>CERC01059421.1_pt1 | contig 10831 bp, 8 predicted proteins | sample 530921 | NCBI WGS metagenome assembly CERC01 (sample SAMEA2621099, study PRJEB7988) | marine metagenome | isolation source: saline water (ENVO:00002010), including
GGTTGGTGGCGAGTGTGAGTTGCGCGATCGCGCTGATGAGAGTGCCGTGATTCGTGCCAAGAATCAGGACCTGTCGTCGGCACAAATCCAAAGCCACCTCGACTCTGGCATGTTTGTCAGCAAACTCGCTGTGAGCTGGCAGGAGAGCATTGATTTTGTTGTCGACGATCAGCTCAGCTTCAAGCGCCTGAGCTTTACCGATTTGGTTCAAGAGAAAGCCGACGACGTGCACACCGATACCATGGCGGAACAGTTCGATGCTGACTTCAGCATTATGGCCGGGGAGTTTGCCAAGTTTGTTCCGGCGGTACTGGAAGCATTTGGCGGCGAAGAGCAGGGCGAGGCAGAGGCGCAGCCCGCAGGCTGAGAGAACCGGCGGCGCCACAGTGGGCGCCGCCAACTCGCTTTTATTTGCGAGTGATTTTGTCCAGATAACCCATCGCAAATGCCGACACAACAAAGGTGATGTGCAGCAGCAGGTACCACATGATCTTGTCGTTATTGATCTGCTGGGCATTCATGAACACCTTCAAGAGGTGAATCGACGAAATCGCCACAATCGACGCCGCCACCTTATTCTTCAGCGACCCCGCGTCCAGCTTGCCCAACCAGCCCAGCTTGTCGGCGTCATCATCCACATCCAGCCGCGATACGAAATTCTCGTAGCCCGAGAACATCACCATCACAATCAGTCCGCCGACCAGCGCAATATCAATCAGCGACAGCGTCACCAGTACCAGATCGCTTTCCTTCATCTCCAGGATGTGCGGGAAAACGTGCAGAATCTCCTGGAAAAACTTAATACCCAGCGCCAGCAGCACCAGGCTCAGCCCCAGATAAATCGGCGCCATAATCCAGCGCGAGGAATACATCAACTTCTCAAACAGCTTTTCCATGAGGCTCTCGGTTGCATATAAGGGATGGGGAAATCGGCGCAAATAATAGCGGTGGCGGGGGGAAGACTCAACGCTCGGTGCTGGTACAATCCTCTGTTGCCCACCCGGTAACGCACTTAACAGTAGGATGAAAACGCAGCATGGCCAGGACGACAACTGCCAAAACGAACCCGCCGAAAAAGAAAGCCCCCGCCAAACAAAAGAGCTTTGAGCAAACCCTGTGGGACACCGCCGACAAACTGCGCGGCACGGTGGAGTCCTCTGAGTACAAGCATGTGGTGCTCAGCCTGATCTTCCTCAAGTTTGTGAGTGACACCTTCGAACAGCGCAAGCAGCAGCTTATCGACGAAGGGCAAGGCGACTACGTGGACATGGTGGAGTTCTACACCATGAAAAACGTGTTCTACCTGCCAGAAGCGGCTCGCTGGTCATCTATCCAGAAACAGGCCAAGCAAGACGACATCGCGGTGAAGATCGATACCGCACTGCACACCCTGGAGAAGAACAACCCCGCGCTGAAAGGCGCCTTGCCCGACAACTACTTCTCCCGTTTGGGCATTGATGTGAGCAAGTTGTCGGCGCTGATCGACTCCATTAACAATATCGACACCCTGGTGCGCAGCGATATGGCCAGCCCGGAGCAGCAGGCCGCCAGCGAGCTGGATATTGTCGGGCGGGTGTATGAGTACTTCCTGGGTAAGTTTGCCGCCACTGAAGGCAAGGGCGGGGGCGAGTTCTATACCCCCAAGTGCGTGGTTAACCTGCTGGCGGAAATGATCGAACCTTACCACGGCAAAATCTACGACCCCTGTTGTGGCTCGGGCGGCATGTTCGTGCAGTCGGTTAAGTTTATCGACAACCACCAGGGCAACAAGAAAGACATCTCCATCTATGGCCAGGAGCAAACCAGCACCACCTACAAGCTGGCCAAGATGAACCTGGCTATTCGGGGTATCTCCGCCAATCTGGGCGAGGTGCCGGCCGATACCTTCTTTAAAGATCAGCATCCAGACCTAAAGGCCGACTTCATTATGGCCAACCCGCCTTTTAACCTGGATCAGTGGCGCGGCGCCGATGAACTCACCGACGACCCGCGCTGGTCAGGTTATGACGTACCGCCGGTGGGAAACGCCAACTATGCCTGGATCTTGCACATGGTCTCCAAGCTGTCTGATCGCGGTGTGGCGGGCTTTGTGCTGGCTAACGGTTCCATGAGCACCAACACCAAAGGCGAGGGCGCCATTCGCCAAAAGTTGATCGAGAACGACTTGGTGGACTGCATGATCGCGCTGCCGGGCCAGTTGTTCTACACCACCCAGATTCCCGTTTGCCTGTGGTTTATCACCAAAAACAAAAAGGCCGAGGCCATACCCGGCCACCCTGAGAGTAACCACCGCGACCGCCAGGGAGAAACCCTGTTTATCGACGCCCGAAATATGGGCAGCATGATCGACCGCACCCACAAAGAACTCACCGGTGATGACATTGCTGAGATTGCCCGTACCTACCATGCCTGGCGCGGTGAAGCGAAGGATGGTGAGTACGAGGACAAGCCCGGCTACTGCAAAGCCGCCACGCTGGACGACATTAAAGCCAATGACTATGTACTAACGCCAGGGCGTTATGTGGGCGCCGCTGAGATTGAGGATGACGGCATTCCCTTTGAGGAGAAAATGGCGGAGCTGACCCAGAAGCTGTACAAGCAGATGGAAGAGGCCGAGAAGCTGGATGCAGTGATTCGGGAGAATTTGGCGGGGATGGGTTATGTCCGCTGATTGGGAGTCGACTTCTTGGGGAAACCTTGTAGAGCTTAAGTACGGTAAAGCTCTCAAAGGCTACAAGGACGCCGAAGGGGAGTTCCCCGTATTCGGGACCAATGGCCCGGTTGGTTGGTGTTCACAACCTCTTTGCGCCTTTCCTAGTGTCATTGTTGGACGAAAAGGTGCGTACCGAGGCATTCATTTTTCGGATAAGCCGTTCCATGTTATTGACACAGCTTTCTACATCAACCCGAAAACAGACATCAATCTCAAGTGGGCTTACTACGCGCTTCTTCTTGTGGATATTAATGGAATGGACTCAGGGTCTGCGATCCCCTCTACAAGTCGAGACGATTTTTATGCCCTTCCAGCGCGTATCCCTAAAAGGCACGAACAGGACTGGATTGTAGATCAGCTCGATGCCCTGAACGACAAAATCGAGCTCAACCGCCAAATCAACACCACCCTGGAATCCATGGCGCAGGCCCTGTTCAAAAGCTGGTTTGTGGACTTTGACCCCGTTATCGACAATGCCCTGGCGGCGGGCAATGACATCCCTGACGCTCTGCAAGCCAAAGCTGCCAAGCGTAAAACTCTCGGCGCTAAGCGCAAACCCTTGCCAGACGGCCTACAACTGCAATTCCCAGATCGGTTTGTGTTTACCGAGGAAATGGGGTGGGTGCCGGAGGGGTGGGGTGTAAGCACTATCGGCGACGCCGTAGAGACAACAGGTGGCGGTACTCCGAGTACGAAAGAGTCCGCTTTCTGGGATGGTGGCGTACATGCCTTCTGTACCCCTAAGGATATGTCCCAGTTGGGTTCGCTTGTGCTTACCGACACCGAGAGGTACCTGACTGATGCCGGCATCGCAAAGGTGTCTTCGGGGTTGCTGCCGTCGGGTACGGTTTTGATGTCTTCGAGGGCGCCTATAGGCTATTTAGCGATCAGCAATATACCTCTCTCAGTCAACCAGGGGGTTATAGCCCTACTACCGAGTGAGTTGTATGGCCCGATGTATTTACTTTGCTGGGCGCAGAGTAATATGGATAAGGTTAAAGATCGGGCTAATGGGAGCACGTTTCTCGAGATCAGTAAGAAAAATTTTCGTCCCATTCCATTTTTGATTCCAGGCTCTGTGTCGCTAGCTGAGTTTAATCAGCAGGCGTCATCTCTATACAGCCGAATATTGGTGACTTCGGAGCAGATTAATCAGCTATCTAAACTCCGCGACACCCTGCTCCCCAGACTCCTCTCCGGCGAACTCCGCATCCCCGAGGCGGAAAAACAGCTGGCCGAGGCGCTGTAGATCATGGGTTGGGCGTTGGGCATGATGGTGTTTTGCCTGTGTAGCGATCGCAGGGCGGGTATATGAGCACCAATCCGATGAATGAACTGCTTATCTTTGAAACCGACCAGCAGCAAGTGGAGGTGCGCCTGCAGGGCGAGACCCTTTGGGCAACTCAGAGTCAGATAGCGGAGCTGTTTGCCACCTCTACCGACAATATTGGTCTTCACTTGAAGAACATCTATCAAGACAAGGAGTTGGATGAGGGGGCAACTACCGAGGATTTCTCGGTAGTTCGTCAGGAAGGTAAGCGGCAGGTACGTCGAACTCTGACGCACTACAATCTCGATGCCATTATTTCTGTGGGTTACCGGGTAAACTCCAGTCAAGCCACGCGTTTTCGGCAGTGGTCTACTCGTGTGCTGCGGGAATACCTGACTCAAGGCTATGCGCTGGATAAAGCGCGCTTTGAGCGCAACGCGGCCGAGTTAGAGCAGGCCTTGTTGTTGATTCAGCGCACGGCGAAGCGCCCGGAGCTGAGCAGCGAGGCGGGCCGTGGCTTGGTGGATATTGTCTCTCGCTATACCCAGACTTTTCTCTGGCTGCAGCGCTACGACGAGGGGCTATTAGAAGAGCCTGAAGGGCAGAGCGGCGGCACATTGCCCAGCCCCGAAGAGGGGGTGCAGGCTTTGCTGGCGTTAAAGCAGCAGTTAATTGAGAAGGGTGAGGCGACAGACTTGTTTGCCCGACCGCGGGAAGAGGGGCTGGCGGGGATCTTTGGCAACCTGGATCAAACGGTGTTTGGCGAGCCAGCCTATCCCTCAGTAGAAAGTAAAGCGGCGCACCTGCTGTACTTTGTGGTGAAAAACCACCCGTTCTCGGACGGCAACAAGCGCAGTGGTGCGTTTTTGTTTGTGGACTTTCTGCACCGCAATGGTCGCTTGTTGGATGTCAGCGGTAACCCAGTAATTAACGACACTGGCTTGGCGGCGTTAACCTTGCTGGTAGCGGAGTCTGACCCCAAGCAAAAAGAAGTGTTGATTCGCCTGATTATGCACATGCTGAGCGCCGCATAGGCTCGGCAAAGCTTGGCCTTTGCAGTGGAATGTGTTGAAGTAAGCTCACTAGAATGCCCGCTAAGGGGCTGTGTAATAAGAATATTTACTGGGTGCTATCTTGCCTCAGTATGGAAGCAACGGATGCTACATGTCATTTAATGAGTCTGCCCTAGAGCGCGCCATTATCGACCTGCTGGGTGAGCAGGGTTACCCCCATAGCCTGGGTGGTGAGCTAGCCCGCGACACGAGGGAGGTGTTGCTTAAAGACGACCTGCGGGCGTATCTGACGCGCCGCTATGCCAGCGACAACATCACCTCAGGTGAAATCGACGCCATTATCCGTAAGCTTGAGGCCTTCTCTGCGGCTGACCTGTATGACTCTAACCGGGCGATTCACCGCTTGGTGGCGGATGGTTTTTTGCTCAAACGTGAAGCCGTGGCCGATGCCCGGCACAAAAACCAGAAAGACCTCTATATCCAGCTCATTGATTACGCGGGGCTGCCCGAGGCGAGAATGCCTGACCCCGATTCGCTGGACTCCGTAATAGCGCATGACGAAGAGGGCTATGCCCTGGAACGCGATGACTGGAATACCTATCGGGTAGTCAGCCAGTTAACGGTTGAGGGCAACGAGACGCGTATTCCCGATGCGGTGCTCTACATCAATGGTTTGCCCTTGGTGGTGTTTGAGTTCAAGAGCGCGGTGCGGGAAGAGGCAACAATCCATGATGCTTACGTGCAGCTGACCACCCGCTACAAACGCGATATTCCCGAGTTGATGAAGTACAACGCCCTGTGTGTGATCAGTGATGGCGTGAACAGCCGCGTGGGCTCGTTGTTTGCGCCTTACGACTTCTATTACACCTGGCGCAAAGTCACCGGTGATGAAACCATCGAGCAAGATGGCATCAATGCTCTGCACACCATGCTTGACGGCTTGTTCGACCAGCGCCGATTGCGGGAGGTGTTGCGTCACTTTATCTACTTCCCCGATGTGTCCAAGAAAGAAGAGAAGATCGTTTGCCGCTATCCCCAGTTCTACGCGGCTACCAAGCTCTACGAGAACATTCTGCGTCATCGCAAGCCAGAGGGTGACGGCAAGGGCGGTACCTACTTTGGTGCCACCGGCTGCGGTAAAAGCTACACCATGTTGTTTCTTAGCCGGTTGCTGATGAAGAGCCTGGCCTTTGAAAGCCCGACGATTGTGCTGATTACCGATCGCACCGACCTGGACGACCAGCTTTCCAAGCAGTTCACCAATGCCAAAACCTATGTGGGCGACCAGACCATTGTGAGTGTGGAGAGCCGCGCCAAGCTGCGAGAGCTGCTAAAAGGGCGCAGCAGTGGCGGGGTATTCCTGACGACCATTCACAAGTTCACCGAAGATGCCGAGCTGCTCACCGACCGCAGCAATGTGATCTGTATTTCAGACGAGGCGCACAGAAGCCAGGTGAACCTGGACCAAAAGGTACGGGTCACCGAGAAGGGTGTGAGTCGGACGTTTGGTTTTGCCAAGTACCTGCATGACTCGCTGCCCAATGCCACGTATGTGGGCTTTACCGGTACCCCCATCGACGCCACCCTGGATGTGTTTGGCGAGGTGATCGACAGCTACACCATGACCGAGTCAGTGAAAGATGAGATTACCGTGCGCATTGTGTACGAGGGCCGCGCGGCCAAGGTGCTGTTGGACAACAGCAAACTGGAAGAGATCGAGCAGTACTACGCTGAGTGCGCCGAAGAAGGCGCCAGCGACTACCAAATAGAAGAGAGCAAGAAAGCCAGCGCCAATATGAGCGCCATATTGGGCGATCCCGACCGCTTGCGGGCACTTGCCGCAGACTTTGTTCAGCACTATGAAACACGGCTGGAGGAGGGCTCCACCGTTAAAGGTAAGGCGATGTTTGTGTGCAGCAAGCGTGAGATCGCCTACGACTTCTGGCAGGAGGTGATAGCCCTTCGGCCGGAGTGGAACGAGGTGCTGGCCTGCGAGGCGGGCGCTACGCTGACCGAGCAAGAGCAGAAAGAGGTCAAGCCCATAGAGCGGGTGAAGATGATTATGACCCGGGGCAAGGATGACCCCAAAGCGCTCTACGATATGCTTGGCACCGCTGAATACCGCAAAGAGCTGGACCGCCAGTTTAAGAACCCCAAGTCCAACTTCAAGATCGCCATTGTGGTGGATATGTGGCTGACGGGCTTTGATGTGCCGTTCCTCGACACTATCTATATCGACAAGCCCATCCAGCGCCATAACCTTATTCAGACCATTTCTCGGGTGAACCGTAAGTACGAGGGCAAAGACAAAGGCCTGGTGGTGGACTACATCGGCATCAAGAAGCAGATGAACCTGGCGCTGGCCCACTACAACAAAGCTGATCAGCAGAACATCGAAGAGATCAACCACTCCATTGTGGTGGTAAAAGACCACCTGGACCTGCTCAACAAGTTGTTCCATAAGTTTGATACCAACGACTACTACCACGGCAGCCCGGTGCAGCAGCTGCACTGCCTGAATCGTGCTGCTGAGTTTGTGCAGGTCACCGATAAGATCGAGAAGCGCTTTATGGCCTTGGTAAAGCGCCTGAAAGCAGCCTATGACATCTGCAGTGGCTCAGAGGGCATCACTCAGGCTGAGCGTGATCAGATCCACTTCTATATGGCGGTGCGCTCTATCGTCTTTAAGCTCACCAAGGGCAATGCACCCGATACTGCGCAGATGAATGCCAAAGTGCGGGAAATGATTAAAGACGCCCTGCAAGCCGATGGCGTGGAAGAAATTTTCAAAATGGGCGAGGAAAGCGAGGGCGTCTCCGACCTGTTCGACCCTGATTACTTGGCTAAGATCGACAAGATCAAACTCCCCAACACCAAAATCAAGCTCCTCCAGCAACTACTGGCCAAAGCCATTGAAGACTTCAAGAAGGTCAACAAGGTGCAGGCGCAAGACTTTTCCAAGCGCTTCAAGGCACTGGTAGATGCCTACAACGAGCGCAAGGAAGACGATGTTCTGGTCAGCGATGTGCTCGAAGACTTCTCGGTTGAGATCATGGACATGATCCATGCCCTAAAGGACGAGTACGCCTCCTTTGAAGACTTGGGCATCGACATCGAAGAAAAGGCCTTCTACGACATCCTCAAGCGCCTGGCAGTGAAGTACGACTTCAGCTATCCCGAAGACAAGCTGCTGCCCCTGGCTCAGGAAGTGAAGGCCGTGGTGAAAGACAAGGTCAAATACACTGACTGGAACCAGCGCGACGACATCAAGGCCGAGCTAAAGGTAGGGCTGATACTGGTGTTGGCCAAACACGGCTACCCGCCGGTAGATAGAGATGAGGTCTACAAGGAGATCTTTGAGCAGGCGGAGAATTTTAAGCAGCACGACATCACTAACTGAGGTTTAGCGGGGCGCATGAGAGAAATATCAAATCAAGAATTACGCTTAGCTGATATTCCAGGTGATGATGCACCTGATTTTGAACTGCAGGAGTTCGCCCTTACATTCAATGGTTACGCGGAATTTCCTGATAATTCTGGTAGGGACAGCTGTGCGGTGATTGCGAATAGCAAGGATCATAGAAGCCTTAGCAGGGTAAGAGCGTGCTTGTTCTTCGAGCAACGACGAGGGCGCCAGTCTGACATTGGATGGGATAGGGCGGAGGCCCTAAAGTTGCTTGCGCTAATTAGAAAATTTGTGCACGAAAAGCGCTATAGGCTGCCGGGCGTCAGAGGAAAAAAAGGGGCGTCTACGGCAGATTTAGTGCAAGAGATAAACTCCCTTTGTGAGGCTAATATTGCCACCATCCGGCGTATATCTCAGTTTAATACTGAGCGAGAGATCCGGGACGAAATCAATAGGCGCCTCCGAGCAGTTAACAACGTGCTCGGCATGGCTGCGGGCTCAAGGCGGTTTGGTTGTCTTTATATTGAAAAGAATCTTGATGAGGCGGAGCCGTTTATTGCAGAGCACGCGATACCCGTATCTGCTTTGGTCAAGTTGTTCGAGAGGGGTATGCCTTTTGTTGATCTAGCTTTCTTTCCCGTGTCACTCATTAGCAAGATTTCCGACCGACGCCTGGCTGAAGCGAAGTTAACTAAGTCGGGGCATGATGAAAGCTTCAAGGAGGTTTTTAGGCGGTATGCGATCGCGGAGATTGCTCTGGAAACACATGACGGAAAGCCTGTTGACGCTGAGACTTGGACTATGGATGACCACCTCTCTCTGATACGTCGTACCCCTGCATTGAATGAAGTATACGATGCGGTGTTTCGGCGAATAGCATCTAATTAAGTGACGGGTCGAGTGACGGTCTGAACAATTGGCGAAAACAAAAAAGCCCTGTAAAAACAGGGCTTTAATGATTTTTTATGGCGGTGAGGGAGGGATTCGAACCCTCGGTACGTTGCCGTACACACACTTTCCAGGCGTGCTCTTTCGACCACTCAGACACCTCACCGGAACGGGTAAACATGCGCGTCCGTTGGATGCCTCATGTTTTAAGGGCGGCTACTCTAAGGGATTTTACTGTCGATGGCAATTGCGAATTTTTAGTCGGGAATCAATGCCTGGTTGTGCGTGTTATGGAATGTTTTTTGCGAGCGAATTGGCATTTGGTGTACATGGCAGAGCGAAGCGTAAGGAGCTGGCATGATGTATTCCCCGGAGATGCTGCATCGTCTTCAACAATTGCGGTCGCGGATATACGCGGAATTTGGGGTGCGAATTCGTCTTGCAGACCCCGGTCTGCTGGATCAGCTTGCGGAGTTGGGGCCGAGCAGTCGTGATCCCTTTGCCCGAAAAACGATAGCCGAGGTGATGTCGCTGGCAGGGCGGCCGCTGTTGTTCAAGGACGAGAAAGAGGTGGCTGAGGGCTATAAAGAGATCACGTATCGAGGGCGCAAGCTGGAGGTGGCGCGAGAGGCTGCCCCCGCCGCAGAGGCCGCGTCATCGACAGGCACCAAGCGGGTATACCGGGGGCAGGTGGTCAACAAGTAGCGCCGCTCGGGCTTCTCAGAGAAATAGCCGGCCTTCGCACTGCGCGCAGGCCGGCTTTTTTGTGGCCGATAGTTAACCGCCAATGCCCTGAAGAATCTCCAGGTAGTATTCCAGTGGCAGGTCTTCTGGAGCGACGGCGGCCGCATCCATCAAGGCCTGTTGCACGCTGGCATTGAAGCCGGAGATGGTTTCATTGCCGCTGAGCGGCGAGGCGACCAATTCGGGAGCGCGACGGTGTTGGCTTGCCTGTTCGTAGTCGTAAGCGATACCGATGCCGGTGCCTTCGTCAAACTGACGAACAAAAATTTCCATGCCTCTCGGCACGCCGACACTGTCATCAAAACCAACGGGAACGACGATGGAGCCCATCTGTGTGGTCGATCCGAAGTCACAGGTGCGCCCTCCTGTGGGGCCGGGGCTCAGAATCAGTGCATCAAGGCGTACTGGATTACCGTCATTGTCGAAGACCTGTGCACCGTTTTCATCCAGCAGTGTGTCCATTTGCTGGGTGGTGTATTCGCGCATGGCGATAATGTTGGCAAGTTCTTCTTCCGTCGGTGCCCGGTTCAGGTCGTCGACGGCGACGTTAGCCAATAGCGGTGCAGTTCGTAAACCGACGCGTCCTGTTTCGATAATTCCGTCCAGTCCTTCACAGATATCACGACCGTGAGCGACGTCGCCGCCAGCCAGCGCAACGGCGAGGCTGCTGACGCAGGCGCGGGGGCTGTTGCCGCCCTCAGCCTCAAAGGTGACGAAGTATTCGTTCATATCGTAGTGGCGGGAGCCAGCGCCCTTGCTTTCAAACCCCGGCAGGTAAACGTCGTACACCGTGGCGC
>CERC01030813.1_pt1 | contig 10789 bp, 10 predicted proteins | sample 530921 | NCBI WGS metagenome assembly CERC01 (sample SAMEA2621099, study PRJEB7988) | marine metagenome | isolation source: saline water (ENVO:00002010), including
AGTTGTTGGCGCAGCAATTGCGCTTTAAAGATCCAGTAACAGGGCAGCCAAGGACCTTTCATTGTGGTTATGAAATGAACCCAGCCACCTGACTATTTGAATAACTGTTGTTTGACGTTTGACGTTTGACGTTTGACGTTTGACGTTTGGCATATTGGTTTGTTAAGCGTGTTTTGTTTAAGTCCGTGTGCAATGTAATAAACCTTTTTATGCTAAGGCTTTCAGTAGTTAAGTCTTAGGGACGTATTTATAGGGGATTTAGACAATGCTTTACGCAAGGGAATGAGCGACGCACTTTTAGCGAATTTCCTCCATTCTTGTGGTTCTTTTTTCTGTTCGATATTCAGTACGTTTGCGTTGTCTAAACAGACTGCTATGTCTGTTGAGCAGGGGATCGTCAACGAATTAGGCATAACCTTAAGCTAACAAAAGAAGAGAAAGAGTGGTTACAGACTCAGTCTGTTATCAAAGTGGGTATTGATGGCGGCTATGCACCATATAGTTTTCTGGATAGTTCAGGCGGTTTTATTGGCGCCGCGCCGGATTACTTATCGATTATTGCCATGAGCCTAGGCATACAATTTAAGCCGGTTCCTAACCTCAGCAGGCCTTAAATTGTAGAGGGTGCAAAAGAGCGTTTATTAGATGTGATTGCCATTGCAGTGGTTACCCCTGAACGCAAAACGTTTCTTGATTTTACTCAAATCTATCTACCCACCCCATTAGTTATTATGACGCGAAAAGAGAAGAGGGGGGATTGCATCTGCAAATGAGCTGGATGGGAAAAATGTTGCGCTTGTTGAGGGATATTCCAGCAGTAAACGGTTTTTAAAAGGGCACCCAGCTATTATCAGTAACCCCGTTTCTACCCCCTTAGAAGGATTACAAAAACTTGCCTCCGGTGAAGTTGACGCATACGTTGGTGTGCTGGGTGTGAATTTTTTATGTGTAGTGATGAAGGATTGACTTAATTCTCAATATTGTCTTTTATGGTTTCAAGGCGCTCTTTCAATACTTCGCTGTTAGGAATTTTGTCAAGCTGCACATTTTTGGTCTTAGATTTGAACTGCTCAATACTGTCTAACTCATAAGTAAGACGCGATATTTTTTTCCTGATAGTTTGATAAAGATTTTTATCAACTTCACCTAGTTCTGATATAGCATTTGCTGCTTGATCTAACACTCCGGGAAGAGCTTCTAAAATAGTGACTTCGATAGGCCTTTGTTTCAATGCTTCCTGTAATTTTGACCTATCCTTTAACCATAATTCAAGCTCTATTATCTCCTTAGATGATAAGGCTGAAGCTACATGAGGAGCTACTCGGTCAACATCAATGTGAAATGTTGCTACGGTTATAGGTTTTTCCGATATAACCCTTATACATTTCACAGCATCACCTTCAGTGATAAACTCCATCAAATATTACCCCCCCCTAATACGCTTCTAGTGATTGAAAGTTAATTGCTAAATCTAGCTTAGCACATCAAATTCTTTCAGGACTGTTTTGTGTTTTATTGACAATATTTTACCCATCTAAAAGATGTTTCGAATTTACAAGTATTAATCCTCTCTATCCAGCATCAACACTTTCTAAGAGCTCCATTATTTTCCGATCGGGCAGGAAACGATCCTCTTCAGCTGACTGGGCTCGGTAATCTTCAGATATAGTTATTGCCCTGAGTAGATAATCATAAGCAATTTCAAACGCTTTCAAATCGGCAAAAGCGCAAGCAAGCTGGAAGTAGGCATGTCCACTACCAGGTTCAATTTCTAATGCTTTATTACACAAAGCTATGGCTAATTGTGGTTGTCCTATTTCAATGGCTGCATCCGCTTTATATGTCATGGCTTCAGCGCTTTCAGGCCTCAACTCAAGGATATGATCATAAATTTTAATTTTTTGTTCCCACGCAGATTCTTGACCAGCTCTTAACCATAATGCCTGGATCTCATTTGTGGTTTCAATTTCAGCTTGGTTGGCTTGAATTACGGCAGACTTTGACACAAGGTTCTGCTCTAACTGATCTAGACGAGCTTCATAGTCGACAATCAGCTTAGAGATCTTTGCCTCAGCGTGGCCTTCAATATTAGAACGAATATCTCGTAAAGAGTTCCAACCAACTAATAGCAACACTGAACTTGTCGCAGCGATCAGGTAGAAAAAGTAAGTGACTGTATCTGTTGCATAAGTAGCAGAAACTTCAGCTAGTTTTAGCTGCCTGTCTGTCAACTCTTTGTAGAATTCCACTTTAAGGTTTTGTTGATCTGAACGAAGCTGCTTGAGCTCATCAATGATATAACGTTCAATGAAAGGGCTATATAGGGGCTTATCCAGTGATTCAATTTTGGTTTCAAGGTCTTGTTTACCTTCGTCGGCTGCAACGCTTGTGCATAGCCATATCAAAATTGAATAAGACAGATTCCTTAGTTTTTTCCGCATTAAGATCACTCCGTATCTTTAAAAGGCTATATCAAGTGAACTAGATTTAGTTGACTCTTTCTTGAGAAAATGCCGAGCATTTGAGTAAAAACTTCTAATTTGATACTTCGGGCTATCCAAAATAATCAGATAGTTTACGATGAATGGCTTCTGCTTCAACATCAAGCGAAAGTGCTTCATGGCTTAGCTGATCAAGTTCACGCTGTGCTTCATTAAAACCTATTAGCAAAGCTTTGACCTGGTCAATACGATGCGTTGTTTGTTCATATAGTGCTTGCTTGCTTTGAAACGTATTTTCAATGCCACATAAATTTATAATCTGTTCTCTAGCATTTACTATTTCTGAAATGCATTTATCAGGGTCTAAACCTGTACAGTTTTGTAATAGTACCTGCAACTTGTAAATTGACGCTTTAGTTCTGATAGTTTTATTTTTTATACGTTCGCTAAGTGATGCGCTGCTTTGTGATAGTCCACGTACCTCTTGAGCGACTATAGAAAAGCCTTTACCAGCAACACCTGCACGTGCTGCCTCGAGATTTGCATTTAACGCGAGAAGAGTAATTTTATTGGCAATATCCTCAATACAATCAAGAAGTTTAAATACACCGACGATACGCTCCACCATTTGTTGGATAACAACTGATACTTCTTCTAAAAAGCCAGAAACAAAGCTTAAAAAGCTGTCTGTTTCAGTTAATTTTCGGTCCTCACTGGTGGCGGTCATCAAACCGTCAGTGTCTGCATATTCAATAGCTTCCATTTTCTCCAAGATCACATAGAGGTCTTCAGATCTAGAGAATGGGCGAGGAGACAATACACTTAGATTGCTCTTTAATATTTTTATTTCTTCAGAGAGCTCGACCAAGGAATTTTTCAGCGACACTATTTCAGGTTCATGATCACTTGCTGTATGCCTATCAGAAGATGTTCCTTTATTTACTAATAAATAGATAGCAATTGTGATATTTAAGCTGATAATCCCCAGTACAAACCAAAGCAGATTAATATGGTCAGAAAGAACTAACACCACGATTATTTCAAGTAACAAGGTTGCCAATAAAGCTATTTTTACAATAGAAATAGTCATTATTAAGTCACTTCTGTCCTAATGGCAGACCCGTGATTTTCACTTTCAACCAAAGCTTTGTGTAACGACTTGATCGATTGATCGTAGTCACCTTCTGCGACAACACACTGCATCTCAACCTGACGCATAGTTTGATGCAATGCCAGAACATTGATATCGGCAGTTGTGAGTGATGAGACAGTTTTAGATAAGATTCCTTTTACATTCAGGTCTGAGCCTATTGCCGACACAAGCGCGACTTTATCTAATTTAACTTCTGCCGTAACAAACTTTTCTTCGATCAAACGTACCAGCCGGTTGACCATTTTACGGTTTCCGGAAAGATAGAAAGTAATGCTATTTGCATCTGCCTCTTTGTTGATCAACTGTATTTTCAGCTCTTTGATTAAGCGACTAATAGCAATATCGTACTCTGGCGAGCCTAACATTTCCTGATCAAATACTTCTAACGCCTGTACATCCTTACGGCCTGCAATGATTTCTGCACATGGCCTTGGATTACAATAATCATTGTCAATGATGGTACCGTGATGATCTGGTTCGAACGTATTTTTAACCCTGAGCTTAATATTTGCCTTTCGAATTCCTTGAGCTGCTTTGGGATGAATTGCTTCCATACCTAAGTTAGACAGCTGATCAGCCACATCAAAGTTCGTCATACCAATTGCGACCGCATTCTTCTCGCCAACAATTCGCGGATCAGCACTGCTGAGGTGGAACTCTTTGTGTATGACAGCTTCCCGAGCTTTAGTGATTGAAGCAATTTTCGAGAATGTCATCTCACTGTAACCACGGTCGAATGTTTCCATGAGTTTTTCTGCGCAGTTGGTATAGCCTGTAACAATCAAAAGCTCTTCAGCACAGGTGTTCTCTGCAAAGGCTTGCTCGACAAGCTCGTTGATCGGCAGAGCCTCTTCTTGTTTCCAGCCAGTAAGATCAACAAAACGGGCACTTATCCCTTCTGACTTAAGCAACAAAACAGAGTTAAACGCACTATGAGCCTCACCGATCGAAGCCAGCATTTCTCGGACTGTTGATAGGTGTTGTTTCAACTGGAAATGCCCGAAAGAACACAAGTTCTGCAAACTATTCATGCACTCTTTGACATCGTCAATGCGTACATCGATGAACGTATTCGCTGCTTCTAAAAGCTGATCATTGAACATGTCTTCATTTATGTTACGAAGGTATTGATGCACCTGTTTCAATCGCTCAAGCCAGGCATCCTTCTCCTCGGCTTCGATAAAGCTGCTATAAACACCAGCGTCACCTGTTTTTTTATGCTCCAATAACATATCTGTTACGCCTGCATATGCAGAGACAACAAAAATCCTACTGTAAAGACTGCCGTTCTTCTCTTGCAGCCAGATATTATTTAAAACATCCTTGTAGCGGCTCATTGATGTGCCGCCAATTTTTTCTACTGTATGAGTCATTTTTATAATGCTCAGGGGATTAACTCCCCCTGCACTTAGATAGTTTTGATAGTTTCGCGTGAGCAAATAAATTCAGGACGTGGCGATTGGCCGCAGAACGGGTCGAATACCATATTATCAATATGGTTGTAGACGAAGAACAGATTACTACGCGGATCTGGGGTGATATTACTGTTAGAACCATGCATCACATTACAATCGAAAAACAACACTGAACCAGCCTTAGCCTCAGCGCAATCGATACCATACTTTTCACTGAGATACTTCAAACTCTCATCACTAGGGACACCATATTCCTGCTTTTTCAAAGAAGAAAGGTAATGATTATCTGGTGTTTCGCCTACACAAGTTACATACTCTTTATGTGACCCGGGCATGAGCATCAACGCACCATTTTTTGCATCGTTGTCTGTAAGTAAGATCGAACAACTCACGGCGCGCATTCGCGGCATACCATCTTCTACATGCCAAGTTTCAAAATCAGAGTGCCAATAAAACTCTCTTCCTCGGTAACCTGGTTTAAAGTTGAGACGCGACTGATGAATATAAACATCACCACCCAGAATGAATCGTGCGATATCTGCAATTCGGGAATCTTTTGCAACTTTTGAAAAGACTGGGTGATCTTTGTGAACCTGAAAAACAGAGCGTAACTCACCGTTATCGGGTTCTGTTATAGCTTCAGGAGAATCCAGTAATGATATGTCATACTGCATTCGTTCCAATTCTGCTTTAAAAGCTTCTACTTCAGATGCCGTAAACTCATTAGGTAGTAGCAAATACCCCTTTTCCTTGAAGCTCTTAATGTCAGCCTCATCCAGTAGCTCAGAACCATCAATATCAGATGGGTGGATCACTGGATCAATACGCGGTATAACTTCAGCAGAATCTTTTATTCTGGAAGGGTAAACATCTTCGGGTTTTAACATTCATCGCTCCTTAACACTCTTCTAACGGATAAACGCCATTTTCGTCATGGACTTCTTTGCCATTGAGCGCAGGGCTAAATACACAGGCAAGCTTCAGTTCTGTGTGTGCACGTAATAGGTGTTCATCGTTTTTATCAAGTATGTAAATAGAACCCGGCTTTATTGAATGAATTGCAGCATCTTCGAGCGTTTCCACTTCACCTTCACCGCTGATGCAGTAAACCGATTCAAGATGATTTTGATACCAGATATGGCTTTCTGTGCCTGCATAAATGGTCGTGATATGGAAAGAGAATCCCATATTGTCATCTTTTAGTAGAAGACGAGTACTCTCCCAATTCCCATCTGGAGATACAACCCGTCGTTCTGATTTTTCAGCTTCTTGTAATGTACGTAAAATCATCCACTTTTGCCCTTATACTGACTGGTGATACACCGCATCGAAGTAATCGTTATCTTCCGGAATGCTCTTTTCTGCGTCACAAACATCTTTGATTGCCTGCTCAACAATATCGATACCTTTGACAAGGCTCTCTTGTTTGATAACTAACGGGCAGAGGAATTTAACCACCTGATCATCCGCACCACTCGTTTCAATAATTAAACCATTTTGGAAACACTTCTTAGTGATTTTCGATGCTAGATCACCACTAACGCAGCTAATGCCTTGGAACATTCCACGACCGCGCGTTGTGAAGTTACCCTCGCCATATCGCTCTACAATCTTTTCCAGGCGATTAGATACGTACTGGCCTTTCTGTTTAATGTCTTTAGAAAACTCATCATCTGACCAATAGTGATCAATCGCTGCTTTTGCAGTGACAAACGCAAAGTTATTTCCTCGAAAAGTTCCGTTATGCTCACCCGGTTTCCACTGATCAAGTTCAGGCTTGAACAGAACCACTGCGAAAGGCAGACCATAACCACCTAAAGACTTAGACAAGGTAACAATATCTGGAGTTATGCCGGCTTCTTCAAAGCTAAAGTAAGTCCCGGTTCGCCCGCAACCCGCCTGGATATCATCAATAATCAGAAGTATTTTATGCTTACGGCAAATAGTTTCTAGGTTCTGTAACCATTCAAAACTGGCAGCGTTAATACCTCCTTCACCCTGAACAGTTTCAACAATTACAGCGGCCGGATAGTCAACACCGCTGCTGGTATCTGAAAGCACTTTGTCAAGATATTCAGTTGTATCAATTTCATCACCAAGGTAGCCATCGTAAGGAACTCGAGTCACTCCACTCAGGCTTACACCTGCGGCACCACGGTGGTGTGAATTACCCGTTGCAGCCAATGCCCCCAGACTCACTCCGTGAAAACCATTAGTAAATGCGATGATATTCTCACGACCCGTCACATTGCGCGCTAGCTTCATTGCCGCTTCCACAGCATTTGTACCGGTTGGGCCTGTGAACTGCATCACGTAATCGAGTTGGCGCGGTTTAAGAATCTTTTCATTAAAAGACTCCAAAAATTCACCTTTTGCTTTGGTGTGCATATCCAGACCGTGTGTGATGCCATCTTCTTCTATGTATTTAAGCAGTGCTGGTTTAAAGAGTTCATTATTATGGCCATAGTTTAGCGTTCCTGCGCCGGCCAAAAAGTCCAAGTATTCATTACCTTCTTCATCGTATAGGAATTCGTCCTTAGCACGATTAAAGATTCTTGGAAAAGAGCGTGCGTAGGACTGAACTTCTGATTCAATCTCTTCAAAAATTTTCATTATTAGCCTCCAAAAGGCTTATAGGTTTTTATAACTGGTAGTAAGAGAAACTAAACAGCATGAATAGGGGTGAACTGCTTGGCTGGCCCTGCTCGATATAGAACTTCATCTTCATGATCATCTGCAAAGTGGATGCCCCTTTCGAAAAGGGTATGGGTCTCAAGTGACATATGATGTGTAGTAAAGAAGCTTTTAAAAAGCTTTTGAGAAGCTGTATTACTTGGGGAAATAGTGGTTTCCATGAAACGCAGGTCACTATCGCGACTAAACAGCCTTGATAGCATTTCAGACGCAATACCTTGCCCTCTATATTCAGGATCTAGCGCCACTTGCCAAATAAACAAGGTCCTGGCTCTCTTGGGAGGAATATATCCAGAGATGAACCCTACAATTTCGCCATTAGAGTTTTTCGCAACAATAGATGTCTCAGAAAAATCTAGACATTGGAGCAAATTACAATATAGAGAGTTGGTATCAAGTGGAGGGCAGCGTTTTATTAGGGTATTTACTTGCGCGCCATCCATAGGTTTAGGTTTTTTGTAAATAATATTAATAGCCATACGAATATTTAGTAGAACGATTATTTAGTAATGCGAAGCATTATAATGCATCGTCATGCACTTTTTCAATCGTATTTGGCTAGTAATACTAAATTATGCACCATAATAGTGTGATTGTTAAAAATAAAAAGCTTTGTGTTACTATGTAATTTAAGGCTGTGACAATGCATATAACCTCAGATAAAATATGCCTAAATTAATCAAGGTTCAAAAAGATGGAAAAAAGTCAGGAAGCTCTCATTCTTTTGCGTCAGGTAATTAGGTCTACAGATATGCAGGAAAAGGAGATCAGTAGACTCACCGGACTAACTCTCCCACAATTGATGACAATGCAGGCGCTTAGGCAAGTCTCTCCAGTAACTACGGGTGAGCTGGCCAAGGAAGTTTCACTGACACAGGCAACTGTTACGAGTATTCTGGATCGTCTGGAAAAGAAGGAATTAGTTACACGTGAACGCGGTGTTGAAGATAAACGAAAGGTATGGATTGCGCTGAGTTCTAATGGACTTGAGCTAATGAAAGGAGCCCCCACAACTCAACAGGATATGTTTACTCGCCGTTTTGATGATATGCAAGATTGGGAGCAGTCCATGATTATCTCTGCTCTGGAGAGAGTTTCCTTTATGCTGGATGCCCAGCACCTTGATGCTGCACCTATGTTGGATATCGGCCAAATTGACCGCCCTTCAGTTGAAATTGATAACTGATTATTTCGCAACACTAAGAAATATGCACCAAAATACCACAATTAGTTATTCCCAATAGGAGTTATGCAGAGCCTCAAAGTATGCGCCGATACCTTTCTACCCCACCTCTCCAAAACTCAACCTATTTTCTATCATTCAATCTCTTTAAACCAACCATTCTACAAAGACCGGAGCTTTGTTGAAAACGGCTAATATAAAAACGCTCTGGTCCCTATCTGGTCGAATCGGAAGGAAATAAGCACCCATTAGAGGAAGCTACGTGAAATAAAATTGAACATCGCTCCCTTCCCCACAACTCTTTTTAATCAGTAACAAGTAAAGATAATAATCACAATCAATGCACTAACCGAGTGGTCGGAATAAAATCGCTTTTATAAAAAACGAGCTATAAAAAATAGCTTACCCTGCAAGCGCTTTGAAGCAGCGTTCGAAATTCGACTGGAAGCTTCAAGTAAAACGTGGAAGAACTTGGGAATAATCAACCACACGAACAACAGCACCTTAAGCATTGCATAGTTAATCTGGAAATTCCGACGTAACGCCCCTAATATAACATCAGACTGTATGACGGATATCATAGGCCTTAAGAATTCGGTAGCATTCTAAATTATCCAATAAGGATATATAAAAACAAAATGTCAGATGAAATAGATAAGCAGATTTTGTTGAGCGAATTTCAAGTATTCCCATGGACTGTAAACTTTGAAACAGGTCATCAGGAAATTGATAAACAGCATAGAAAACTGTTCAGCCTGATCAACGAGCTAGCGATATCCCTGACAAGAGGGGAGGTAGCAGATTTAAATCAGACATTTGATAAACTAGTTCAATACGCTAATTTCCATTTCAAGTACGAAGAGTCGGTGTGGGCCGAATATTTCAATGAAGATCCCTGGTTCCATAAGCACCATTTAAAACACGACTCTTTTTTACCTGCCGTATCCGCACTGCAAAATGACAACCGAGATAAACCACTGACTGAGATGACGGAGGACATTCTTCAATTTTTAATTGGCTGGCTTGTTCATCATATTATTGATGATGATAAACGCCTTGCCATTGGCGTCAAAGCAATCCGCCAAGGCCATAGTATTGAACAAGCAAAAGCTATCGCGAATAAGGAAATGCATGAATCTCTACTGGAGCTTTTTCAAGCTGGTATGCAGATGTACCAGAACGTATCATCACAGTCACTCGACCTACTTCGTGAACGCAATTCCCGCGCTAAAGTCGAAACAGAGCTTAGGCAAGCCAACAAAAAGCTTGCTGAACTATCAATTACTGATCAATTAACTGGGCTTTTTAATCGCCGCCACTTTGACCATGTTATTAAAACCGAATTACAACGTGCTAACAGGGATAAAACCCACCTGGCCATGATCCTATTCGACATCGACTACTTTAAATGCCTTAACGACCATTATGGACACACTGCAGGCGATAATGCTTTAAAGAAAATTGGTCAACGCTTACGAGAAGTCTGCCGCCGGTCTGGTGATTTCTCTTTTCGGATAGGTGGTGAAGAGTTTGTCATAGTTACCACAGATCAAAACAACGAAAATGGTTTGGAATATGGCGAAATGATCCGAGGTCATATTGAAACCATGCAAATACCAAATATCAATAGCAAAGTATCAGCATATTTGACCGTTTCCGTAGGCGTTGTAGTAGCAGATCCTAAGATAGGCTATAACCCCGCTGAACTTATGAAAATCCTTGATCGGCGGCTATACTCTGCGAAAGATCTAGGGCGCAATCAAGTTGTGGCGGTTTAAGAATATTCCTGACTTACCTTTGCTTCACTGATCTTTCATACTCGACTTCCCTGACTTTATCAGACATCTAAAAGAGTTAGCTAACCGAGTACCCTCAGATATAGGGGAAATCCATACCATCTCTT
>CERC01134237.1_pt1 | contig 10781 bp, 10 predicted proteins | sample 530921 | NCBI WGS metagenome assembly CERC01 (sample SAMEA2621099, study PRJEB7988) | marine metagenome | isolation source: saline water (ENVO:00002010), including
TGTACTTGCAAAGTTAAGTGCTAAACCACGCAACTACTCATAGCCGAGACCGTTGATCATACATTACTTGAAGATTGTAACTTGGAACTGTAATGGCAGTTTTAAAAAGAAGTTTGAGCATGTTTTAAACATCAACTTCCCCCTTCTAAAACTGAAAATAAATAAACGGCACTACTTGCGAACTGCTCAGTTGAATCACTACAATGATGATGGCGGCCAATACAACAGCCATAACGGGTAAGGGCAATTTGCCAAACAACCGTTGAATGGCAGCATCGGTTTTAAGCGGAATGGCATGCAAAACAAAGCCCAAGCCCAACAATCCAAACACATACGGATAAGCCGTAACTACTTCTTTCGCCAAGGCGAGGTCAAACGTTCCAAACATCGATTGGATAAAGGCAACGGCCAATTCAAACGAAGAGGCGCGGAAGAAAATCCACGCGAAGCACACCAAATGAAAGGTGTACAAAATGCCCGGCACTTTACGAAAAGCTACCGGTATTTTCTCCAATACGGGTTTTAGCAACCGCTCAATCACCAACCAAGTGCCGTGCAAAGCACCCCACAACACAAACTTCCACGAAGCTCCGTGCCACAGTCCGCCCAACAGCATGGTTAAAAACAAATTGCGGTAAGTATTGAACGTTCCTTTACGGTTTCCGCCCAACGAGATGTACAAATAATCGCGCAACCAACCGGAAAGCGAAATGTGCCACCTGCGCCAGAATTCGGTAATGGAAGCACTTTGATAGGGCGCTAAAAAGTTATCGGGCAAGTGAAACCCAAACAATAAGGCAATGCCAATTGCCATGTCTGAATAGCCGCTAAAATCGCAATAGATCTGCAGGGCATACCCGTAAAAAGCCGTCCACGTTTCAAAACTGCTGTACAAAGCCGGGTTATCAAAGACCCTATCGACAAAGTTCACCGAAATGTAATCGCTAATCACAGCTTTCTTAACCAATCCAGACATGATGAGGAACAACGCCCGTGACAATTCTACTTTGCTGAGGCTGATCTTCTTTCTGATTTGCGGCAAAAAGTCCGATGCCCGCACAATGGGTCCCGCCACCAATTGCGGAAAGAACGAAATGAAAAAACCAAACTCAAACAGGTTGTTGATCGGCTTAATTTTCTGGCGGTAAATATCAATGGTGTAACTCATCGCCTGAAAGGTGAAAAAGGAAATTCCTACCGGAAGAATAATGTCTAACGTTGTCAGTTCCGGCCAATGTGCAAACGACACCACTCCTTGCAGGTTGTTGATCGTGTCTATCACAAAATTGGTGTACTTGTAATAGCCCAGCAAGCCGAGGTTAAAGATCACCGAAAACCACATCCACAACTTGCGCTGTGTGGCCGAAGAAGCTTTGTGCAACCACGCTCCGGTAAAGAAATTGACCACTGTAGACAAGATGAGCAACAAGAAGAAAAGTCCACTGCTTTTGTAGTAGAAAAACAGCGAGAAAACCAGCAACAGCATTACCCGCAATTGCACCTGTTTGTGCACCAACAGGTAAAGGCCATAGATGACGGCAAACCACGCGAAAAACACCTCTGAGTTGAACAACAAAGGCTGAGACGGGTCAAAGACGAAAAACCGCTCAATTGGATTCCAAAGTGGCTCTGTATGTTGCATAAGCGTCCATCAATATGTAGTAAAACAAATCTCCCATAAAGTAGTAGCCCTGTGCATTCAGATGCACCAAATCGCGGTTGGCCAAGCCTTCTTTGTACCATGCATACAATCCGCCCGTTCCGCGCATTACGGCAAAAGCATCGAAATAAGCCAGCTTTCTGCGTTCGCAAGCGGCTTTCAACAAACCGTTCAACCGCTCTGCATTCGGATTGCGGTTTCTGCGCGAATAAGCATCCGGATTCAAACTGATCAAAAATGAGCTCTCCGGATTGCGTTGTACCAATTCATCTACAAAAGCGGCAAATTCGGTTTCCAGCTTGGCGCTGTCGTAACTCAAATCTAAACTCTCGTTGGTTCCCAAAGCAATGATCACCAAATCGTTGTCCATGGTTTGAAACTGCGCCTGAAAGTTTTTCGATTTGTTGTAGTGTTCGTATTTCGCACCGTTTACACCAATCATCGAATACACAATGCCCGACTCGCCATTTTCTACATAAATCCCATTGATTTCGTGTCCTTTAGCGCCTTTGTATTTCAGCACAGCTTGATACATGGGCGTGTTGAAACGCTCCGAAAATTCGGAAGGCGAATACGTTACCGTTCCTTCTACCGGAACCAGTTCGGCTTCATTTAACGGTTGAGCTGTGCGTTGTACGGTATAGATTTTCAGGCTTTTGCCCGCGTAAATCATGTTGCCTCTAATGCCGTTCCAACTTCTCAATTGACTGGCCGAAACGTGATATTTTGCGGCAATTTCAGATACGGTTTCTCCCGAACGAATCTTGTGGTATTGCACACTGTTGATGGTTTTCACTTTTTCCAGCAAACGGTTATCGTCTGTTGTATAAAGCGTAAACGGATTTTCTGCCGGCCCGTTGTGGTACACACAAATCGAGTCGAAATAATCGGCTGAGTCAATGCGGATTTGCAGAAAATATTCTTCGGCTTGTGTTCCGAGTGTAATGCCCGAAATACCAATGTCCATCGGACGGTTGGGAAACACATTGCGCTTCGATTCCCACGTTGCGGTTGAAGTGATCTTAAAATCCAACGGTCCATTGGTGCCTGCTAGTTTGTAAGGAAAAATCAATCCTCTACCGCCATTGCCAAAATCGTGGTGAAAATGCTCGCGAATTCTACCCGTTAAAAAATCGGCCTGAATGTGCGAATCGCCCACGTGCGCAATACGCACTTTTTGTTGCGTTCCTGCTTCCAGTGCATACAGCTTTTCGAAAAACGGCACCAAACTTTCTGCATTGTAAATGTGCAACGCTTGCGTATCCACCACATCCATGTGTGCACTGTTCAACATCACAGGCGAATGGTTGGGCAATGCGTTGGTAGAATCTACCAAAGGCTGACTCAATGTATCGGCCGGATCTTCGGGTTGTTGTCCCCAACATCCTGTTAAGGTGGCTGTTAATAAACAGGTTAAAGCAATCGTCCTCATAACTTCGGTTTCTCCTCTTCTTCAGTTTGCTTTTCTAAATAGGCACTGTATTGGTTCATCAGAAATGCAATAAACAGATCTGCTACTTTTTTCGATCCTCTGGAATTGAAATGGGTATAGTCTTTATTGGCCAATGGTTTTTCGGCCTCTACCCACTCTTTCATGGAATTTTTACCGCCCATTTTGGCGTATAAATCAAAGTAAGATGCTCCGGTTGTGGTGGCCACTTCGAGCAAGACTTCATTCATGGCAAACACCGAAGAATCGGTTTGCATGGTGCCGTTGATGTTGGCATTTCTATCGGCCATTGAAACCACAACGATGCTGGTGGTGGGATAGACTTTTTGCAAATAACTCACCACACGAATCATGGCACGTTTGTACCAATCGTAAGTGGTAACACCTAAACTGCTAGCATTTACACCGTATTGCAACACAATTAACGAAGGCGGCTCTGCCCCACTCATGCCTTTTAAAATGTCGGCTTTAATGCCACTTAGCACCATTCCCGAATTACCGCGCGAGGCCAAATTGCTCAACTCTATTCCGCTGTTGCTGCTGAACGACATGCCGTACAACACCTGATCGGGTTTGAGGTCAAACTCTAACTCTACGGTTTTTAAACTGCTGTCTGAAAGCGGTAAGAAATTCACGGGTTCAGTGCCCGATAACGCCAACGTATCGTTGTGGTAGAAGGCATAATTTGCACTGTCGATGTAAAGCGAATCGGCTACTCTTCTTTTGCCGTAAATCAGCGTGGGATAAGGCAGTATTTTTGTGCCGTCATAAGCACCACTTCTGCGGTAAGTCACCGTAGTGTGCGTATACCCTTGAATGGAATCTAAGGTGTCGGTCGGAGCCGTGAAATACTCTCCGTTCCAGTTCATCGGAAAGTCTGGTTGCTCTCCTCCTACTACAGTATAACTGCTCCAATTCTCAGAAAACTCATGGCGAATGGTATTACGAAAACGATTCACCACCGATGTGATGGGCATATACCCTACCCCCGATCCGCCAAAGCGTCTTTGCAAACTGTCGCGCACATCTTGGGTAATCATATCGCCTTCGATCATGCTATCGCCAAACCACACTATTTTGACTTTTTTAGACGGATTTTCAGCCAATTGCGACAACGATCGAAAGAAAGAAGTCAACCCAACAGCAGCTGCCTGATCAATAGAATCCAAGTAATTGGCTTTGTCTAAACTGTCGAGGTAAGCCGAATCGATTTCAACTGAAACCAAGGTGTCTTTTAAAATGGTAGAATCTTTCAGCGCCACTTTCACAGGAGTGGTGTCTTGCTCAATTTTCAACGGAAAAATAGTGGCGTAGGTTTTGGTATGTGCTTTCAGGTAAGGAACATGCTGACGCAACAACGGATAAGCCAGCACAACAATTGCTGCCAGTATTACCACTACAAATCCACGCCACAAACCGTTGTTCATATTTTCCCTAAACTATACTGTATTTTAATTCTTGTTCCCGCTTCGCGATTTTGGGAAGGAGTGGCAAAATAAAAAAATTCACCCTGCAGAACTTCTCCGAATTTATTCTTTCGTGAACGATGGTTCGTTAATAACCTTGAGAGGGAGAATGTTGTTAGCAACGAAACCTTTCAGGTTTTGAAAACCTAAAAGGTTTGAGCGCAAATTCAAAGGCTTGCCTGTCACACTGAATGAGCGAAGCACAAGCTTGTATCGAAGTGTAGATAGGAGTTAAATTGAGCCGTGTCTCCTTCGATACTTTACACTTTACTTCGACCCCGCTCAGCAAACGTGTAAAACTCAGGATGACACTAACATAGAGCGAAACAAAATCATCTCAACTTTGATAAATACCGTACGTACACCCCGTTGATTCGGCCAGTGATAGTGAGGTGAGCAGCCGCAATTGCGTGTTTGCAAAACACAAGCATGTAGGCTAAGCGAATCCTCCGATTTCGGAGCATAGCGGAGAAAATCACCTTCGAATCAACTTGACTTTTACTCCTTTTTGTGTCAAGACAAAAAGGAATAGAAAAAAGAAAGAGACTTTCCTTATTGAGTGAATAACTAACTCGTATCGAAGTGTAGATAGGAGTTAATTGAGTCTCCTTCTACACTTCGGTTTCGACTCCGCTCAACCTACGTAGTAAAACCCCGCTCAGGGCACAAAAGACACTCCCGATGACACTAACATTGAGCGAACAAATAAGTCCCTAAAGGCAGGAAAGCCTTTTCTCTACCTTACTTTTTCCTTTCGAATGTGTTAGTTTTGAAGAAGAACAAATAAAACATCGATGCTAAACACTATAAAACACTTTTCATCAATTTTTTCTTGCCAAAAGAAAAATGCTTTTCAAGACGCAAAACCAACACTTACCAACTCATGATCAATGAAATAAATCAATTACAACTTTGACAGGATAACAGTAACGCTATTGTTATCCCTTGTTGGCGTGCATTAGAAAAAAAAATGCTAAGTAAAGAGCAAAAAGACCAGTTTTCCAGTTTAAGAGTTGAATTGATTGACCTCAATATTCTAGCGTGTTTTTACATACGAAAATTGAACAGACTAGGTTATCTATTTCAAGAAACTACCAGACATTACATTCTTGAAGAATTCACTGCTTTAAGATACATGGAAAACGGTCTAATACTTCATTTGACAAATCTTGATGATGATAGTTCAACGTTCTCATTCCGAAAAATATTGAAAGCTACAAATAAGACAATTACAGATCAGAAATTGATAAAAGAGCTTAAAAAAGATTTTGATTCGTTTCGAAAAAACATCAACTATCTAAAAGTTCAACACAGAAATAATAGAATAGCACATTTAAACTATTCTACGGATTTAAATATTGACGAGTTCTTGAATTTTGATAATCTCATTAAACCACTCATAATCGAAGCGAATAATATAGGCGATAAACTTTGGGGAGAAAAAATAGAGTACCGATTTAAGCTTGGCACCTATGAAGGAATATTGAATTTTCGAGAGATTTTTGAAGAACTAAAAACAGACCTAAACGGACAAAAAGAATTTGTTTAAAAACAAGCGGTATTAAATGAGAAAATTTGGTAAAACGATAAAGCTATTCTTAATTGACGGTGAACCAAATGGAAGAATGACATGTGAACTCTCCAATTGGACAGGTAAAGCATACAAGATTCCACGAATAATGATTAAGGACTCGTATTCAAGAAAAGACTTAATAAGTCCAGGAATCTATTTGTTGTTTGGTGAGAATGAAGATGGTAAAGGCCAGATTTACATTGGCGAAGCAGAAACAATCATTGACAGACTAAAACAACATGTTGCACAGAAGGAGTTTTGGACTGAAGTAATCTTGTTCATAAGCAAAGATGAGAATTTAAATAAAGCTCATATAAAGTATTTAGAAAGTCGCTTATATGAGATTACAAAAAAGGTAAATAGCTATGACTTAGCTAACAACTCCATTCCTTCAAAATCTTCGATTTCTGAGTCAGAAATAGCCGAAATGGAAGAGTTCATTGAAAATATTAAACTCCTTACGAATACACTTGGTCATAGAGTTTTTGAAACTTTAATTAGTTCTGAAACAGCAAAGACGAAGAAATCCAATACTTTCTATATTAATGCAGCACGTGGAGCAAACGGCTTTGGAATACCAAGCTCTAAAGGCTTTATCGTGTTAAAGAATAGTGAAATAGCAACAAGTACAGTCGACTCAATGCAAAACTCACTACTTAATATTCGAGCAAAATTGATTGAAAATAAAACCATAATAGAGAAAGAAAAGAAGCTAGTTTTCGATAAAGATTATGAATTTTCCAGTCCCTCTACAGCAGCAGCTATTGTTATGGGTAGAAACGCTAATGGACTAAAGGAATGGAAACTTAAAGATGGAAAAACATTGAAAGAGTACGAAACAACAGAATAAAAAACGACACGCCAACAACAGCTATAGTACATACCCTTCGGGACACGCATCATATACAAACCGTTAACAATTTAACGCACCCAAACAGAGATTTCATCATCTATAAAAAAAGAATTATGAGACTAAAAGTCCTGAATTTATTGGTTTTAATTTTCATCTCCAGTTTAATAATTAGCTGTGAAAATGATGATGACAAAAACAGCGAATGTGTTGAATATGAAATTGCATATGTGACTTCTGTAAATGCACCGACTATAGGTACTATTAATGAAGCCATTGATATTGAAGTAAATTTCGGAGTTTTTAACGGTTGTGGTGGATTTGGAAAATTTATTGAAACCGAAAATGGTAATGTTAAAACTATTGAGATAGAAGCAAAATATAAAGGTTGCATTTGTACTCAAGACGTACCTATTCGAACTACTCATTATGTATTTACAGCAAAAAATAAAGGGGAATATGAATTAAATTTTAAATCCAGCCCAACTGAATTTATAACTGTTAACCTAACAATTAATTAAAAAAAGCAGCTGCCAACACCATCTTAAAATCAGGCGGGAATAAATCTCAATATATAACACGAGTACAACCCTAAACATGAAAAAAACAATCCCCCTTTTGTTGGCTTTTGTAGCAGTAACCCTGTTGACAAACTGTTCTCCCAAAACTGAAAAAGCTAACATTGAAGCTTCCAAAGAAGAGCAAGAAGGTACTGCTCAGATTGTACCGCTAAACGATGCATTCCCCATCCTAACGGAAAGTGAAAAAGAACTGCTAAAAAAGAATCCGGATGCCTGGCTTACAGAGGTTACCGACTCTACGTTAGCGATCAGCAGCCAACAAACTTTCGATAGCCTACTCCTTTCTCAACAGGTGAAGCTTCTGAATGAAAAAAAGGAAGATATACCATTTGATTTCAATGATCGATGGGTGTTCACTGCTGCTACAAACCTATCGGCAAAAGGATGTTATGATCCTATTGAAGGCAAGAAGAGCTACTTTGTTGTTAAGGAGAAAAAATATACCCTCACTGGGCAAGATATTTATGAAATATTTGACCTTAATCCTGAACAGAAATTACTCAACCAAACCCCAATTACAGTTGGCAGAGTGGATCAATGGAACGTTATTTTAATTGACAGAAATACCCTTTGGGTTCAACACCTCTACGCTTATCCAAATGGCGGTCAAACGTGTTTGTATTCCGAAAAGATTTATCAATTTGTCAAGCTTAATAGCTAAGCACTCAATACCCCAAACAAACTTAAATGAACAATCACCCAACAAGTAGACTTTCTTTTTTCATTTTCAGTGCATTACTCGTTTTCACAGCTACATCATGCCATGCTCTGTGGCTAAAATATTCTGGTGTTTTAGAAGCTAAACCAACATTAAAGACCATTTCTAACGGACAAAAAAATGTGGTCTATTTAGCGCTACACCACATTGGCAGAAAAGAATATTATGCTGACCTCACTCAAAAAGTAGACTCTCTACAACAACTGAACTATGTAGTTTTTTATGAAGAAATTACCTCTGCTATTGTTGACAATGCTGAACTTATAACCTTATCTAAAAAGTTCCGAAAAATTCAGGGCAACTTTGAAGCTGGCAACGGTTACCTCGATACCATCAACAATAAGATTTATGGAAGTATTGAGTACGATAAAAAGTACACGCTTGTTAACCAACCAGATTTTTTTGACATGGGTATTGATTCAACAACAGCACTGAATGCAGATGTAAAATTAGAAGAGCTTATCGGTGCTTTCGAAGAAAAAAATGGAACAATTACATTGAGTGAATGTGACATCAACACTAGCTTAGATGCCGCATATACTTGTGAACCATTAAGGAAACAATTGAAAAAAGACTTTAAGCAAAATTTCGTGTTAGGCATGCGCAATGAGAATTTGGCAGAATGCATTACCCACAACAGTGCAGATAAGATTTTCGTTATTTACGGAGCCATGCATTTCAAAGGTTTGGTAAAAGAGCTAAAAGCCATTGATCAAAATTGGAAAGTCATAAAATAACCCAAAGAAATTAACAGATTCGTGTTGCTGACATCTGAAAAAACGTATGACATTTCGAACATTAAAACCGAAATGCAAGAATGCAACACCTGTTTTTTAACTTCAGACGAATATGAAACTCTAAGCTCTTACAATAGTGAATGGCGAAACAACGTACAAGAGTTCTTTTCAGATCGTCAACTAAAGCCTACTTTATACAAGAAATACGGTATCTTGCACGCTACTCTTTTAGCACAACTGCATGGAAAACAAATTTGTAGCCTATTTTTCAAAAATATCACCTTTAACACAAGAAGAGGCTGAGGGTATTGCTGAAAGCATGCTTACCAAAACATTCAAAAAGGGTGATTTTCTGCTTAAAGAAGGACAAACATCCATCAACACTTATTTTATTCTTGAGGGCTGTGTAAGAGAATACATTTTAACAGATGAAGAGGAAAAAACAACCAATTTCTTCACCGAGGAACAATGGGCTATTTCACTGAATAGTTTTAATCCTCAGAATGCTGCAAAGCACAATTGGATTTGTGTAGAAGACACCACTGTGGTGGTAGGAAACGAACAACGCGCTCAAGAACTGTTCAAACGCTTTACTCGGTTTGAAACGCTATCACGAACCATCATGGAAGCCGCTTTTGCAGAACAAAGAGAAGCTTTGGCTTCTTACTATACAGATTCGCCAGAACAACGCTATTTGAAACTACAAAAAGCTAGACCTGACTTGTTCCAACGCATTCCCCAATATCACCTTGCAAGTTACATTGGGGTAAAGCCAGAATCTTTAAGTCGTATCCGAAAACGCATTGCATCAGGAAAGGGTTAATTTTAAATTTTGACACCTCTAAATCCTCTCACAATCAAACAAATGCTAAGTGTAATTTCAAACAAACCTCCGGGCAACGATAGTTGAACTCCAATTGAAATTCCGAACAATTCTAAGATTGTACCGGCAATAAACACCAGGTATCCTACAAAACCCCAAATGGTTATCCACTGAGGAACAAGCTTCGAAACCAACAACAAATAACAAAACATTAGTCCGCCTATTCCCCAAATGGCCATTCCTATCTGGTAAGCATAAAAATTTCCTTTTGTAAGCAATACTCCAAGAGTTTCGAGGTGATGTATCTCAGCAGCATTTGCTGTACTGTACATTGAACTTAATGGAAGATGGAGTAATAAAAAGAGTGCTCCAACAATAAGTACAATAGTCGCTACAATACCCGCACTTAAATAACCGTAACTCACCATTTTATTATACGGTTTAAGAACGGGAACCATAAGAACGGGTAAGCCAATGTTTACAACTGAGTGAACCAAAGCCATAAGGAGAACACCAACTACCAGCGTTGTTTTATGCGTACTTAAATGACTCAAAGACTCTGCTGTATTTGTTACAGAACCTGCCAAACCATTTCCAATTCCATAAGAAAGAAAAGCCAGTAGAAAAAAGATTCCAAAAGTGCGGGCAATTGTTTTTTGTGCTTTCATAATTTTAGTTTTTAAATTACTGCCGCAAAACTGTTGACACCACGTTTCAATTTCATTGACTTGGGTTAAGAAATGAATGGAGCTTTATTGGCTCTATCCTCTACTTAACAATAGGACGGAAACGGATTGTTAAAAAGAAACAAAACCTTACTGCTCTTTTTTAGGCGGATATTCAATGCCTTCATCCTGAATTAAAGCATAGCCATATTTCATAATGGTTTCAATGACTGGTAGAGCGTTTTTCCCTTTTTCGGT
>CERC01064695.1_pt1 | contig 10761 bp, 9 predicted proteins | sample 530921 | NCBI WGS metagenome assembly CERC01 (sample SAMEA2621099, study PRJEB7988) | marine metagenome | isolation source: saline water (ENVO:00002010), including
ATATCCTTTTTTCTTGGAGCTAGATATTAAGAGATAGGGATCTTTTTTTAAACACACACCACCAACACCTGGACTAGGTTTAGGAATACGATTACGGGGATAACCTTCATTAGCAGCTTGGATTATTTTTGATGTATCGAGATCATATTTATCAGCAATTTGAGCAATTTGATTAGAATAAGCAAAAGTAAGATCACGAAAAGTATTATCCATTAATTTAATCAATTCCGCTTCTTCTAGATGTTCAACATTTACAATGGTATGAGTAAGTTTTTTGAATATACTAGTTGCTAAATCAGAACTAAAGGAATCAAGGCCTGCAACAATCTGCGGGAGTTCTCTAATTTCCTTAAGCGCTTGTCCAGCAACAGTACGCTCAGGAGCACAAGCTAAATTGAAATCTTGTCCAGGGGATAAACCAGATATATTTTTCAATATAGGCATGACAATATTACGCGTTGTCCCAATAGGAACAGTAGATCGAACTATTACAAGATCATTTTTAGATATATTTTTTGCTATGTATTCAGTGGCTTTTTCTAAATATTGAGTAATAGGTTCATTATTATCATCTATTGGAGTTTGAACACACAATATATGAATGTCCGCAGATACCGATTCAGAATTAGATTGAATAATTAAATTTTTTCCAAGATGGAATTTAAGTAATGAATCCAATCCAACTTCATGTATATGTGGCAAACCGTCATTTAATTTTTCTATAATGTCTTTATCGGAATCGATTCCAATGACCTTAAAACCTACATTAGCTAAAGAAACAGCTAATGTTAGTCCAACATATCCAAGACCAATAACTGAGATTGATTTCAGGTTATTTTTATTAATTACGTCCGAATAATCGATAATATCAATAACTTGATTTTTATTATCAAGAATTAAAATATTTTTAATATTAGTTTTATGGGTTTTATTTTTATACAGTTCAGTGAGTTTTTTATTCAACATAACACTTTTTTCCTGAGATGATAAATTATTGTTTAGAGTAATAGGATTAGTATTCATTATTGAATTAATTTTACCATCGAGATTAGAACCGTGTAGTAATGCACGTCTTATATCACCATCAGTAATTACACCCAACAAGGAATTAGAATCATCTACAACAATAGCAATCCCAGATGGTAAATTATAATGAGGTGCTTTATTTATGAGTTCAAGAGCTTTTGCAATAGTATAATCACGGTTTACAAAAAGTCTTTCAATATCTATCAATACACATACACACAAATTATCTATTATAATCTATTTTCTCATTAACAAAATCAACTATATATTTTAGCAGGCGTTCAGAAGATTGTCCATCAATTTTATAGCATTGAGATTCTACAATTCGAGCGCGTCCATCGAAATCTAAACCTGGGTTGTCAAGATAATCATTAATATTAGTTAATAATTCTTTAGACGATCGAGCAATTTTAACGCCATTAGAATTCAATAAATGCATATAATGAGAATATTGAAAATGTCTTTTAACAGACTTGAAAGAATCAATATCTTGGTCAGTATCAAATGCAATATTAATCACAGGTGTGTCAAAGATACACGATTCAATAGTTATAGTAGAAGCAATATTAATCATAACATCCGAATGAAAAAGAGTATTACTTAGAAGTCCATAATCTTCTATATCAGATTTCCAGTGATATCCAGAATCTATAAATTCATTAGATGATTTGCCAGGAATTTGAAGAAATACATCAGGTTTTTCTATAACATTCTGGAAATCAGAAGTACTACGACGTGGATGAACACGTAATAACAACTGACACGGCTTATGTAATTTATTTTCTTCAATAGCAGTCTGGATTATTTCTACAATATTTGGTTCAATATCAGATAACTGTTTAGTTCCTGTCGCATAGACAATAATATTTTTATCAGGATTACCACCAAATGATTGAATGAATTTTTTTCTATCTCGAATCAATGAATTATCATGATGTAAATCAAATTGAGGAACACCACAAATTTTAACTTGTGATGATTTATAATTCAGAAATTCTATTGCTTCATTTTGCATTATTTTATTCCAAACTATTAATTGATCAAACTTAACTGGAACTTCCCATTTTGACGTTAAATTATCCCAACTAGGAACATATGCAATCATCGGAATATTCATTTTTTTACCACGACGAACGACAGGATATGTATAAAACGAAAAAGGATATGTGACAAAAATAACTTGCGGATTATATGTATCAAAGATTTCTTTATAATTATTATCCAAAAACAGAGTCGAATCAATCCATGCAAATAATGAATTAATAATATTACTTTTTGATAACGATTTGCCAATGAATTTTCTGAAAAGCGATAAAACGGGATGTTGATTATTAAATTGAGAAATTTTTAATTTTAATGTTTCAGAGTGATTTTTATCGTCGTCAGCGAAAACATAATTGCGTAGTAAACCAAATGCGATTTCAAATCGACTTCTTTGATATTTTATCAGAGGTCGAACAATTATGTTAGGGTCTGATGAATTAATCATATTATCCTCGGCAAGAATTACAATTCGAAATCCAAAATTAGATATTGATTTGAGAATATCATCATTTATAATAGATTTCCAACCAATTCCATAAGGTAAAACTATCAAAATAGTATTATGTTTAGATTCGTCTTTCATATTCATAGTGCATCGAAATAAATATTTAATAGTATAATTTGAAAAATAACTCAGGAAAAAATTCATAAGAATTAATTAATAATAATATAAATACACATATTTTCAAGAATGAAATTATTCTAAACCTTAAGTAAAATGTATCGATAGATACTTTGTGAAAACAGAAGAAATAGAAGATCTTCCAAAAGACATCAGAACAGGGAAAAAAATCATATCAGTGTATGGGATCGGATTTGTAGGAACTGCAATAACATCAGTGTGGCTTAGAGCAGGCGCAACAGTAATAGCAGTAGATAAAAATAATAAAATTGTAAATTCAATAAATGATAAAAAGATAGCAAATACAGAACCAAAAGCTAAAGAAGCATTCATAGAAGCAATAAATAATAAAAAATTGTTTGGTACCAGAAATATTAAATTAGCGGCAAAAAAATCACAAATAAAAATAGTATCAGTTCCGGTAGGTATCAAAAATCATATTGCAGATTTAAGTAATGTGTATTCAGTAATAGACGATATTACAATTAATCTAAATAGAAACGATATAATCATAATGACTCCAACAGTTCCAATAGGAACATCAAATCAATTGATAAAAAGAATGGAAAGTAAAACAAAAATGAAGGTTAATGAAGATTTTTTTTATATTTATTCACCAGAACGTATAGCAATAGGTCAAGCAATTGCAGATATTGAAAATAACTATCCAGCAATTATATCAGGTGTTGGTAAAAAAAGTTTAAAAATTGCTAAAAAAATTTTTGGAATGATATCTAGTAAAAATCCCATAGTTATGACATCGACAAAAGCTGCCGAAGCAGAAAAATTAATAGAGGGACTTTATAGAGATGTGAATATTGCACTGGTAAATCAAATAGCAATATTATGTGAAAAAGAAGGAATTGATATTTGGGAAATTAGAAATGCTGCAAATTCACAACCATTTAGTAATCTACATAAAGCAGGAATTGGAGTAGGAGGATATTGCATTCCAATTTATCCACATTTATTATTACAAACTGCAAAAAATAGAGGAATAAATCTAAATTTAGCCTCAATAAGTAGAGAAATCAACGAAGCAATGCCTGCACATTGTGTAAATAGAATACTTAAAGAATTAAAACAAACGAACAAAAAGAAAAAAGCAGCTATTTTAGGACTTGCATTTCGTGGAGATATTCCAGATAAAAGATTGTCACCAACTTATGATCTAGTTAATGAGTTGCTAGCAAATGATATTAAAGTAACCGTGCATGATCCATTTTTTGATAATGATTCATTACTTCCAAAGTCAGTAAAAGTTACTAAAAATTTAAAAAAAGCAATTAGAAATGTAGATATCATAATAGTAGCAACAAACCATAATCAATATAACAAGCTGAACGATGAATTTGTTGTAAAAAATTCGAAGGCAAAAACAATTGTATTCGATGGAAGAGGCATATTAAATAGAAAAAATTTTACAAAGATAAAATTAATCACTATAGGTCAAAAAAATGATTAATGAAATTTTTTGAATTCTTTATTTGCTTCGTCAATATCTTTATGATTATCAATAGAACGCCATTTGTTATCTGAATATTTAATTGAAAACAATTGATTATTTGATGCAAGTTTAGGAAATACATCAGACTCCAGACTTCCAGATTCTGGAAGAAAATTGAAAATTTGAGATGAAATGCAATAAATTCCTGCGTTAATCCAACAGTCTCTTAATATTGGTTTTTCAGAAAATGTTTTAATTAAATTATGATCGTCTATTTCAACAATTCCAAATGGGCTTTGTAAAGGTACAACTGCCATAGTTGTGATAATTGGCGTAATAGTTTGATGTATTAATTCATCTGGAACAATATCAGTCATAATATCACCATTAATTGTCAAAAAATTTTTTTCATCCTGAAGACTCTTCTGTGCATTTCGTAATGCGCCAGCAGTTCCAAGTGGTTCTTCCTCAATAGAATAATCAATTTTTACTCCAAATTTACTGCCATCTCCAATGTAATCCATAATGGATTCTTGTCTATAACCTGTACAAAGTACAATTTCTTGAATTCCACAGGATTTAAGCCATAATATTTGCCATTCAATAATAGGAGAACCTAAAATGTTCACCATGGGTTTAGGTTTATCATCAGTTAATGGTCTTAATCTCTTCCCTTTTCCTCCTGCTAGAATAACTGATTTCATTTTTTGTGATTATTGTTAATAAAAACTATAGTTTATCTTTTATCCAAAAAATATATGTTTAAAGCAAGTCTGTAATATTGTATGTTCGATATAGACGATATAGCCAGATTAAGAAAACAATTGGGTTTAACGCAGGCAGAGTTATCAGAATTATCTGGAATAAATCAATCATTAATTAATAGACTTGAATCAAAACAAATTGAACCGTCATATTCCAAAGTCAAAATATTAATTGAAACGCTCCAAAAACAAGAAAGGAGAAAATCAAGAACGTGTGGAGATATAGCATCAAAATCAGTATATAAAATTCAATCAAAATCTACACTAAAAGAAGCTGCACGAATAATTCAGAAAAAAAATGTTTCGCAATTACCTGTTTTTGACGGAGAAGAAGTAATAGGAAGTTTATCAGAAAAAACAATTCTACGTGTTCTTTCTGAGTCAGGTTCATCAGAAGAAGCTTTTAAAAAAATAATCGAAAATGTCATGGAGCCATCATTTCCAACAGTAGACAAAAATACACCCATAGAATTATTATATCAAATATTAGAATTCTTTGACGCAGTTATTGTTATGAATAAAGCAAAAATTATAGGAATAATAACTAGAAGTGATTTATTTAAATTAAAATAATTTCATAGGAAATATTTTTAATTAACCGCATTTAAAGAAAGTAAATAAGAATTGATACAAAATTGGATTTCAGGAATATATTCTCGTAGCGAAACATTAATCGAAGCTACTAGAAGACAGGATAAAACTCTTCAACAATTATATGAAAATGAAAAAAGAAAACTGATTAAACGTCAAATAAAAAATAAATTTGATTATATATCCGATCCATTAATTGATTGGGACGATCATATAAGACCATTTACAGATAATCTAAGAGGTGTAGAAAAGGGAGCATTAACAAGGTACTATGAGAACAATACTTTCTATCGTCAACCAATAATCACAAACAAAATTACAACATCAGGTCAAATATTAAAAAATAATATTTGTTTTAATTTATTCCCAAAACGAACAAAAATAAAAATAGATGTGTTAGATCCATTCACTCTATATGATTTATCAGTAAACGAATTTTATAAATCAGAAGAAGAATTAATTGGAGACTTTGGGAATATAATTAGAAAGGAATTACTTCGAATAAAAGATAATGTCAATTTAATTCAATTTAACGCACCTTCATTGGCAAGAGTACAAGAAAAAGAACAATTAAATATGGTAAAAGAAGTAATGAACAAAGTAACAAAAAATCTTAATGTAACAACTTGTCTGAATTTATGGGGTTCAGATATATCAAATACAATAAATGAATTTGTAAATTTTCCTGTAGATGTCATTGGTATAGATTTTATTACAACAAAAATTAACAAATGTGATCCTATTCCAATAAATAAGATGTTAGCATGTGGATTGATAGATGCAAAAAATACAAAAATGGAAGAGAAAAAACAAATTATTCAAAAATTGAAAACAATCAGAAAACAATTTGGAGTAAAATCGATATCACTAATACCAAGTTGGGATTTTGAATTTATTCCAGAGACATTTGCTAATAGAAAAATAGAGTTAATGAAATTAATTAAACAAGATATGAAGGAGAAGTAAGAGTTTATATGAAAAAGTTTCCGATTGCAACCCAAGAAATAGGAAGTATAAGAAAACCAAAATGGTTAGTAAAATTATTACAGAATAAAGATATTTCAGAGGAAATAAAGCAAACTGCAAGAGACGATATGTCATTACTAAATCTAAAGATGTTCGAAGATATAGGATTAGACGTGGTATATGATGGAGAGGCAAAACGTGTTGAAATGTATGAGTATAGTGTAAGAAGAATAGAAGGCATAACGCTAGCAGGAAAAATTAGATCATGGGATAATAAATATTACAATAAGGGAAGGTGTACAAAGAAAGTAAAATACAAAGGGCCATATCATTTAGATGAATTCATGTTTATAAAAAAGAATGCGAGAAAAATGATAAAATTGCCAATAACAGGAGCTTATACATTAGCGGATTGGTCTTATAATGAATGTTATAAATCAAAAGAAGATTTTACAATCGACTTAGCAAGGAAAATAATAAGACCATTGATTAGAGATTTGGTAAAAGAAGGAGCTGATTTCATTCAAATTGATGAACCTGCAGCAACAACTCACCCAGATGAGATAAATCTAGTAGTAGATTCTTTCAATGAATCAATAAAAGGAATAAATGCAAAATTTGGAGTTCATATATGTTATAGTGGAAATTATTCAGATATGTATCCACATGTATTGGAAATGAAGAATCATCAATATGAATTGGAATTTGCTAATAGAGATTCTTGGAGTAAAGGTGTTCAACATGCAAAAAGAAATGGTTATAGTTCATTTCTCAAAACATTTAGAGAATATGGAGAAAAAAAAGAAATTGGATTAGGCGTGTTGGATGTACATGTAAATGAAATAGAACCAATAGAAATTATTCGTGATAGAATACTATACGCGGTAAAAATAGTCGATGATCCAAATTTAATACATGTTAATCCTGATTGTGGTTTGAGAACACGGAGTAGGGAAACATCTTTTGCTAAATTGAAAAACATGGTAAGTGGAGCAAAATTAGCAAAAAAATCTCTTGGATTAATTTAATTTAATCTAGTCTTTTTCTATCAGAAGCATTAGACACAGTAGGAACGGGTGTTGTGGGCGACGGAGAAGGACTAGCGGCTTTAATCGTATCAGCTTTAGGGTTATAGGATCGATAAACATGAGCCAATATGGCAAAGACAATAAAAATACATCCTGTTTCAAAAAGTGCAAGAGCCCAATAGCCACTTTGATATGCCATTAAAGCCATACCATTGAGTAATACTTCAAAGGCAACTAATGAAATAATAACAATTGACGTCCAAGTAGTATTAAGAATTATTGGTCGAGGTTTCGAGAAAGTTCTTTTAGGACTTGCAAAGGTAGAACGCGCTTTTAAGAATCCATACACTAACACAAAGCTAAATACAACTCCAATTAACATAATACTATACATAGGAATAGGTTCAATAAACAACCTTTGAGTTAGAGTTTTCGATACGTCAGGATCAACATAAAATCCCCAAACAGTTGTAACAAAAATTTGACTAATACTTGCAATGCCTATCGCAGTAAAGAAAGGCCTATCTTTCCAACTAATTTTTCTACTATGATCAATAAATGGAACAAATAGGAACATTACAATTAATAATGCAGGTAAAAGACCTCCAGTAATAAATTTATCAAATCCAGTACGAATGAAAGCATATAACCCAGTGAGATACCATTCAGGAACAGTTATACCAGGCGGATGACTAGGGTCAAATTTCACTCCCATTTCGACAGGGAATATCCCACCAGTTATAAAAATTAATCCAGTTAGAGCAGACCACATAGGAAGATCAAATACTACGAATCTTGGAAAGTGTACAAACATCAATATTCCCATAACGATTGGGATTATAAACACGTGTAGAGCATAAAGTCGTAGAAGAAAATCAGAGAATCCTTGTCCCCATATTAACGTAGCTAATTGAGGACCTATAATAGGGCTAAAAACAGTTAACGATACACCAATGCTTATTGCTAATTCAGCACGATCATTAAAGAGAAGATTATAACCAGTAAATGCTTCCAATATAGTTATTACACCAAGAATTACTCCAGTAACCCAGATCATTTCATTTTTTATTTTATACCTACCACTGAAATATTGATAATACAAATGTAAGACTGCCATAAAGACCATCGCATTAGATGCATGATAATGGAGATTTCTAATTGCAAAACCATATGGGATTTCTTCATCAATAAATGCAACACTATCCCATGCACCTTCAATACCAGGGACATAAAATAGCATCAAGAATGCACCAGTCAATCCGAGTAATAAGAATAAAGCAAAAGTCAACATGCCACTGTACCCCATGGGACTGAGATATTTTTTAGGAAGAGTGAATCTCAGACCTAAAAAGACAGTGCGTTCAAGACGATTTACGGTATAATCCCAAAACTTTAGAATAAGATTTTTTTTCTTAGACGTAGCTGCCAATTCCAACCTTCCCTTCTTCATCTAAAGAATTATAGCACATCTCTGTTACTTTATTCAGGATTTTTATCCCCTCTTACGTAACGGCCCATTCCAATCACCCCATCATCATCTAAAGAATTATCTGGAGGCAATACCCAAATATCCCCTTTATCATCAATCTCTAGTGGGAGTGTAGGTAATGCGTTATTTGGTGCAGATTGCAACATAGCTGGCCCTGCATGAGATAAACCATTTCTAACATCGTAATTACTTCCATGGCATGGACATTCAATATTACCTATGATTGTTTCTCCATTAATTTCAGTTTCTCGACCTTCAATATAGTCCCAGAGACACCACAAATGCACACAAACCATACTGTATATCCTAAAAGCAGATACATCATTATTAGTTCCACCAAGCGAGTCAGCTAAACGTATTAATTGAAAACGGCGAAATGGTTCAGCATCCAATTCGGTATCACCAGTTCTTGGAAATGGAAATACAATTGAGCTATCAGGATCAATGTTATCAATATTTGCAAATGTACCATCGTTTTTCATAATTCTTTGTCGTTCAGGTTTTACACCTCCTAAAGTTGAAGTGAAAAATGAACCGTATGGAATAAACGGAGTCAAGCCTAAAATACCACCAACAACGGCAAGTGTTTTAAGAAAATTTCTACGATCTTTTACTACAGGTGCAGATTCAGGTTTAACAACATTTTCAGAAGAGGAATCAACTGATGATTGTTTGTGAGTATTTAGTGGAGATTCGCTTTCATTTATAGAATTTTCTGTAGAACTTGCGTTCTTTGAATTTTCTTCATTTAATTTAGTTTCACCAGACAAACATAGTCAACCCTATAGTCAATCGAACATTCTTGTGACAACGAATATATATATCTATTTTCTTCAATTCCAAAAATGGGTTTAAAATGCGAGATTTATAAGCATCTTTACTTTGAATTTAATTATTGAGTCAAGTATCAAAGTGGGCAGGTCCATTAACAGTAATTTTATTAGTTGCAAGTCTAGCAGCGCTCGGATATTATCAATTTATTTACATGCCAATAGCAAATGCTGAAGTAGAGGTACCACAAGAATGGTTAGAACCTCCTGAAGAATCAATTATCGAAATAATAATTGGATCAGTAAATCAAGATCAAGAGGAAAATTATGTTCCAAGAGAAATAACAGTAAAGCTAGGAATTAATAATCGTGTTATATGGAAAAACATCGATACAATAATACATACAGTAAGTGCTGACTCAGGAGCTGAAGAAGAATTTGAAGAAGAAGCAGGAAGAGCAAATTTCTTAGATCCAGATGGAGGAGAATTTAGTTTTACTTTTACCATGCCTGGTGAATATTTCTATCATTGTGAACCACATCCATGGATGAGAGGAACAGTAATAGTTTTAGAACCTGAAGCTTAATTTATTTCATTAATTATCTTTGCACGTGCAAATAATTTTGCAATTCGAATTGGCTCAGGAATAGAACCTTGTAATAAAAATTTATTTAAAACTTTTTTTGTATCAAAAGTAGACAGACCAGCAACATTAACATAAACAACATAACCTGTTTTAGTAGAAATTTTTAATACCTCGCCATTTTGAATATAAATTTTTATTTTTTGTTTCCATGTATCAGGAAATTTATTTTTAAAATTTAATTCAAGATTTTTTGGAGACTTAAGTGATACAGAAATTATAGGGACAGCAAGTGAATCATACAAAGCATGAAGATTAATAATATTATAGCTGCTAAGAATAGAACCCAAAATCATAATTAGATTGATATCAGTTCGTTTCATTTTTTTATATAATAATATAATATTCTTTGTAATATCATCACCACCAA
>CERC01012894.1_pt1 | contig 10746 bp, 9 predicted proteins | sample 530921 | NCBI WGS metagenome assembly CERC01 (sample SAMEA2621099, study PRJEB7988) | marine metagenome | isolation source: saline water (ENVO:00002010), including
AAACAGGGATCGCGCATCACAGCCGTTTCCTGGCAATCCGAGGATGGGGATCAGGGTGAAATCGCCTGCGACATGGTGGTTAACTGTGCCGGTATGTGGGCGCGCGATGTCGGCAAGATGGCCGGGGTCAATGTGCCGCTGCATGCGTGCGAGCATTATTACATCGTCACCGATAATGTTCCCGATCTCGGTAACCTGCCGGTTTTGCGCGTGCCCGATGAGTGCGCCTATTATAAGGAAGACGCCGGTAAGATCCTGCTCGGCATGTTCGAGCCCAAGGCCAAGCCATGGGGTATGGACGGCATTCCCGAGAGTTTCGAGTTTGATGAACTCCCTGCAGATTTCGAACATTTCGAACCGATCCTTGAAATGGCGATTAATCGCCTGCCACTTTTGGGGCAAACCGGCATTCATACCTTCTTTAATGGGCCTGAGAGCTTCACGCCCGATGACGCCTATCACCTTGGTCTGGCGCCGGGTATGGATAATGTTTGGGTCGCGGCAGGGTTCAATTCCATCGGCATTCAATCGGCCGGTGGGGCGGGGATGGCGCTGGCGCAATGGATGGAAGACGGAGAAAAGCCGTTTGATCTTGGTGATGTCGATATCGCCCGCATGCAGCCATTTCAGGGCAACAAGACCTATCTGACGGAACGTGTGTCAGAAACGCTGGGTTTGCTTTATGCCGATCACTATCCATTCCGGCAAAAGGCAACGTCACGCGGTATTCGTCGCTCGCCCCTGCATGAACATCTGGCACGAAACGGTGCGGTCTTTGGCGAGTTCGCCGGGTGGGAGCGTGCCAACTGGTTCGCCAATCCGGAACAAAAACCGGAGTATGAATATAGCTGGAAACGCCCCAACTGGTTTGACAATGCCAAGGCAGAGCATTTGGCAATCCGAACCGGGGTTGGTCTTTACGACATGTCATCCTTCGGCAAAATCCGGGTCGAGGGCCCGGATGCGAACTCCTTCCTCAACCACATCTGTGGTGGGGAAATGGACGTACCCGTGGGCAAGATTGTTTATACCCAGTTTCTCAATGCGCGGGGCGGTATAGAGGCTGATGTGACCATCACCCGACTTTCGGAGCTGGCGTATCTTGTCGTCACACCGGCGGCAACGCGGCTGGCTGATGAAACGTGGATGCGTCGCCATATTGGTGATTATTTGGTCGTCATCACAGATGTTACAGCAGGCAAGGCAGTGCTTGCCGTCATGGGGCCGAAGTCGCGTGATTTGTTATCCACCGTATCGCCCAACGATTTCTCGAATGCCGCCAATCCGTTCGGCACGGCACAGGAAATCGAAATCGGCATGGGGATCGGGCGTGCACATCGTGTTTCCTATGTCGGGGAACTCGGATGGGAAATCTATGTCAGTTCCGACATGGCTGCCCATGTGTTTGAAACGCTGCTAGCGGCTGGTGAAGACGATGGCCTGAAATTATGTGGTTTGCATATGATGGATGGGTGCCGGATCGAAAAGGGCTTTCGTCACTTTGGTCATGACATCACCTGTGAGGATCATGTGCTTGAAGCCGGGCTTGGCTTTGCGGTTAAAACCGAAAAGCCGGATTTCATTGGCCGAGACGCCGTGCTTGCCAAGCGTGAAACTGGTTTGACGCGTCGGATAGTGCAATTCCGCCTGAATGATCCTGAACCGCTTCTGTTCCATAACGAACCGATCCTGCGCGACGGCAAGATCGTCGGTCATCTGACATCGGGGGCCTATGGCCATCATGTCGGCGCGGCTATCGGGATGGGCTACATTGGATGCGCGGGCGAAACGGCCAGCGACATTCTGGCATCAAGTTATAGCATCGATGTCGCTGGAACAGTGGTTGGTGCCGAGGCATCCTTGCGCCCGTTCTACGACCCGTCCGGGGATCGGACGAAGTCGTAAAACGGCCGCAACTGGCGAGTTATGGTGCTCGGCTTGCGTGGGTTGGTCGGGCACTAATCTGGTTGAAACTCCAAAAGATCACCGGGTTGGCAATCAAGCTCCTTGCAAATGGCAGCCAGCGTTTCAAATCGCATACCGCGGACTTTGCCGGACTTCAGAAGCGACAGGTTCTGTTCGCTAATCCCGATCCGTGCGGCGAGGTCCTTGGATTTCATCTTGCGGGTGGCCAGCATGACGTCCAGCCGAACGATAATGGTCATCAGACGAAGCTCCGGTTTTCGTCATCAATGCGGGCTGCTTCGCCCAGTACCCAGGCAATGACAATGATCAGCCCGCCCAGAAACAACGTGCTGGCCTCGGCATTACTCAGCCCGATTGACAGAACCCGTTCACCGGCCGGGCGGTGGAAAGTAGCAAGCACCGAGGTGGCAGCACCGGTCAGTGGTTTGATCAGGGTTTGCGCCAGAAGGGCAATGCCAAATGCTTTGAGATGGCGGATCGGCTCCGTCTGGAAAATAGAGTTGTGTGCAAAGGCGCCAAACATCTTGCGCAGGCGATACAGGCCATAGGCCAGAACAAGTGACGGGATCATCATCACCGCCATGGTGACGTATTTCTGCCAGCCTGACAGCGCGTGCAGATCGGCAAGGCTGACGGTCATTTGACTGGTGCTGGCTTCAACCCAGCCCGGCGCATACCAGACCAGCGGCACGACCAGGATCTGAAAAATGATGGCCATCGCGCAGACCCAGTAAAGAAGGATGCTGATGGTGCGGACATTTTTAAGCGTGCTGGCTGGTTGTGGGGCGGACATCTGTGGGGCTCCTGAATGGATCAATTTCGAATCAAGTCATTTAATTCACGTAAAACATGAATAAGTTATCGAAATGAGTCAATCTTCATTGTTTGCGATCTGTCAAGAACAGTCGCGATTTGCGCAAATGTCCATGTGTCGCTTGCGTTGTGCGGGCAGGCATGGAAAATAGTCCCCATGTCTGAAAGCAAAACAAAACCCCGCACACCCGTTACAGAAATCGATGCTGATGATTGTCAGGAATGCGATACTGCTGCCCGTCTTGGTCTGAGCTCCGAGCAGGGTGAAGCTGTTACCCGTGATGCTTCACGGGTGGTCGGCGCAGAACTGTCGTTGCCCGATGTCGAGGCGGCAGCAAAGATTTTTGCGCTTTTGGGCGATGCCGGACGCTTGCAGCTTGTATTGCGCTGCATGGAAAAGCCCCAGACTGTATCGGAACTGGCAGAGGCGACGAACATGTCGCAATCGCTTTGCAGTCATCATCTGCGCCATTTGCGTGATCAGCGCATTTTGGCATCCGAGCGACGCGGGCGGCACATCCTTTATCAGATCGATGATGATCATATCTCGCGCGTGGTGCGCGATACCTTTGCGCATGTTACCCATGATTGACTGACAGCTGGATGACTTGTGGCTGGAGACTAAATTAGGACAAGGATGCGCGAGAACCATGAACCAAAACGAACTTATGCTGCCTGTTTTCGTAGGGGGTACTGGTCGAAGCGGTACCTCGCTCATGGGGGACTTGATCGGGTCTCATCCCGCGTTTCATCTGCCAGCTCACGAAAATAAACTGATCTCAGAGCGTGCTGGCTTGCGAGACCTCGTGCGTGATTTGTCCGGAATTCCAGATCTGTTGCGCCGTCACTTCGCGGTTTTGCATTTTTATGCAAGGGCGCAAAAGGTACGACAGTTCGCTTTTCGGGAAGAGGCATTGAATGATCAGGTCCGAACCCGAATGAATCTTCATGGGCAACCTTTTCAGGAAGCGTTTGAGTACATCCAAAGGCAAAATCCGCAGGCGAACGGGTCTATCCATGCGATTGGGCAAGGCTTCGGGATTGCCAATTTTGATAAGTGTGTGAACGAGCTGGTCAAAAAACTGGCCGTACATATTGATCAGAACGGGATCGTCGATACCGATGGGTTGTTAAGACCTTTTTTTGTTACGCGGCAATTTGATCGCACGGAAATGTTGGTTATCGCGCGCGACTTCCTATGCGACCTTTATGGCGCTAAATCGCAATTACGCTGGGTCGATGACACGCCGTCGAACTCTCTTGCTGTGGATTTCCTGGCAGAGCTGTTCCCCGACATGCGGTTCGTGAACATGATCCGATCACCGACGGACACGATTAGTTCGTATGTCAAGCAGGTCTGGTTTCCATCCGATGTTAAATTGGCTGAACAGTACATCTCTTCCAACCTGCTGGCTGCTGAAAAGCTTACAGGCACATTGCCAGCGCATCAGACCTTAACTTTGCGGATGGAAGACCTCGTAGAGCAACCGGAAAAGACGCTGGAAATGCTTGCCGAATTTCTTGATGTGCCCAATGAATTTAACCAGAAGCTTGTCAAAAGCGACGCCGCGCACATTGGCCGTTCAAAAAATGACTCTGAAATCCAGGCGGTACTGTCAGAAGACCTGAAGGCGTGGATGGCACGCCACGGCTATGCCTGACAACCTCAATGTAAGATGTTAAAGGTCAAGGACATTCAAATATTCATTTGAATGTCCTTGACAGAACCATACCTGCAAAATAGGTTTGCCTTAACATATGAATGAATATTTGATTGTTTGAGGTGATGGATGTCTTTCATCGCGAAATGGTCGGACCTGCCAACTGTGGGTTCCTGTGCGCATTGTCGTGAAAGCGTTATTGATGCACTGACGCAGGCGATGCCGCATCAGAGCTTTTCTGATGACGGGCAGGGGATATCTGTCCCGGCCCAACTGGGTGACGATGACCGCGCCACCTTTACGAAAATTCTCAAGGACCATGAAAAGGGCGTTGTCCATTACCAATGGCATGTCTCGGGTATGGATTGCGGGTCTTGTGTCGCGAAGATCGAAACCGCGCTAGGCCGCATGGATGGTGTTGCCTGTGTTGATGTTTCGATGATGCGTGAAAGCGTGACGTTGGGCTTTGCTGCTGCCAAGGCTGACCAGAACCAGTCTGTCTCGCCGACCCTTGGTAAGCTTGGTTATCCGGCAGAACAGATAGGCACCTCCGTTGGTGCGAAAACATCCTGCGGGACGTCCTGTTGCGGCGGGAAAACTGTGGATGACGTGAGTGCGGCTGACAAGCCCACACCGACACAAGGCCTGTTGCGCCGCCTGCTTCCATGGTCTTCAGAGAATGACGAGATTGCGTTTGCTGCAATCTGTCTTGCGTTGGGGGGGCTGATTGGTGTGGTCGTCCCGGCAGCGGCACCATATGCCATGTCGGTGGCGTCCCTTTTGGCAGCGCTGCCCGTGATGAAAAAGGCGGTCCGTCTGGCGCAAAGCGGGGCGATATTCTCGATTGAGCTTTTGATGTCGGTTGCCGTTATCGGTGCGGTGGCGATTGGCGAAAGCCTTGAGGCCGGGATGGTTGTGTTGCTGTTTGCCATTGGTGAACGCCTCGAAGGTGTTGCTGCGGGTCGGGCACGCAGCGGTGTTAAGGCACTGATGAAGCTGGCGCCGGAAACTGCGCGAAGGGTCGCAGGCAACGGGTTTGAAACCGTTTCTCCAAATCAGCTTGCAATCAGCGATGTCATTGAAGTGCGCCCCGGCGAGCGTGTGCCATCCGATGGTGTGATCGAAACCGGTGCGGCGGAGATCGATAATAGTCACCTGACAGGTGAATCCGTTCCCGTTTATAGCGAAGTCGGCGCCGAAGTCTTTGCCGGTGCCATCGTAACAGACAGCCCGGTAAGGATTTCTGTCACCCGGGCCGCCGGTCATACAATGCTGGATCGCGTGATTGAGCTGGTGGAGCAAAGCGAAAAGCACAAGGCGCCTGTTGAACGGTTTGTTGCCAAGTTTGCCCGCATCTATACCCCGATCATTATGGGCCTTGCCCTGGCAACGGTCGTAATCCCGCCGTTGTTGTTTGGGCAAGGCTGGGAAGAATGGATTTATCGTGGTTTGGCCCTGCTTCTGATTGGCTGCCCGTGTGCCTTGGTGATCTCGACACCGGCGGCTGTTACGTCGGCACTGGCGCGGGCGACAAAGATCGGTCTTTTGGTCAAGGGCGGAGCCGGGTTGGAGTTGATTGGTGCTGTACGCACCATGGCATTTGACAAGACAGGCACACTGACCGAGGGCAAACCCAAACTTGGTGCCATAAAGGCTGCACCAGGATATGGCGAGAATGGCATTTTGACGATTGCCGCAACACTTGAGACCGTCACATCTCATCCGCTGGCGCGTGCTGTCGTTGAAGCTGCCGAAAACCGCAATCTGGATCTCCCCGTGCTTGAGCAGGCCAGAACCATCGCAGGTGCCGGTGTGGAAGGTCGCATTGACGGTGCCTTGTACCAGATCGGTGCGGCCAAGCGCCTGAACAGCGTGCCCGATGGTGAAATGAACGACTGGCTTGCCTCGCAAGAAGATGACGGCAGTACCGCCGTTGTGGTCCTGAAGGACGGGGAGGTCATTGGTGCATTGGCCTTGCGCGATGTTGCGCGCAATGATGCGAAGAATGCGCTTGCCGAACTTAAAAAGCTTAACATCATGCCTGTGATGTTAACGGGAGATGCGGATCGGGTTGCCAAACGCATGGCCATTGAGCTTGGCATGGAGTATCGCGCCGAACTGATGCCCGAAGACAAACTGAATGCCTTGGCAGAACTGCGGGATGATCCGAAACGATCAGGCCCGGTGGCGATGGTCGGTGACGGCATCAACGATGCCCCGGCACTGAAATCCGCCGATGTCGGTATCGCGATTGGCGGGGGGACCGATATCGCCCTTGAGGCCGCCGATGCGGTGGCAGTAAAGGATCGCTTGGGTGATGTGGTTAATCTGGTGAAGCTGTCGCGTGCAGCACGCCGGGTGATCCGTGAAAACATCACGATCGCCTTGGGGCTTAAGGCGGTCTTTCTGGTGACGTCCATCACCGGTCTGACCGGACTCTGGCTTGCCGTTCTGGCCGACACCGGGGCGACGGTTCTGGTGACGATCAATTCGCTGAGATTGTTGATTGCCTTGCGAAAGGCATAGGTCACAAAGAACACAGGCAACAACAAATAAAGCCCGGCATGATGCCGGGCTTTTGCTTTGATATTGTTTTGTCCCGGCGCTTAAAGGTCTGTCATCATCTCAGATGGAATGATGGCGCCGCGATGGGTGATGACCTTGCTGGCAAGCTTGTGTCCGGTAAGTGTTGCTGTCACGCCGTCCTGTCCCTTGAGCAAGCCTGCCATAAAGCCAGCATTAAAGCTGTCACCGGCGGCCGTCGTATCTATCGGGGTGACCGGTTCCGGGATCGGGACGTGTCGGGTTTCCCCACCGTCATAAAGCAGGCAACCTTGCTCTCCCTGTTTGACGACAATCAGGGCAGGGCCCAGTTTGGCAATCCGGTTCACGGTGTCTTGCGCCGTTTCATCACCCCAAAGAAGCTGTTCATCATCAAACGTCGGCATCATGACATCGGCAAGAGCGGTGATGCGTGCGTATGTCTCACGCGCCTGTTCTTCCTTGCCAGACCAAAGCTTGGGCCGGAAATTGCCATCAAAGGCGATCTTGCCACCCTTGTCTTTGTGGGACTGAAGTGTCTGGAACAGAAGCGTGTTTTCGTCTTCAAGCACATGCAAGCTGATCCCGGAAAGATACAGCCACGGCGCACCTTCAAGCGCGTTTAGGTAGGCCGGGCTTGCCAGTGAAATCGTCTGGCGTGCGGCCGACTGATTGCGCCAGTAATGGAAAAAGCGTTCGCCATCCGTGCGATTGGTTATCGAATAAAGCCCGGTGTTTGCTTGGTCCGTACTGATCAGGAACGCATCGCTGACACGGTTGTCTTTCAGAACGGATCGGATTTGTTCCCCAAAAGGGTCTTCACCAACCGCAGAGGCAAAAGCGCACTTGATCCCAAGCCGGGCGAGATAAACCGCAGTATTAAACGTATCACCACCAACCTTGACGCTTGCATCACCGGTCGGGTCGAATGAAATTTCGCCCATGGCTTCGCCAATGCAAATGACATCAACAGACATCACAAAACTCCCTGAGGTGAACTAGCGCAGCTTGCCACGTGCTGCGACCGCCATTTCCGTCATTTCGCCGTTCTGATCCTTGATCCAGACGGTTGGAAACAGGTTGGTCACGACGCAGATGTGATTGGGGATAATCGAAATCACGTCACCGACTGCCGGATCCCAATTGCTGTCACCAAGCTCGACGATGCCATGCTCTTCGGACAGGCCGACAATTGACGCATCCGGTGCCTCGCGAACCATGCCGAAACCCTCCAGGCCGAGCAGGTCGGAACTTAGCGCCTTTGATCCGGCATCAATGATGGCGCGGGTTTTCGTCGGGCGGGAAACCACGGTGGTCTTAACAACCGCGGCAGAATTTTCAACGCCACATGCGCCGCGCGCAATCAGGGAACGGTCATTGTATATGTAGGTCCCGGCGCGGTGTTCAGTTGCGTGATTGAATGCAGGCAGGGCGTCCAGATTTGGCGTGCCACCGGTCGAAACAACCGGGCAGGGGAGCCCTGTGTCCTCGAGACGTTGTTTGGCATCACTCAGCCATTTGTCGACGTTTTCTGAGTGATCCATTGGCGGATAGGTCATCAGGCCGCCAAATCGCAGTCCGGGCAGTTCGTTAATCCTTGATGCGAGTTCGGCGGCGTCAGTCGGGCTTTGCACGCCACACCGTCCTGCGCCGGTGTCGCATTCCACAAGAACGGTCAATTCGGTTTCTTCATCGGCAAAGCGCGCCGACAGCCCCTTGGCAACGGTCAGATTGTCGCAGGTGACAGACAGGGTACATTTGCGCGCAAGTGCCGTCAGACGATCAAGTTTGGCATCACCGATGACGTTGTAGGTCAGCAATATGTCGCGGAGCCCGCCCTCAACCATGACCTCGGCCTCGCCAATCTTCTGGCAGGTGATGCCGATTGCCCCGGCCTCAATCTGTCGTTTGGCAAAAAACGGCAGTTTGTGCGTCTTGATATGCGGGCGTGTCTTAAGGCCCGCCGCATCGGCAAGGTTTTGGAAACGCGCAATGTTTTCGTCAACGACGGGGAGGTCAATCACAAGGCAGGGGGTATCAAACATGCTGGTTCCTTATTGGTTTGAGGTTGGCGCTCTCAGCTTTTTGCAAAACGAAATTGACATATCTTGAACGCCGCTGCTAGGGTAAATCCGAAATAACGGTATGGATTACGGTATAGCGGAGTTCAGTAACGCGTTTCCCATAGATTTTGCGAAAATCGGGATTTCCCACGGGCTTCGATAGATCTGCGAGGATGGCGAATGAACGTTCCCGAGGATGTTTCATTCAAAGAAGTTTTCGATCCGTTGGAAGCCAGGGCTTGCAGGTCTTTCATGCAACTCCCGAAAATTTGGAAGCAGGAAAAATTACGATGACGATTAAAAGACACGGTGTTGGCGAAGGTAAGGGCAACGGTCAGAAGGCATTGCCATTTGCCAAGGCCACCGAGGCGGATGGCTGGCTTTATGTGTCGGGACAGACCCCGATGCGTGATGGTGAAGTTGTCGGCAACGGCATTGTCGAACAGTCCCGCATTGCGATCGAAAACATGATCAAGATTGTTGAAGATGCCGGTTACAGCACTGCAGACATCATGCGCATTGGTGTCTGGCTTGATGACGCGCGTGATTTCTGGTCGTTCAATGGCGTTTTCGAGGAATATTTCGGCGAAAACCCCCCGGCACGTGCCTGCGTGCAGTCCTCGATGGTTGTTGACTGCAAAGTAGAAGTCGACTGCATCGCCTTTCGTAAGGCATAACAGTCTGCACTTATTGCGCTAAGACGTTAAGCGAGGGGTTTATGGCAGAACAGCAGATACGAAAGCGCGCGCGCGGCATTGATCGTGCGTTCGATATTCTGGACCATCTGCGCGATGTCAGAACCTCTCAGCGTCCTGCTGAGATTGCCCAGGCTTTGGGGGCGCCGACCTCGACGGTTTATGATCTGATTGGCACGCTAATTGATCATGGCATGCTTGAAGTGACCGATGCCAATGGCTCGGTCTTTTTGGGGCGGCGGGTTTATTTCCTTGGTCTTGCCTATCGTGATTATTTCGATCTAACCCGGCAGGCGGCCGGGGTGCTTGACGAAATTACGGCGAGCACCAACGAAACCTCCCAGTTTTGCATGTTGGACGGCAACAAATACACGGTCGCCCTGCAACGCGAAGGTAGTCGCCCGTTTCGCATTTCTGCCGACGTTGGGGAGCGTACGGCAATTCCGTGGACGGCATCTGGTCGGTTGTTGCTAGGTCATCTTGATGACCAGGAAATTCGCGATCTGATCCCGGCTGAGGACTTTATCCTGCCCGACGGACATCAAATGGATATTGACGCATATATCGCCGAAATCCGTCGCGCGCATGACGAACGCTTTTTCTCGTTCGACAGCATTGTGGATACCTTCACCCATTGCTTTGCCGCACCGGTCTATAATCAAAGCGGTATCTGTTCGGCGACACTGTGTATCGTCGCCCCCAAGGACGACGCACGTAAAAACTATGATCTCTATAAAAACGTGCTTCAGACAGCGGGCGACAAGCTTTCCAAAACCGTCTGATCCAATAGGGCACCGTTCAACAAACACATCACCCGGATCGATCGTCCGGGTGTTTTTGTTTTTGCGTCTTGGTGTTGTTGTGGAATTTGGTCGGAAAAGAGAAAGCGGCGGTTATCGTTTCCCGCATCGATAACCACCGCTTTTCCACCTTGAGAGGCCTATGGGGAGAGAGGACCCATAGGTCTGAGAGACAAGCCGCTTGGGGACAAGTGCGAATGGGTTTCATTCGCGGGCTGTGTCGAGACCCGTTATAGGTAAGAAAAAA
>CERC01134235.1_pt1 | contig 10691 bp, 6 predicted proteins | sample 530921 | NCBI WGS metagenome assembly CERC01 (sample SAMEA2621099, study PRJEB7988) | marine metagenome | isolation source: saline water (ENVO:00002010), including
TCTACGTCCATTAATCGCCAATAAGTCAAAAGAGCAGCGTGCGCTACTGTAGCTTCCAGCGAAACTTGAAGCTGAAGCCTTCCGGTTTATACGGGACGTAGGAAGACCCTCCAGATTAACGTTTTGAAAGAATCCGGTGTAAGTTGAGGTTTAGCGCATTTTCTCCAGACAAAGCTGAAGCTATCTACTTGTTTTTAAAAAATTAATTTGAATTTATATTGATAATAGCCTGTTTTGTCAATCGAGTCACTTTATCTAATTGATTGCACTAGTGATGGAGGATATAGTGCTATAAACCTATCAGAGGGAATCTGATAGGGTGATTTGTTTCAAGGAATAACGCATGATTCAACGGACTGATTCGGAGTTAGTGAAATTATTCAACGAAGATCTACTCCCTACTTACCAAAGCGCAAAGCAGCTATTAGTATTAGCCCCAAAATCTGCTCTTGCAGATATAAGAATATTGATAGAAAAAATTGTTTCTAAATTAGTAGATGATTATCAGATTGTCCCAAAACCAGATGGGCTTCATGACTCCATTGAGCAGCTATACCAAATCCATGCAATTAACCCCGATGTAAAGGGTTTACTTCATCAGATTCGTATTTTGGCAAATAGAGCTGTTCACCTAGACCCGAACGCTCAAACCCTAGATCAGGATTATGGCCCCGCCTCTGAAGAGGCTATACATAAATTTTGCCGACTAATATGCATGCTTCGTATGTCATTGTATGGCTTGCGTGATAATGAGTTTTTCTTTGAACCTGATAATTCCGCAGAAACAATGCTGCTGTCATACAACGCTGTCTTTGAAAATGACCCGAAGGCTCGCGCTCAATTAAAGAAAATACTAAGGGGAATTCTTGAGAAAAGAGGGTCATACACATTAAATAAGAAGATTCAGGAAACCCTTTACTACTCTGTATTGGCTGTTTCAGCTGCTGAAGACTACGATACGGATTCATTGACTGAATATGCTCAGTCAATGATCTACGGTTTGCCGTTTAACTATGGTAATAAACCTGAGTCGTCGGACTGCCAGTTTGACTACTTTACAGAATTGGCTAGCCGAGCACCAAACTGCTACGGGTTGAAGGCGCTACTCGGGCGAGCCATCTTAATTGATAGTAGATGGGGTTACCCAGTAGAGAAATGGAAGCAATTTCTTGCTTTTAATTATCTCGACGAAGCTTGTGAGTACGGTGAACCGGTAGCTCAATCTTCACTTGCAATAATTTATGCCGATGGTTTCTATAGAGGGAAGGATGTAGATAAAGCAAACAACTTACTCCTTTCAGCTTCTCAGCAGTCTGACCCTACAGCTTATATGCAACTTGGCCATATTCATAAACAAGCAGGTGACATAAAAGAGTCCAATTCCTTTTTCGAACAGGCCCTTTCTTTGGGGGTGCATGAAGCCCATTTAGCTTTGGCACGTAACTATTTCGCAAATGGAAATTTAAAAGGTGCTGAAAAACATTACAGCTCTTATTTTGAAAAGCCCTCACATATAGAAAATAAAGACGAACTCATTAAGGCTAAATATGAATACTGTGCATTACTAATTGACCAAGGGTGCGAGAACTCGATTTTAAGTGGCTTGAGGTATCTGGTGCATACATTTCAGATTGATATCTTTTATGGGGATTCGGATACGGAGCTGAAGGCGAGATGTCAACGATTATCAAAGGAGGGACTTAAGAAAGTAAGACGAACAGTCACACAAGAGATGATTATTGAAGACCCTATTTTTTTCTACAGCTTCTCAAAAGACGGAAAAATAAAGTCACTGGAACAGGTGAATCATATCATTACTGTTATGGGCGAAAATAGAGTCATTGAAGATGTATATGACTTTGGCTTCCCTAAAAAAAATCAACCTAAAACACCGTCCAAACAACGCCGGAACGATAAATGCGCATGCGGTTCCAACCAAAAATACAAACATTGCTGCGGTTCTTGATATTGTGTAATTGTCTATAAATTCTGCCTTGAAAGGCCATAAGAACAGCTAGGAATGCTGGTTTAAATTCAAAGGGATATAAAATTGGAACGAGTTTTTTGTATTGCTGCTGGTCAGATAACCACGAAGAAAAGTAACCATGTAATTCATCGCAGAAACCAATACCTAAACTACGGGCTTCTCTCCCTTGCTTCTGCGCTAAAGAGGAGTGGTATCGATGCCATTCAGTTCCAAGGTAATTTCGATACCCCAACAACAACATTAGATACGGCTCTTGAAAGCGGAATACTTGAAAGCACTTATCCAGTACTAATCTCTATTCCAAGTTTCTATGCTATCAGTTGGGTAAATGAGTTCATTTCCCTTCTAAAAGAAGCCTCACCCAGCATAAAAGTAATTATTGGTGGCCGTTGGGTAATAGATGGACAATTTGAGCACATGAGGGGTCTAGTCCCACTTGCGGATGAGATCGTACACGGTACTGCTGAACACTTAATTAGAGGAATTGTTGAACAGGATAAAAAAACAAAATCATTAAGCTTTGTATCAAGCTCTAATTCTTTAGATTACACACTCCTGCACCAGAGGGAATTATATCAACCCAGTATCGAAATCTCGCGAGGGTGCGGTATGGGCTGCTCATTTTGCCAAGAAAAATCAGAGCCACTTTCCAGTCTTAAACATCCTAATGATATTTTGGAAGAAGCTTCGTCTTCACAGCTTATTGATGACCATCAGCCAATGAACTTCTACCTAGAAGCATCAATGTTTGTTCCTAATCGTAACTGGGTAGGAATGTTTACTTCATCTATCAACACTATTGCTGTTCCAAATTTCCATTGGAGAACTGAGGCGCGTGTAGATAGTTTGTATCCCAGCTTTTTGGAACCTTTATATCGATGCGGTTTAAGAGTCATCGACTTAGGACTTGAAAGCGCTGATTACGCGCAGTTGATTAGAATGAGCAAAACGAAAGACCCAGTTCGTTATTTACGTAAAGCATCAGCACTCGTAAAGAGGCGTACAGGCTCGGAATCAAAGTTAAAATTAACATTTTGCTTTTCGCGGGAGAAACAATTAGTTCAATCAACACAACTAAAGAATGGTTAGAAAAACACTCAAAATACATTACAGGCCTTTCCGTCGGGCCCGTCATTGTATTCGGCTGGTCTCATAGGGTTACAGGTTATCTGTCAGACCTTTCAGCTTTTGGTGCAAAACCTCTCACCCCAAAGGTACACGGGGTTACTAATCTTAATCTGAGTAAGGAGATTGATTACGAGGCTTCACTCGAACTATCAACTGAAATAGCGCAATCATTTACAACAGCGCGAAATTACTTTTATCTCAAATCCTTCTCATATTATTCCAGAGAATACAGTTATGATGAGTTTCTTTGTGATTGCCAGTCTGTAGCCACGCCTCTTAGTTTTTCGATGGAAGAAGTACCTAATTCTGAAGCTTGCGAGATACATAAAAACTTATCTTCTGTTTCGCGAATAGCTCAATGATCTCCCTCTGTTTGAAAGCTTTGAATTGCCTTTTAGTAAATCCGTTCCAGTCTTCTGCAAATACTAGGGTTGGACATTAGGGGCTAGCGGGGATAATCTGTTCTGAACGATCAAGATAGATAGAAACCATGGAATGGTGGTATGGCAGATCAGATCCCTCTGTATTTTAAAGATGAATTCTCACCTGATACTGAGAATCGCAGCAACCCCCCCGAAGGGTCTTTTCCAGAAATTACTCGCATCCCCCATAATTATGGCCGCAATACTGTCGATTCTGTTCTGAAAATCGACCTTCAACACGAAAAAGAACCTTTTATTGTTACGGGCTATACATCGCTGCTTCGAGTGGTAAGGCTTATTGCTGGTTTAAAGGAGGATCAGGATTTACGTCTTCTAATTGGAAACGAGCCGTTTCCGATCACCAATGCCCCCATGTCTCTTGCCCTTGTGACATTCCCCGAAGAGGTTCAAAAATACTGGCTTAACAAGCGAATATCTCTTCTTCAGTATCCTGATGTCTTTGTCGCACTAGAAAAGATGCGTTTAGGTCAAGTTGATGCAGCCTATCTAGATATTCCCGGAAGAATGATGCATGCGAAGATGGTAATAACAAGTGAAGTCGCCATGCTCGGTTCTTCTAACTTTTCGAATTCAGGACTCACTCGCAACATTGAAGCCAATGCGCGCTTTAAAAAAGATGAAGAAGAGCAACGCTATACTGAAATCTCCGAATACGCTGAAGCGCTTTTCAGTCTTGCTGATGATTACCGAGGGCACCTCAAAGATCTGCTTGAATCACTGCTGCAAGCATCAAGCTGGAAAGACTGTATTGCCCGAGCTTGTTCAGAACTTTTAGAAGGCCATTGGGCAAAAAAATACACCTCTTATACAACCTTGAGCAATCCTGATTTGGCCCTATGGCCATCACAGCAACAAGGCATTGCACAGGCTCTCTGGATCATAGAAAACCTTGGTAGTGTTTTAGTTGCAGATGCGACGGGCAGCGGCAAGACCCGAATGGGTACGGCTCTACAGCGAGCTGTCTTTGATCGACTTATAAGAACCGGAAATATTCGCGGTGGGGGGATGTCTCTTATCAGCCCTCCCGGCGTAGTGTCAGGCTGGCAGAAAGAGCTTTTAAGCTACGGTTTAAGCCATCAACCGTTATCTCAAGCCGCTCTCAGTTTTGTCGATAAAGAAAGAGCAATAAACAGTTTCGTAGAGCAGTGTATCAAGCAGGGTCAGATTCTAACTGTTGATGAAGCTCACAATTATCTCAATGCCGGTTCTAAACGTGCTCAAGTACTACTACGAAACCTTGCAGATCATGTGATGCTATTCACCGCCACACCAATTAACAGAAGTGCTTCTGATTTACTTTGTTTGGTGAATATTTTAGGTGCAGATAACTTCGACCCGAAAGTCATTCAACAGTTTAATAACTGGCTGCGTCTTGATGTCAAAAAAATGCGTGAGGCGAGAGAAGATCAACTGGAATCTCTAAAGAGTGAGATCGCGAAATTCACTGTTCGCCGGACTAAGAGAGAACTTAATAATCTTGTAGATAAAGACCCTGATTCCTATCTAAACAAACATCAGCAACTATGTAGATATCCCGAACATAAGGCTATTCCATACGATACCGGCGAATCTGATGCGTCTATATCTATTGCGCATAAGATCCGTGAATTAACCAATCAATTGAAAGGTGTGGCTTTCATTACACGTACTATTGATGAAAGTGCATTTTCAACCCCAGATGGTGAGTCATTAGATCCTGAGTCAGTATTCAAGCGCCGTTTGGGTATGGCTAAACGTAGCGCAGCTTATCAAGTTATCTCTCATCTTAGATCTTCTCGTGCCTCAGCTTATGCGCATATCGCGGGATTACAGCAAACTCTAGCCTTCTTTAAGTTTGGTGCAAAGGACAGTACTGGTCATAAGGGAATGATTCCTAAGTTATCTGAGCTTGAAGAAGCACCCGGCGTCGTTTTACCTGAACAATTAATAGGGCAGATTGAAATACCTGACTGGCTTAATGATCAGGTAGCTTTTGAGAGAGCACGAGATAAGGAAATCAATATTTATCAGGACATTCTCTCTGAACTTGAAACGCTTGATGACTCACGTGAACTAGCTAAATTGATGCTCATTAGGGAACTTTTCACAAACCAAGATCAACTCGGTGTTATTGCGTTTGATCGTCATCCATTAACGTTGATCTATCTGCGCCACTTATCCGAGAAGCACCAAATACTTGATGACGTAATTCTTCTACGTGCATCAGGTGATTCAACCAAGACAGAGCGTAAAGAAGTTGATCGGTATTTAAATAACGAGAACCCACTAACTGAGAATGTGCTAGCACTATGTTCAGACGCCATGTCAGAAGGGTATAACTTGCAGAATGCTTCTGCGGTCGTGCATCTGGATATGCCTTCTGTAGTTCGCCTTGTCGAGCAGCGTATAGGCCGTGTCGATCGAATGGATAGTATCCACGATGAAATCCATGTTTATTGGCCTAGAGACCATGAAGCCTTTGCGCTCAGAGCGGATGACCGACTGATTGAACGATTCGAAGCCAACGAGATGCTATTAGGTTCAAACTTCTATTTGCCTGAAGGTATGTCTGATCATTGTGTAAATTATGAAGAGATCATCGAGCAGGCGGAGAAAGAAAGCGTGTCATGGGATGGGATACAAGACGCATTTGATCCTGTCAGGTCACTAATTGGTGATGAATCAGGATTGGTTTCAACCGAGCACTACCAAGAAATGGCTGCTATAGAGGAAACCTGCACACGAATCAGTGCTGTCGCTTCAGATCATGATTGGGGATTCTTTTGTATTTCTGGTACTGAGTTTGGCTCTCCTAAGTGGGTGCTCCTATCCAGTAAGCAAAAAGAACCCATTACAGATCTCTCTCATATTTCGACATTCCTTTCAGGCCAGTTGAACGACGATACAAAAGAGATCGATCTTCATTCTGATAGGTGTTTTGCAGATGTGAAAAGTTACCTTGGCAGACTTCCTGAGATCGAACGAAACCTTCTACCTAGAAGAAAACAAGTCGCTCTGTCTGAGATGGAATTGATATTGGGTAAGTGGGCGCAACATGCAGACGAAGAACAAACTCTATTCTACAAGAAGCTCATGGGGATTCTTTCTCAGAAAATTGAAACCCAAAGGGCGGTTAACTGGTCACTACTAGCCGATAGGTGGCTTGAGCTTATAAGGCCTGTTTGGTACGAGAAGCTAAATTCAGCACGTGGGCGTAAGGCTATATTGTTGTCTGACCTTAGAGATGTATTAATCAGCTCACCACTTCCATTTGAAAGAGTTTATGAGCATTTCGTCGTGATGCCAGATCCTACTACCCACGTTAGTGAAAGAATTGCTGCTTGCATCATCGGAGTAAAAAAATAATAGTTCATGGAAGGATTTGAAATAACATGACCATAAATACACTTAGAATTGAGAATGTTAAAGGTTTCTCTGACAAAGTATTCGAACTCAATATAATCCCCAATAGGCCAAGCCTGCTAGTTGCTCCAAATGGATTTGGGAAGAGTTCACTCGCTGCTGCTTTTCTAAGTCTTCAACAGAATAAACTATCAGTCCCTGAAGATTTTTTTCATAGAAATGATCCTAGTTTGAACTCAAAGATTTCTATAGATTACACAGACTCCGATTCCAACGAGCACCACCTTGAAGCAGACGATACATTAAACACCATAAATGATCACTTTTCGTGGTTTATCATCAACAATCAAATTAAGGCGAAAGGTGTAGGCCGACTCTTTGGTGGAAGGACAGCTGTTAGTGCATCAATAGCCGTAGAACCAGTAGTATTGGTCGAAACAATTCCAGAAAGGGCTGATTTTAGCTATTCCTTTAGAGGGCAAAAGCAAGCCTTTGGCCGTAGCGGAAAGATCCTTCCTAATATAGGCACTAACTTTCGTAATCCATCTTTCACCAAAAAGCTAGCGAGCTATTACGGCTTCTTGGATAGGGTTTCTCAGGCTAGAAATACGGATAAATTGACCCGCATCACTAATGAAATAAATGCGCGACATAATGAATCAGCGACTGCAATCCGTGATTGGTTAAATCAAAACAAGATAGAAGACTTATCAAGTATTGAGCCTCTTCGTGAGATAGCAGCTCTTATAAGTAGTTCAAATTTAGGGTTGAATAATGAGGGAATTGCTTATCTAGCAGCTATACAAATCCATCACGTTTACATGGCTGATAAATCTGGTTTCAAAAAAGCAGTAAAGTACAGTGACTACCTATGTGATAAGAATGATTACAAAGAGATGTTGTCCGCTTTTAATAGCTCTTGGTGCCAAATTATTCCAAAAGAGAAACAGCGAAAGCTGTTGGTAGAATTCCCTAAAACTCACCATGTTTCAAATGGCCAACGAGACGTAATAACATTTGTAGCACTTCTCAATAGAGCCATGAAAAAGTTAAAAGGCCAACGCTCTATACTCATAATAGATGAGGTATTTGATTACTTAGATGACGCTAACCTTGTTGCTGTTCAATATTACATAACCAAATTGATTGACAAATTTAAAGCTGAAGGAAGGATCATTTACCCCTTAATTATGACACACCTTAATCCTTATTATTTTAAGAATTTTGCTTTCAGCAAGCAAAAAACGTATTACTTAGATAAACGGGATATCCTTCCTGATGAAGCAATGATCAAGCTTCTCAGGAAAAGAGATGAACCACTTATCAAAGAAAGCGTTTCCAAATTTTTACTTCACTACCACATTGGCCAGATCAACAAACGTATTGAATTTAGGGGACTTGGGCTTCGCGAAACGTGGGGGGATGCTAATAGGTTTTATGAATTTATCTCTTCCGAAGTTCAAAGATACTTACAGGGTGATGAGCAGTTTGACCCATTAGCTGTTTGCTGTGCAGTAAGAGTCGATGTAGAGAAAAAAACATACCAGCTATTGGTTGATGCGTTGCATAAACAAAAATTTCTAAAGACGTTCAAAACACGAGACAAACTATTATACGCTGAATCGGTTGGGGTCACTGTGCCCGAATATTACTACCTACTCGGAGTGATTTATAACGATGGAATGCACTGGAGAGACAACCAAGATAATATTTCCCCAATAGCCGCTAAACTGGAGAATCACACAATCCGGAAGCTCATCAGTGAAATTTATATTTAGTAATAGTATTTTTCATTGAAAAAATTAGACCTTGCAAATATCAATAAAAGCACTGTTGTTCCATATATTGAATATCTTGCAATATACATTGTAAACAAATTCAATTTTATCAGACTAATACCGCCAAACGAATCCCCGGCGATTGACTAAAGTGTTATGCACTTAAGGAGAAACTTTATCCATTCAGAACACCCTAATATCAAACAACTATTTCCTTTAGTTACTAAATCCCTTACAAAAGCAATGACAGCATTGTCTAATGGTGATAGTAACTATACAGCGTCATCTCTTGAACTATATGCTCAAGATGTGTTTTCAAGAGTCGCGGAAATTGATAATGCTTTTAAAAATATGCGAATTACAATCGAGTATTTACGTAAAACAGCATACAGAGATTCAAGTTATAACTTCTCTGAGCATCACGCTTTTCATATAGAAAACTTTCTACTTAGACTAACAAGCGTGGTAGATCGCTCATACCTTTTAGCTGGGTCAACGATGGGACTTGAAAATAATAAAATAGAGAAAATAGGGGGGAACAGTAAGGTAAGTAAAGAACTATTAAGTTTTTCACCTAAGTCGTACTCCATATTAAAAAACATGGAAAAGGAAATAGATCCCCTTCGAGCACCAAGGAATAAAGTAGCTCATCAATCGGGTTTTTCCAGTAAAAAAATATCTGTTCTACAGACAATTGAAAATGCTGAGCTTGAGTCAATATCAGTGAAACAAATCACCGACTTAATTTCATATGATGAAATAAAAGATGTGGTTATAGATGAGTCTATTGAGCAATATGAAAAAGTATTACTAACAATCGACAACTTGGTAAAAGAGCTTATTGATAGTTTGTCATTTGTATATGTTGATTTGCTAAAAAGCACATAACAAGGTAATTAAACGGGCGCAGCTGTTCGCTCTGCTTTGCTTCGTATAATTACTTATGCGCTTCTTTTGGTGTTATGTACTAACAGGGAAGAGGTAAGTATGGAGCATATTGTACTTAATAAATATGGAAATCCATTTAGCATTGGGATGAAGTTATTATCAATAACCCTGACCATACGATGCATAATGAGATTTGCAAAATCAGAAACTATGATGATCGACTGAGGATTTCAGTCATTTTCGTATGTGGCAATGTATATTCCTGCATACCACAAGATTTAATCCTTAACTAAAAAAATATAGAAAGAGTATATGCAAGGTTGCTGCTATATATCGTAGCATTGTTTGGCATTATTTTTGGAGATTGTCATGCACGAACTAGTAAACAGCACCATTAAATTTCGAAATGCAATAATCGAGTCTCTACAAGCGGGGAAATTACCTGAGACCATGTCTACTTTTCCTAGAGGGTGCTGTGGTGATTCCGCACTACTATTAGGCACTTACTTAACCGATATAGGGTTAGGAGATTTCACCTATGTCGGTGGTGAGCGAGGCTCTGAAGCTGATGGAGACTGGGCTTCACATGCTTGGTTAACTCAAGGTGAGTTAACCATTGATATTACAAAATCTCAATTCTCAGATTGTCCCGATGATATTACGGTCACAGAAAGCTCGGAGTGGCATGATTCTTTTGAGGTTTCTCAAACCTTCACAGCCAACATAAAAGGTAAGTGCGATCAACTTGAGCCATGCTATGAAGCTATCTTAGAAACTATAAAATCAATATAATGGGTTTCAAATGAGCTTTCTAACCATTAGCAAATGGTTATTGATATATTAGGCTTTTCTCAATTCTAGAAAGTTCAGGCCGCATTCGTAATTCACCATACCCCGCTATCTAATTAGCGCAGAGAGAATATGTTTTGGGCTTCGTTTTGAGTGACTTTAACTCTTTCTCCTATGCTTACTAACACGTATGAAGTATTCCTCGTTTCGAAAATACAATTATGGCTGATTTTTTTAAGAAGCGTTGTTCTTACATATCCACCAGCTGGAATAGCTTTTTGGTCATCATGGTGGTAAGACCCCAGTTCTCTAGACACCTCATAGATATATAATTGA
>CERC01134234.1_pt1 | contig 10647 bp, 10 predicted proteins | sample 530921 | NCBI WGS metagenome assembly CERC01 (sample SAMEA2621099, study PRJEB7988) | marine metagenome | isolation source: saline water (ENVO:00002010), including
AATACCGTATCTGCTCTATAATCGGTAAGCATGTCAACGGTTACAGAAGTCCCGTCAGCATCGCTCATTTTAACCCAAAAAGATTCAAAAGGTCTTAAAAAGCCATTGGTAGTAGTTACAGTTGTACTTCCAGTGTGATCTATAGAAGAACTTTCGCCATTGAGGTAAACATAGTATTGAGAAGTAGCAGCATCCCATATGTGTATGGCTTTGTAGTCGAGGTTAAGCCCGTTAGAAACAGCCTCCAGGTCCAATATGCATGGGTAAGGGTTCCCTATAGTATTCCATCCTTTATTCTCTGCTAATTGAGCAACATATGGATCATAGTAATTGTACAAGGTTATTGTGCCGTCAGAAAAATAAGGATCACCGCTGATTTCTATTTCGCTAAGAAGGTCATAAGTAGAAGAGCCGCTGTCACTGGCATAAATCATCAAGGGTGTGTTCATTCCTCCAACATCAGTAGTAGAGTCTGTTACAGCAACCCATCCTACAGCTTCACCAGAAGATCCGTCTTCACTGGCATCCCAATAGTAGACGTTATTGCTCCCTGAATAAAAGAGAGGGATATCATCTGAGAATTCGTACAGTTGCGTTAAAATGGGCGATGAAAAAAGCCTGTAATTGTCATCGTTTGTAAAGTCTGTTTTAAAGACCAAACTTCCTCCAGTCTCTACGCTGAGGCTTATCGCACTGTTTTTAGGATAATAACTTGCTCCGGCTTCGAATACTATGCTTCCGTAGATGTCTACAGATACCGCAATCAAAGAGCTGCTTCCTTGTTCAAATACACTTCCGTCCTTGAACGTCATATCGGCACTAATGTCAAGCGTTACACTAAGAGCAGGCTGATAAAGAGAAACTTTACCTGCAATTTCAAAAGTGCCGTCAAGACTAAGACCTAATAAAGGCTGAAAGAAGATTAATTCTCCTGTGTTTGCAATATTTGTGCTTCCAGATCCGCTATATATACTGGTTAATAGTCCGGGATAGCAAAGTACTCTTCCTGAAGCATTAATGGTTCCGCTGTTCGCCCAACTTTCTACCGCAAAATTTGTGCTGGCATCAATGTTAAGTATAGCACCACTTTGTACGGTTAATGATGATAATACATCAGAAGGACTGTTAGAAGGGTAGTCATTCGTGATATCATAATCAACGGTATGTCCGGTGCTGATAATGGCAATATCTCCGTCATCCGGAATTCCTGAGGAAATTATGCTTGACCATATTCCGGGATCGTCCCAATCTCCACTTGCAGTTGATGTATACGTTATTGCAGAACATTGGAGAGAGAGAAGTAGTAAGATTAATACAGCTTTTAGGGTGTAAACATTTCTCATGGGTTGGCGTTTTTAGTTTTCTGTTTTAGGAGCGTGATTAATCCGAGCATGAAACCCAATAGGATGAGGATGATTTCATGATTGTTAATTGGTGATGGAGCTGGAGGATCCGGTGGCCCGGGTTGAGCGTGAATGACAGTAAAGGTGGTGAGAAAAACTACTGTCATGAAGAGAGGTTTTCTGATCATAATTGATTGATTTAGTTGTTTAATTCCTATTAAAGTTAGGAAATAGTGCTAAATAATCAATGGTGTAATTGACTGAAAATCAATGTTTAATGTGTATATGTGACGAACGTTACATTTTTTAATGTGTTGATTGGTAGTTTGTTAGTTGGGGTATATCTCTATAGCGTTATTTTTGAATGAATAATTAAAGAAAATGATTGATTAGCAAAAATACGCCACGAAAATCAACGGTTTTGGCGTAGAGGTAGTATGAGTAAGTAGGTGTATTTATGAATATAAAAAGATTGTTTTTGGTGATTTTTATTGTAAGGCAGTACACTCAACTTTAGCCCAAATTAAACTCAGTATCGTATCCTATCTTTTTTTCGGTTATAGCCCCTGTTACCTCATCATGTTCATTCCAGCATGTAAGCGGTTTAGAGTATAGGTTTAAACACACAGATCTTGATTCGTAGCTGTTGATGTAGCGGTGCATAATAACATGGTTGGCCATGAATGAGAAACAAGAAGTGTCTAAGATGACAGAACTTACCTTTTCAAGACCTTCATCGGTTTGAAGAAAACGCTCTTCAGTAAGTTTACCTTTTATTGGGTGAACCCAAGCTGCATTAGAATTAAAGTCATGAATGGCAGATTTTTGGCCTTTTTCCCAGCAAATGAGTAACAATTCCACATCGTCATTTTTAAAAATACAGTTGCGGGTATAATGGTCTTTATTCCAAGAAAAGTAACGTTCAAATTCACGAAGCGGAATGTCAACTGCTTTTACAATTTGAAGGTATGAATGCTTTCCGGTATTGTTTTTTAATGTTTCTACCAGATGATCTACAGTTGTGATTTTTTTCAGCTTTTCCATGATTGAATGAATTTGTAACTCATATCAAATGAAAGGAAAAACGACTTTTTTATATATGATGACAGTCAGTTATAAGTGTGATAATTATCAGTGGATTACAAGAAAGTTTTTGTTATATTATTTTGTTTGAAAAAGGAGGGTTAATTATTCTTCCAACGTTCTAGTTTGCGGATGCCTTTGGAAAAAGGACCTGCTAAAAAACCGGGGAATCCCATTTCTTTTAATTTGCCTTTGACAAATTCCTGCATTTGATCAACTGTCCAGTTGGGTTGCTTGAATGTGCCATATTCATAGCAATAGCTACAATACATGTCACTTCTAGATCCGTCAACATCCGTACCTCCCCCATTCGGATCTTTTTTTAAAGGCATACCACAGCTTTGGCAGTTTTTGTAAGTCTTACTCATAGTGCTTGTTTTAATTCTTCTCAAGAGGCGGTATCAACGAAGAGGGTAAACGAAACTAAATAAAAGAAACGAACATAAATTTTCAATTTGAAGGAATATTTACTTCAACACAACAAAGAAATCTTTAAGTCCGCTCAGCACACTTTGCACAGCATATGCTGCCAGAATAAGCCCCATGATTTTACTGATAACAGTAATACCATAATCTCCAATGCGTTTTTGAACATGGTTAGCTGCAAGTAATAATAAACAGGTAATGCCGGTAACGACTAAAACCAGTCCTGTGGTAACAGCTTGTTGTTGGATGGTGTATATGTGGTTGTCTGTCATAAGAACCACGGCCATAATTGCTCCCGGAGAGGCAATGGAAGGAATGGCAACCGGGAAAACCGTAACGTGTTTGTAGTCTTTAATCAGGTGTTTCTCTGAAGCTGGTTTGCCATCGCCAAAAATCATGGTGAGGGCAAAAAGGAAAAGGATAATGCCTCCTGAAATTTGAAAAGCATCTAGCGATACATTCATAGCTTCCAGAATTAATTGCCCAATTAGAATAAAGAAGAGTAAAACTAAAAAGGCAACAATAGAGGCTCTTATGGCAATGAACCGCTTTTTCTTTTTATCAAAAAGCTTAGTGGCCTCCATGTAAACGGGAACAGATCCAATGGGATCAATTACGGCAAACAAGAAGAAGACGGTAGACAAGATTTCTTTCATTGCTTAAGGGTATTGAAGTGTTTTACAATTTAGGTGTAAAAAAATCCCCAAACTACATTAGCAATTTGGGGAAGGTTAAAGCAATAAAACGAGAAAGTTTAGGCTTTGTTCTCTGCTTCAAAATCTTTGTGTTCGGCCAGCTCGCAATTTACCATCCAGTTAATGCCAAACTGATCAGTTAGCATTCCAAAATAGGATTGCCAAAATGTTTTTTCCATCGGCATGGTAACTTTTCCATTCACAGCTAAACCGTCAAAAATGCGTTTGGCTTCGGTTTCATTATCTGTATTGACAGAAATCGTAATGTTGTTTCCTTGGTTAATTTTCGGAGCCCATTCTTGGCTAGAATCGCTCCCCATGAGCATAGTTTCAGTACTGATGGGTAAAGACATGTGCATAATTTTTTCGCCCAACTCTTCGGGCATAGGAGGAGCTCCTTCGTGAGGAGGCATGTCTCTAAACCTACCTACGTAAGTGAAATCTCCGCCAAAAACAGATTTGTAAAAGTCAAATGCTTCTTCGCAATTGCCATCGAATGTGAGGTATACGTTAACTGTTGTTGCCATTTTAAATAATTGTTTGAATTGATTTTAGGGTTGATTCTCTGCAAAAGTTTTAAAATCTGTTAGGTATTTAAGGCTTTGTTTTTTGAATGCACCGGGCATTAGAAAAGCCATGATTTTTAGAAATCCTTTGAATTGAAACTCGTGCTCAGTTGTGTAGCGCGTAGAATACTCGTCTATCTTTTCAAATTTGTTTTTAACGATGTTGAAAACACCATTTGCCTCATAAGTTCCGGTAAATTCATGGGGAAGGTTACGCACCGTAATGGTTTCAATCATTTCAACTTTTCGTTTGCCCATTTCAAACTTCAAGCGCGCTTTTGCTCCCGGTTGTCCCGGAGTTCCACTTAAGGGTTCAAAGCTGACTAATCCTTCCATCCATTTGTCCATGTTGTCAGGATTGTCAAATAGTGCAATAACTTCATCGATTGGTTTATGCACCTCAATTGTTGTTGAATACTTCATTAAAAAAATCTTTAACGCAGTAGCGGAATTGCTGCAAAAAGAGCAATGCAAGGGTGTGCAAAAAAGGAGCTTAAGAACTTTTCGAAGGTAGTATAACACAGGTGTAAAACACAAGAAAGTTTCCTTGTTAAATGACCTGTTTGTATTACAAATACAGAATAGATTATAAGTTTAGCGCAATGTTTTGAATTGTCAAATAAACAGACCTGAAGTGCTCAATAAAAGATCAGGTTGGTGTGCCTCGAGTTAGGTATTGGAATTGGAGTCTTCATTAAAGAGCGTTGAAAAACGGGCTTTGATTTGTTGGACACTGGCATTAATCAGCGGTTCTAAATAGTCTCCGGCAGATGCTGCAAGTTCTCCCCCTGCTTTATCAGCTAATTTAGTCCCCAATTTTTTTAAAGCACCTTTCAAAATACCTTTGAAACTTTTGTCTGCTTCGGCACCAATTTCTACAAAAGCTTTTTGGATTTTCTTTTTAGAAGCTTCTGGTAAATACGATTCAAAGAGTGCGATAAATGCATCTGTAGTGAGCCGAACCAATTCAGGAGAGAAAGAACCGTCAGTAATATGATTCAGTTTTTTAAGCTTAGAACGGAGATGATCTATGAGGTAAGGGTTGTCGATTTCAATGCCAATTTTATCCTGATCTTTTAAGAAAATAGGGTGTTGTAATAACACTTTTAACTCTTCGTCTAGCTCTTTTGGGCTCGTGTGTCTGAGTTTAGATTCGTACAATAAATTGCGCGCTTTAGAGCGAGTAACCCTCAATTGGGAAACCAACTCATACAAGTCAGGGTTTTGCGGGAATAAATCAAGCTCTTGTAATTTCATAAACAGTAAAATGTCCAGGTCTCTTTTAGACATTGAGCCGAAAGCCGGGGTAAGGTAATCTTGTAAAAGAGCAATAAATACTTGTTTAACATCTTCTGCTTTAGCTTCCTTTAATTGCTCTATTATTTCCATGTTATTCATGTGTGTAATTCTAGTTGAGAATAGCTGTTTTAGGTGTGTAATGTGGTTAGGGTAAAAGTATGGAATTACAAAAAGAAATAGCGGCAAAATTCGATGATGATATTCTTAAGTGTTGAACAATAAAGGGGTGTGGTTGTTGTGTAACTAACACAGCATCAAAGTTTTCTGTTTGGTGTTCTATAAGTGGGCTAATGCCTCACAAGTGAAAAGTAACCTATTTGTAAACCTTAAAACCCTTTAATTATGTTAGGCTGGGCAATTGTATTTTTTATCGTAGCTGTAGTAGCTGCAATTTTCGGATTTACCAAAATTGCTAAAGGAGCAGCAACAATTTCAAGATTTCTATTTTTCTTATTTGTAGTGCTGTTTATTATAGCATTATTGATGTAATTCAATAAATAAAAAACAAAAGCTTGCCGACTAAGGAAAGCTTTTGCCACTTCATCAACTTTTGAAAAGTAAGAACATTCAGAATACAGGTACAGGATTTTTGTCATCATCTACCGCCACCATGGTAAACTCACCTTCAATCGCTTTTTCACGGTGTTCTTCGTACATCTGTTCTGTAAATATTTCAACTTTAACACGCATACTTGTTCGTCCTACATGTATCACTTTTGCTACAAATTCGGCAATTGTACCACTCGGAATAGGCTTGTTAAAATCAATACGATCGCTGCTGACAGTCAAAATTTTCTTTCGACTAAAACGGGTTGCGGCAATGAAGGCAACTTCGTCCATTAAAGACATGGCTGTGCCTCCGAAAAGTGTGTCGTAATGGTTGGTTGTGTTTGGGAAAACAGCTTTGAAAATGCGTGTTTCCGATAACTCCATTTTTTCTTCTAATGTCATAACCGATTGATTATTGATTAATGTGTTACGATAATTTTTTGTTGTGCTTGTATGGTAGTTCCCTTAAGGTGAAGGAAATAAACACCATTAGGCAACTGTTCTACATCTACATGATGAGCTGTTTGTGTGTTAAATTGCTCTTGGATAAGCACTTTTCCGGTAACGTCATAAAGTGTTATAACAAAGGTTTCATCTTTACTCGATGGGCTATAAATAGTAACTTTCCTGTTGGCAGGATTAGGGTAAATTGTCCATTCGGTTTCAGACAATTCAATAATTCCGCTGGTTTTCACTTCAACCGATACGCATCGAGTAGTGTCTGTACATCCATTTAAGCTGATGATGGCAGCATAAGATCCCGTAGTTTCGGGTTCAAAATCTGCTTGTTTTTCCTCTGAAATTAACTGGCCGGTAGAACAATCAATCCAGCTATAAATAGCAGAGTTTTGCTCATTCACTGATAGTATGGTTGTGTTAAGCATAATAGATGTGTCAATGGTAGTAACCTCAACGTCTAGAGCAGAAGTATCTGAAATTCCACACATGTTTTGACCCACCAATTGGATTTTTCCACTCTGATCAGAGAAAATAACGTGTAAGGTAGAATCAGTTGCTGTTCCATTCCATGAACTGGGGTAAAACCATGAATAATTTACACCGTTTTCAGGATTAATGATGTAGATGTCTTCATCTCCAAAACATACGGTTCCATTTCCTGAAATAAATTGTGCTTGAGGGATGGTGTTCACCATGATATACAATGAAGCAGCATTTGAAATACCACAATGGTTTTCAGCGGTAACGGTTAAAGAGTCTGAGTTTGTACCAGCTGTTAATTCGATAGAGCTACTATCTGATGTGCCATTCCATCCGCTGGGAATGCTCCAGTTGAATTGTGATGCGTTTGTATTCGAAGGAATAGTGTAAACAACCGAATCTCCATTACAGATTAAGGTGTCTCCTGAAATAGATGACGGTACACCGGGAATAGTGTCTACGGAAACAACTAATGTAGAAGCCCCCGAACTTCCACAGTGGTTTTGAGCCACAACGTTGATTGAACCGGAAACTCCAGCTATGAGCTGAATAGAGTTGTTGTTTGATGAACCGCTCCATCCGTTTGGAGAATTCCAAATGTATTGTGTGGCAGTGGTGTCATTTACCACTGAATAGGTGAGGCTGTTTCCTTCACATGTTAATGTGTCTCCTGTAATTACCAATGGCGATAAAGGAATTGTATCAACCGTAATGAATAAGCTTGAAGTGTCGGAAATTCCACATTGATTTTGTGTCGATACGGCAATGGTGTCAGAGGCGCTGCTTAATATGATTTTAACCGAGCTTGAATCAGATGATCCTGTCCAGCCGGAAGGAATTGTCCAGTTGTATAGCGAAGCGTTGGTGTCGTTTTGAACAGCAATCTGAATGGTATCATTCCAACAGTGTGCTGTGTTAGAAGTTGTGAAAACAGGAGTTGCAGGAATAGTGTTGACAACAACCTGTAGTGTTTGAGCAATAGAACTTCCATTAGAGTCATTCGCAGTAACCGAGATTGTACCAGAAGTTGTTCCAGCAATAATTTCAATAGAATTACTATCTGAAGAACCTGCCCAGCCCGTAGGTAATGTCCATGTATATGAACTGGCAGCAGTATCATTCGGAACAGTATATGTGAGTGTATCTCCTTCGCAAACTATTGTATCACCGGTTATTGCTAATGGTTGATTCGGTACTGGGCCTGTATTAGCTTGTGTAACACTAATGTCATCTACGTAGTAATAACACCTTGTACTGCCAGAAGAATTGTGTGTAGTAATGTGAGAAGATGTCCAATCTTCAAAGCAACCAAAAACCAGATATTCTTCACCTCCTGCGGCAACAAATGATCCTGAAATTTGCACCCATTGGGAAGTATCGTTCAAAAAGGTGCCTGCCGTAGAAACGACTTGAGGCGTGTAATTAAATACTGGGCCGCCAAATCCACCTGCACAACTGTCTTGTGTGCTTGAGAAATAAATCCCCAATTGATCGGTAGATTTACCTACGGTTTGTGCACAGCGTACATAAAAAGAAACGTTGTACGTAGTTCCGGCAGTTAATGGCTGAGTTAAATGTGCACCAAAATATTCGTACCACCCGCCATAAAAACCAAAACCTATGTAATTGTTGCCGGTGTTGGCATAGGTGTTACCAAACAATACGTTTGGAATAGAAGTGTTGGCATGGTTGCTACAAGTCGTCATAGGGTCTGCACTGGCACAATTGGCCGAATACCAGTTGTTAAAATACTGAGCTACCTGTGCAGGCCAACCTGTATAACTTGTTGGACAATTGGCATTTTCAAAACTAGGGTTGGGAACAAGATTTTGCCCAATGGAAATGGTCTGTAGTAAGCAGAAAAGTGCAACAAGTAATGCTGAGAGCATCATCTTGTAGTTGTGTGATGTTGACTTTAGAATAGAATTCAAATACATGTGTTATAAGTATTTATTGATTTTACAGTATCAGTAGGCAATACTTACACACGAGTAATAAAGAAAGAAGAAACAGGATATACCCCTTCTGATCCCGGAAAAAGAATCATTTATCAGGTGCGTCCGACTTCTGCTTTATTGCGCGAAAGCATTGTCATTCTTAACAAGAAATGGCAGGTCTCCTGGCTTGTAATCGTTTTACCATCCTTCCCGTTAAGCTGGAGAGCTTTACAGTGGATTTCTTGGGTAAAACCGGAATATTACTTACAGTTGCGCGTCAGCTCGTGATTTTAACACGATTCCCTTTTCATCTGCGTTAAGCAGAACCTATTTCTTACACTAGTTCAACAGAACGATGGGACGAATGTAGTGTTTTTTGATACTTGTTTAGTGGGTGAATTTCATTTTCTCTAACATTTCAGGGGAAAGAGAGTCGGAGTAAACACCATAGGCATCTGCTAGTGTACCTTTCAAACCATCATTGGTTTCAATTGCATAAACGACAGATTCGTCATCGGTACTACTCATGCCTTCAAAACGATAAAATTCAACCACGTTAAATGCTTCAGGATGATATAATTTGTCAGTTTCAGGATGGCTGATTCCATCGGTCAATAAGTTGAAATCAAAGGTGTAACCACGTTTGTTGAGGTCATTAATGGCCTCAGAAAGGGTGTCATATTGATAGTTGTGCGATGTCTTCATGATCAGTTTGTTTAGATGATAGTTTTACACCTTGAAAAGTACAATTTTAGTTCGACAAGTTCCATCCTTTTATATGTTGTTGCGTGTTCCAAAACCGTGCATATGTCTGGTTATTTGCAATTAAATCTGGGTGTTTCCCATGCTCGCAGATTTTACCGTTTTCCAGTACAATAATTTGATCGGCATGTTGAATGGTTTGCAACTTATGTGCGATGACAACCACTGTTTTGCTTTGTACCAGTTCTTGAATAGCTTGCTGAATATAAATCTCGTTTTCCGGGTCGAGTGATGCTGTTGCCTCATCTAACAACACTATTGGAGCATCTTTTAGCATGGCACGAGCTATAGAAATGCGTTGCTTTTGTCCACCGGAAAGGTGTGACCCACCTTCACCAACACGGGTTTGTAGTCCATTAGAAAGTAGAGGTAAAAACTCTTCAATTTGAGCCTTTTTTACCACTTGATTTATAGCTTCATTACTGGCGTTAGGGTTACCAATTTTAATGTTGTTGTATATGGTGTCATCAAACAAATAAACATCTTGAAAAACTTCACTAATGAGACTGTAAACAGTTGTTGGCTGCATATCCTGTACATCAATTCCGCCAATTTCAATACGTCCTTCGTTAACATCCCAAAAGCGGGCAATTAGGCTGGCAATGGTAGATTTTCCTGATCCTGAAGCGCCAACCAAAGCAGTAAGTTGACCTTCATGCATCTGAAAACTTACTTGATTTAAAACAGCTTCATCGGTGTATGCAAAAGAAACGTTGTTGAAAGTAATGTCAAACTTTTCTGGGTGTAGATCTTTTCCAATGTTTTGAAGTGGAGCATTGAGCAATTCGGTAATGCGTTCTACACTGCTGTTCATGTATCGCAGCATGGCATAATCAATCATAACCAGTTTGAGGGGTTCGTACAAACGGTATCCGATAATGAGAAATGCGATAAAAACAGGGATGGCTAACATTTGGTTTTCAAATCGAGTGAGGGCGCTGTAAACCATCCATATAAAAGCAAATTCAAAAAGAATAATGGCACTCATAACCATTGGGCCGGGAATGGCTTCTGTGCGTATACTCGATTTTCTCAGGTCTGAAAAAGC
>CERC01006170.1_pt1 | contig 10640 bp, 8 predicted proteins | sample 530921 | NCBI WGS metagenome assembly CERC01 (sample SAMEA2621099, study PRJEB7988) | marine metagenome | isolation source: saline water (ENVO:00002010), including
GGGTCGGTCTTGCCCATGACGATGGCGATCTTGCAATGCTCGTTCATGGCTCCGGAGGACCACCACTTGGTGCCGTTGATGACGTACTCGTCACCTTCGCGGCGGATCTCGCACTGGATGTTGGTGGCGTCTGAGGAGGCAACGTCGGGCTCGGTCATGGAGAAGCAGGAGCGGATTTCACCGGCCAGCAGGGGCTTGAGCCACTGCTCTTTTTGCTCTTCGTTGCCGTAGCGCTCGATGGTCTCCATGTTGCCGGTGTCCGGCGCGTTGCAGTTGAAGACTTCACCGGCGAAAGACACGCGGCCCATGATTTCACACAGGTGGGCGTACTCTTCGTTGCTCAGGCCTGCGCCACGCTCGGACTCGGGCAGAAACAGGTTCCACAGCCCCTGGGAGCGAGCTTCTTTTTTCAGCTCTTCCAGGATGGCAGGGTGGCCCCACTTGTTCTGTTTTACCTGTTCGTAAAACAGCGCTTCGTTAGGGTAGATGTGCTCGTCCATGAAGCCTTGGAGCTTGTTTTTCAGGTCTTGTACGCGCGGGCTGAGGTCAAACATCGCTAATCCTTCGATTGGTTGTGGAGCGTGCCGGGCGCCGGGTACGGGCGCTCGGCCGGATAGCGGTGACCATATAGTCAGGCGGGACAAAGGAGAACAATGTGTTATTGGCGGCAATACGACTGCATAAGCTGTATTGATTTTGTGTGGCAGGTACTATTTGCGTTGGCGAGACGCGGCCGGCTCAGAAGGCGCCGGCCAGAGCCTGCGGCAGGCGGGAGAGGTCTGCCGGTTCATCCAGATCCCAGAGCGGCTCGCCCTCCCACAGGCTGAGGCCGGCGGCTTGCAGGCGCAGCCGGGTGTCATGTAGCACGTCCGGGTGACTCCAGCGCATTTGCTGGAAAGGCGCAGGGTCTGGTTGGCGTTGCCCAATGAGTACGTAGCCGCCGTCTTCACTGGGAATGATGGCGGTGTCATGGCGCTGCAGCGCGCGGCAGGCGTGGTAGATGGCACGGGTGTCCAGCGTTGGGCAGTCGCTGCCGATCAGCAGCGCGCCGTCCGGGTGCTCTGCCAGCGCGTTGGCCATCCGCTCGCCCAAATCGTCACCCAGCTGCGTGCGCAGCTGCAGCTGATGCTCCGTAGCCAACGCCTGCAGGGCAGGGTGGTCGGGTTGATTGGCGTAGAGGTAACGCGGGCCAGGCCAGTCGAGTGTCTGTTGCAGACAATGCGCCAGCAGGCGCTGATACAGCGAGCAAGCGCCCTCGGCACCCAGTGCGGGAATTAAGCGCGTTTTTACCTGCCCCGGCAACGGCGCCTTGGCAAAAATCAGTAGCGGAAGAAAGGCGTCGGTGGAGTGCATGGCGGTGGCTCGCAACAGGGGGGGCTCACAGGTGTGACACGGATTTTGGGTTGGGGTTCGTCGAAAAGCAGCTGAAAGCTAGAAGCTGAAAGTAGCCTGAGTCGTTGCGCAGATTTACGTGGTGCCTCTGCGCCCGAGTGTCTTGCCCCAATACCTGACCAACAGCACCATGCCAGGCTTCCAGCTTGCGGCTAGTATTTACCGGCCAACTCCTCCACCGACGCGCCGCGCCAGTAACGCCAACGCAGCCACCACATTAGAACGATGGTGCGCAGGGTGCCGTGGGTTTGCCAGCGGCGGCTTGAGGTGGTCAGGGGTGGGCGCAGGCAGAGTGGTGGGCTGAGGCGGCGCAGCCGTTTGCTTAGCTCGACGTCTTCCATCAGCGGCATCGGTGCGTAGCCGCCCCACTGCTCGAAGAGTGCGCGGCGAACGAAGATGGCCTGGTCGCCGGTGCAGACGCCGGTCAGCCGTGAGCGCCAGTTCATCATCCAGGCGACGACGTTTAACAGGGGCGATGAAGGGGCCAGCCGCACATCAAAGCGTCCCCACTGGCGCGGTGCGTTGCGGTCTGGAAGCAGGTCGAGAAAGCCCGCAGGCAATTGCGTATCAGCATGCAGAAATAGCAGCCAATCACCCTGGGCCTGGGCCGCACCGGTGTTCATTTGCTGTGCGCGGCCGGGGGCGCTTTGCAGCACGCGGTCTGCCAGCGGCGTGGCGAGCGCCAGGGTGTCGTCACTGCTGCCGCCGTCTACTACGATCAGTTCCAGCTGTCCTCGCAGTGGCTGCAGCGGCGCGAGGCTGTCAACAATGTTGGCCGCCTCGTTACGCACGGGCACGACAATCGACAGCTTCACCCGCGTCTCCAAGCGTGAAAGCGGGCAACCCACTGCAACAGGCGCTCGGGCTGATGGGCACGCTTCCACTCACCGGCGGCGTACTTGTTGGCTTCACTCAGTGTTGGATAGCTGTGCACGGTGCCGAGGATTTTATTCAGCCCCAGGTTGTACTTCATGGCCAGCACGTATTCGGCGATCAGCTCGCCGGCGTGAGCGCCAGCGATGGTCACACCAAGAATGCGGTCGCGCCCGGGGACGGTCAGTACCTTTACGAAGCCCTCTGCTGCTTCATCGGCAATGGCGCGATCCAGGTCATCAATGCCGTAGCGCGTGACCTCAAAGGCAATGCCCTGGGCTGTGGCCTCGGTTTCAGACAGGCCCACCCGGGCAACTTCCGGGTCGGTAAAGGTGCAGTGCGGCAGCACCCGGTAGTCCGCCTTGAAGCGGCGGAAGGTGCCAAACAGAGCGTTCACGGCCGCGTACCAGGCTTGATGGGAGGCTGCGTGGGTGAACTGATAGGGGCCGGTCACATCGCCCACGGCGTAGACGTTGGGGAAGCGGGTGGCCAGGTACTCGTCGGTTTCCAGGGTGCCGTTGTCGCGGATTGCTAGATCGAGCGTGTCAACGCCGTAGCCGCTGGTATTGGCAACTCGACCAAGGGCGACCAGCACGCAGTCAAATTCGATATCAACGGTGCTGTCATCATCGAGTGAGCGACACTGAACAGTCGGTACGCCGTCACGCAGCTCGAAGGTCTCTGCCTGGTACCGTAGACGCAGCTCGACACCGGCGCTGCGCAGGCTGTTCATCACCAGCTCGCTGGCGTCGGCGTCTTCGCGCGGGAGCAGGCGTGCGCCGCGTTCAACCTGAATGACCTGCGAACCGAGCTGCTGAAACGCCAGTGCCAACTCGCAGCCTATCGGGCCGCCGCCCAGCACCAGCAGCCGGCGCGGTTGCTCGCGCAGGTTCCAGACGGTATCCGAGGTGACCATGGGCACACTGTCCAGCCCCGGCAGCTCAGGCACAAAGGGGCGAGCACCGGCAGCGATGATGATGTTGCGGGTGCTGATGCTGCGACCAGCGACCTCAACGTGCCAGGGCGAGGTAATGCGCGCCTCTCCGGTAATGACGTCGACTCCCAGGTCGGTATAGCGCTCAATGGAGTCGTGCGGTTCGATCTGCTTAATCACCCGCTGGACCCGCTCCATCACGGCGGCGAAGTCGACCTGCGCTTGGGCATGGCTGAAGCCTAGCTCCGGCGCCTTGCGCACTTCGGCTGCGAGGCGCGCTGAGCGGATCAAGGCTTTGGACGGTACGCAGCCGGTGTTCAGGCAATCGCCACCCATGGCGTGCTTTTCAATCAGGCTGACGTCGGCTTTGACGGCTGCTGCGATATACGCGCTGACCAGGCCACCGCTGCCGGCGCCGATCACCACCAGGTTGCGATCAAACCGCGCGGGCTTTTTCCAGCCTCGATAAACCTGCCTCGCCTTTACGACCGCCAGCAGTCGGCGGGCTAGCAACGGGAACAGCCCAAGCAGCACAAAGGCGCCCAACAGGCTAGGGGACAAGATACCTGCCAGCGAGTCGAGCTGCCCCAGCTCGCGTCCTGCGTTCACGTAAACCAGGGTGCCGGGCAACATGCCGATCTGGCTGACCCACCAGAAGGTACGGGCTGGCAGGCGGGTCAGGCCCATCGCCAGGTTCACAACAAAGAATGGAAAGGCGGGTACCAAGCGCAGGGCAAACAGGTAAAACGCGCCTTCGCGCTCAATGCCGCGGTTGATGCGTTCCAGTCGTTGGCTGAAGTGCTGTTGAACCCAGCTCTGCAGCAGAAAACGGCTGATCAGCATTGCCAGTGTGGCGCCGAGAGTTGAGGCGACAGACGCCAGCAGCAGGCCCCAGCCGAGGCCAAATAATGCGCCGCCAATCAAGGTCAGCAACGCTGCGCCAGGCAGTGACAGCGCGGCGACGATGACGTAAACCAGCACGTAAAGCGCTCCGCTGAGCAGCGGCTGCGCAGATACCAGAGCCTCCAGGCTCTGTTGCTGGGCCTTGAGGGTGTCCAGGCTGATGTGCTGGTGCAGACCGCTGCCAAAGAACGTGGCTACCAGGCCGACGATAATCAGCAGCAGAAGAAGGCGTTTACGGCTCATAGTAATTGGGCGTCCATAGCGCAGAGAGTTGAGGCAAAAGTGAAACCGGCGATGCAGGCGTCGGCTGGTGCCCTGTCGGTGCCGTGTTTGATGCGTTGTCCATAGGCGACTGCTGCGGGGGAGTTGGCCGGCCACTGGCGAGCAAATTCAGCTGCAAAAGTCTGCTGGTCGTAGTTGACCGGTAGCGCCTCAATGACCAGGTTCCCGACGTGCGCCCGATAGATGGCTGATGCAGAGGGCGTTGGAGCAATGCGCGTAAGCAGCCCGTAGCGGCCGTTGTTGAAATTGGGCATGCCGGCTGCGCCGTTGTTGATCACGGCCCACTGCCCGGTGCTGAGCGCCGCCGGGCTGCAGGTGTGGCTGCAAGCCAGCACGCGGATACGCTGCTGGTTGAACCAGGCATTCAACTGTTGCTGGCGCTCGTCGCGCTGCAGCGCGGCATGATCGCATTGCCAGCCGGCCAGCGATTGCTCGTCACCGTGGGTGATACCAACAGGCTCTCCAGCGACCTCGGCAACCAGCCAGGCGGGGCGCTTGCCCAGTCGCTCGGTCATGCCTGGCAGGTTGTCGACGGTCTGCTGCAGCTGCTGATGAATGCGGTTGGAATGCTCGACGGTGTCGGCGCTCGTTTGCTCTGGATAGGCGCAGCCGCAGCCGAACGCGTCCCCGCTACGGGCCAGCTCGGTTTCAACGTTGCCGCGCAGCGGGTGATGGTGCTGAAGGCGTTGCTCGATGTCACTGAAGATCGCCGGGTCACAGTCAAACCAGTGGGCGTCGCCGTTGAACACGGCGGCTGCCCCTGGCTCGCTGGCCAGCTTGCGCTCGATGACGTCGAGGGCCTGTCTGTTGCCGTAAAGCCCGCCGATGACGTAGAGCACGTTGCAGGCAAGACTGGCTGGCGCGCTGAACGCGTCGGCCGGCAGGCGATAGTCTGTGGGGCAGGTGCGTCCCTTGCTCATGCGGTTCTCCTAGCCATGCCGGGCAGCAGGTAGCCTGCGGTGCAGAGCAGCAACCCATAGAGGTTGGTGCCCAGCAGCAGCGCGTATTTGCCATCCCCGATCGCCCAGCTGGCCGGAATCCAGCCGACCGTCAGCGCGACACCCAGGCTCAGGCCGGTCCAGAAACTCAGGTGAAACCCCAGTTGTGTCGGCCGCACCAGACCATGTAGCAAAAACACTGGCGCCAACCCAATCACCATGGTGCCGCTGATGGTGGTGGCTTTGAGAATATCGGTGCCGGCCAGCATGGGCAGGTTGCCGAGTAGGGCGAAAATCATCATTGCGGCCATGCCGATGCCGATCGCCTTGTGGCCAAAATCCCGACCGAGCAGGGCGGGTAACTCTCGGCCACTGAGCCGCGCGAGGCTGGAGAAGGTGGAATCCAATGTTGAGCCGGCGGCGGAGATCATCACCAGGGTCATTACCACCAATGCGCCAACACCGAGGCTTTTGGCTAAGGCGGCGGGTACGTTGCCGCTGGCTTCGATGCCGCCGAGCGTGGCGTGCACGCCGATCAGGCTGAAGGCCAAAATCGCAATAAAGCCGAGCACGCCCGCCAGGGTAAAGGCGCGCAGCATGGACTTTTCTTCACTGATAAAGCCGCGGTCGGTCAGTACCGGGTCGTGGAATGGGTAGCTGACCAGCTGCAGGCAGGCGACCAGAAACAGGTCGACACCGGCATTCAGCGCCCAGTGGCTGGTGCTGACCAGCTCGCCGGGACTGTGGCTGGGTAGCACCATGCCCATTACCCAGATCAGCGCAATGACGAAGATGGCGGCCTGCGCGGCATCGGTCAGGATAGAGCTGCGCAGGCCTCCACGCAGGCTGTAGATCAGGGTGACTGCAGTAAACAGCAGTGCGGCGCCGATAAAGGCTGGGCTGCCGCTGTCGCCGTAATAGCCACCCACGACGGCGGTGTTACTCCAGACCTCATTGAACAGCCGGATAAGAATGGCAGCGGAGAACGCCAGTGCGGCGGCGCGGCCGTAGTGACTGGTTAGAAAGCTGACCAGACTGGTGGCTTGAAACCGTTTACGCAGGCGGTAAATCACCAAGCCGCAAAGCGGGATAGACAGCCAGTAGGTGGCATAGGCCAGGCCGCCGACCAGGCCAAACTCGGCACCCAGGTTGGCGGCGTTGGTCACGGACTTGGCGAAGATCCAGCTGATAAAGATGCTGGTGGTCAGCAGCATGGGCGAAGCCTGCCGGCCCTGGCTGTCTTCGCCATTGAAGAAGCCGCCCACCGTTACCGTGCGCGGCGAGAGCCAGTACATCAGGGCGCCGTAGGCGAGCAGAAAACCCCAGAAAAATACGCCGGTCATCATGAATTGTCGGATCCTTCTGAGGTCAGTTGAGCGTGCCGCCGCAGCTGGAGCCTTGCCCCGCGGTGCAGGCAAAGCAATGATCACGCGTGGCTATAGGGTGATCCTGTAAAGGTTGGCTGAGCAGCTCGCGCAGGTGCGGGCGGTCTGATGCCAGCACGGGCATTGGCAAGTCGAGCATCTGGTTAAAGTCGCAGTCATACAGGTAGCCGCGCCAATCCACGCTGACCGTGCCCCGGCACATCAGGCCTGGCAGGTTGTCGGCGCTAAAGTTATCGCGCAGTAACTGCATGTAGTCGTTGAATTGGCCACGGCTGACCAGCGTGCTGCCGAAGCGCGCAATCGGCTGGTTGGTAATGGTGTGCAGGTGGCTGAAGACAATACCGAAGTCCTCCAGAAGGTGGGATTTGTAATCGGCTTCCAGCGCCTGCTGTGGCGGTGGCAGGCTTGGCCCCTGGGGGTTGTAGACCAGGTTAAGTTCCAGCGGGCTATCAGGCTGGCCGTACCCCAGCCGGTTCAGCTGGCGCAGGCCCGCGATGCTGCGTTCAAACACGCCATCACCGCGTTGGCGGTCGACATTGTCTCGTGAGTAGCAGGGCAGAGAGGCTGAGATGGCGACCTGTTCAGTTGCCAGAAATTCGGCCAGGCCCTCATAGCCGGGCTCGCTGAGAATGGTCAGGTTGCAGCGGTCGATGACCCGGGTGCCGGCAGCCCGGGCATGGCTGACCAGCGCGCGGAACTGCGGGTGCATTTCCGGCGCGCCGCCGGTCAGGTCCAGCGTGGCAACCGGGTGGGCGTCGATGACCTGGTGCAGCAGGGCAATCAGGTCGTCGGACATGCTTTCAGTGCGCGTAGGGCCGGCGTTGACGTGGCAATGCAGACAGCGCTGGTTGCAGCGGTAGGTCAGGTTGACCTGCAGGGTGTCCAGCGCTGCGCGGTGCAACGGCGGAAAGTCCAGCTTGTTGAGTAGGGGCAGGGTATCGCGCACGGTATCTCCTCATTTGCTATGTAACAGACTCCGGGTGAGTGCATCTGTTACAGATCGAGGCGGGTGAAAACGAACATTTTTCGGCACCTACCGGCCGTTTGGCAGTCACAGGGCCAGAAGGCAGCGACAGGCACGCGGCGCTGTTTCAGCATCTTGTAGTTACTGTCAGTGTACAGCGGCCGTGCCCCGTCTGCGCGCTGAGCAGGCCATGACCATTATTGAAGAGGACCCGATGCGCAAACTTGCCTATGCATTGCTGCTGTGCGCAGCAACCGTTCAAGCTCAAGAGCCGGGGGCGCCGACGCCACCGCAACTGGATGAGGCCCAGGTGCAGGCGATCCGCAGCGCGGTGGGCAACAGCGGCCGCACTATCACCAATGTCACCCGCGACGCCTACCGCAACCCGGAGCAGACGCTGACTTTCTTTGGCGTCACACCGGAGCAAACCGTGGTGGAGGTCTGGCCGGGCGGCGGCTGGTATACCGAGGTGCTGGCACCGCTGCTGCGTGACAAGGGCACACTGATCGCTGCCCACTTCGACCCGGACAGCAAGGTCGCCTTTTATCGTCGCTCTCGCGCAGGGTTTGAGGAAAAGCTGGCAGAGCACCCAGAACGCTACGATCAGGTGCAACTGACCACGCTGAATTACGATGCGGATATGCCGCTCGCTGAACCTGGCACAGCTGACCGGGTGCTCACGTTCCGCAACGTTCATAACTGGCTGGCGGCTGGCGACGGCAAGGCAGAAGTGATGTTCGACAAGTTTTTTGCGGCGCTAAAGCCGGGTGGCATGCTCGGTGTGGTTGAGCATCGCGCCAAGGCCGGCACCTCGCTGGAGCAGATGATCGACTCGGGTTATGTCACTGAACAAAAGGTGCGCGAGTTGGCGAGTCAGGCTGGTTTTGAACTGTTGTCGGTCAGCCCGGCCAACCAGAATCCGCGCGACACCACCGATCATCCGGAAGGCGTCTGGACCCTGCCGCCCACATTACGCCTGGGAGATGAGCAGCGCGCTCACTATCTGGCGATTGGCGAAAGTGATCGTATGACGCTGCTATTTATCAAGCCGGAATAATAGGGGGCACCTCACGGTGCGCTCCTTGCAGGTTTGGGCTGCGCTACAGGAGGCTCTTATTCCCCTTTGCTGCGACTCAGCTCGCGCCGGTAAGCCGTTGGACTCATGTTGGTCCAGCGGCGGAAGGCGCGGGTAAAGCTGCTGGGGTCCAGAAAGCCCAGCTCGTAGGCAATGCTGGTCAAGGACATCTGGCCGTCGCCAATCAGCCGGATAGCCGCTTCGCGTCGTACCTCATCGGCTAGCTGCTCGTAGCTGGTGCCTTCTTGGCTCAGCTTGCGTCGCAGGTGACGCGAGCTGATGTTCAATGGCTCTGCCACCCGCTCGGCGCTGATATCACCGGAACCCAGTAATAGATGAATGCGGCGTTTGACCTGTTCGGTTAATGCGTAGCTGGGCAGAGCAGCTTGCATGGTTTCAAGGGTATCAACCAGCTTCGGCAGAATGAACGGACAGGCACTGGGCAGGGGCTGTTTAACCTGTTTCAGGTCCAGCGCCAGTGCGTGCTGCTCGCCGAACATTAGCTGATTGCGCTGAAACAGACGGCGGGCCATGACCTCATCGCTGCAGTGGGGGATATGCAGAGCCTGCAACAAACCCTGGCTGCTGATATCCAGGCGGTTGAAAAAACGGCTGAGGTAGCCGAGCACCGCATCAATATGCTGAGGGTGCGGCTGCCCGACAGGCTGTAGGTGCAGTATCAACTGACTGCCTTCGGCGCGCGTAACCAGTTTCAGCTGCGTACTGAAAATGCTGAAAAAACGCTCCAGCAGCGCGATGGCGGTGTCCATCCGCGGGCTGGAGGCAGCAGCCAGGGCCAGCGCGCCGAAAGCCGTTGGTGCAAATACCCGGTGGATACGAAGACCAAATAAAGGGTCATCGGAAATGCGCACAGCTTCGTCCCAGGCATGGGAGCACAGACGCTGATCTATAAAGGAAGGCTCGCCACTACTTTGGCTGTGTAATAAGGATGCTAGGTGGCTGGACGACGCCAGGGTTAGCTCGTACTGACGCAGCGCCTGCTCAATGGTAGTTACCCAAAAGGCGCTTTCGCGGACGTGGGCAAAGGAATCTGAACTGGAACGTTCGAGCATCGACTGCATCCTGCTAACCATTGTTGTGACAAAAACGAATTTTGTCTTTTATGGCTGCGCAGTATAACGATATTCTGGCGCCACAAAAGCCCGGTACGTGGTTTCGCAGAGCAGAATTGTGTTGCAATCAATGTACCCTTGCCTAGGATGGCGTTTGCTGGAGCCGGGTGTATGCCAGCTCCCTTAGAGGTGCCCTGGGTGGAATTTGTCTCATTGTGAATCAGTTGTCGTGGCGCCTTGACTAGGTCCTCTATCGCGGTGTTTTCGGGCTGTTGATGATCGCTGTGAGCTACACAGCGCAGGCGTTACGGAGCGACGCCTAGTGTTTGCTTATAGTGTCAATTCATTCTCTGAATGTCCTTCTTGGCCAAATATGTTGGCCGCTTCGGACAAGTTCTCGGTGCTGGCCTCGTGACAGACTGCGAGGGTCTTGAACACGCACGCCCTGTGCGTGATTTCATGTCACCCAAACGGAGCAGCACAATGACAAAAAAAATGCATGCCTGGTCTCTTGCCGCATTGCCTCTGGCAATTGGTATGGCCAGCTTTTCTGGTTCTGCTAACGCAGTCAGTTTCAATATCGGTGAAGTAGAGGCGCAACTGGACTCCCAGCTGTCTGTTGGCGTCAGTATGTCTACCCAGGGCGCTGACAAGCGTTTCATCTCTGTGAACAACGGCGGTGAAGCAGCAGCTCGTACGTCCGATGACGGTCGCCAGAACTATGAAGCTGGTGATGTATTCTCCAAGATTTTCCGTGGTGTACACGACCTAGAGCTGCGTTACGGTGACTCCGGCGCATTCTTCCGTGGCAAGTACTGGTA
>CERC01045784.1_pt1 | contig 10635 bp, 21 predicted proteins | sample 530921 | NCBI WGS metagenome assembly CERC01 (sample SAMEA2621099, study PRJEB7988) | marine metagenome | isolation source: saline water (ENVO:00002010), including
TTCCGTTACCGTTTCCGTTACCGTTTCCGTTACCGTTTCCGTTACCGGATCGGTAACGCTCATTGCCTTCCGTTACCGAATTGGTAACGCTGCCAATAGCGATTGCCCGCCTTTAAACTGGGGATGCGGCCAGCGGCATTCTCGCGCAACCCAGCTGGTCCTTTCAGAGCAGCTAGGCAAGAAAGTTCTTGAGTTCGCCGCGCTAACTTTCTGATTTCTGAGAAACTAAGATTTCTCACAAGCCCTGTGGTAAACGGGGCTTTCTGGATGAAACAGCCTGGTCAATATCCCCAAAGATGAGAATCCTGGCGAAGTACTCCGCATTCGCCCGAGATAGGCCACCGTCGTACTCCATGATGGCGGCGCGTTCCTCAAACCGCTCTTCGGCTGCCTCACGCGCCAATGTCAACAGCTCGCCCTTATCTGCCTTCATCGATAGTCTTCTCGATCTGGAAAGTTCTTAAGTTCGCCGCGCTGTCGTCTCGCCGCAGGTTGCAGATCCGCAGCCCTGTCCGCCTCAGCCGCCCTCGCAAGGAAACAGCCCGCCCAGTGCCTAGCTGAGCGGTCCGTTTCGCTCCCTAGCAGCCCGCCTGTGCAATTGAGACCAAGCAGGCGGGCTGCGAATTCTCTACCGATCATTGTACCTATAGATGCCAATCTTACGGAAATCAAACGCAGTATGCGAGTCCTGCGCACCTGCCATTCGGACAAACTCTCCGGACCATCGGACCCCAACTATCGCGGCTACGATTCTGCAGACTCCAGCCGTTCGGCTCCTACGTAGACCAGCTGAATTTCAAGATCGGAAGGCTCACGGTTGCCGCTGTAAATGTGCCGAGTGCTCGCATCGGTGCGGGGCAAATGCTCGTATCGGATCAAGCACCAGTCAGCCGGGATCTGCTGCGGGCGGACTAACCCGTCCAGCGGACCGCCTTGAAAGTGGAGGATGACTTCCATCTCGGTACGTTCTTGGTTTGAACCACCTTGCTGCGAGGTGTGGTCCTGATTTAGACCACCCCTGAGAACCCAATAGCGAGTTGACGTGCCAGCCTTGGGGCCCCGCCGGATCTCGCCAGCTTGCTCCAAATGTTTAAGTGCATGCACGATCGTCGTTCTGCCAAGACGTAAGTCACAGGCGATTCTAGATATCGATGGCCAGCACTTGCCGCTGTGGTCCGCGCGCATGCAAAGATAGGCATAGACAAGAAACGCAGCGGGCCCCAACGGCGCAATCCGCATCGGCGAGTCGGCGTCCATGTCCATCCACAGACGCGGTAAGGGTTTTGAATTACGTCCGTCCTCCGATGTCATGGTCGTATCCTTTCTGAACGCTCGGTAAATTGAGATTGCCCTTCAGAAAAACTTCAAAAGAGGTTGGTTAGTAGTGGTCCGAACTGGGACCGATGCTGGTTCATTCTGAGACCGATGCTGGTCCATTTCAGGACCGATGCGAGGGTCGCATCGCATGCAGTGCTGTGCTCCGGCCGGGTCCCACCAGTACTGCAGTCCTGTGCAGTCCGGACAGGGAGTGACATACGTAAGCACTTCGCCGTCCTCGTCCAGCACCGGGACCGGGCAAAAACACGGCAAGCCATCCACCACTTTCTCACTGGATGGTCGGCATCCGAAACAGCGATGACACTCCGGACATTCGAGATTCAAGAAACCGTCGAACGTTGGCGTTTCGACCAGTGCCACACCACAGCCTGAGCACTTGCCGAGGTCGGGCGCTGTTCCACCTTCGCACGTCTTGCTAATAATTGACATAACCTGTGTACTCCAATGGATTTACAGACAGAGATCCCGGAAACTCACCCATCTTTATTGAATTCATCGAACACGGGGATCCTGTATCCCTCGGTTGACGAATCGTAAAACGAACTCTCTCTCTCGAATATCGTCTGCTTCGAGCGGTCGAAATGCACGGTGATAGGAGCGTTGATAGTTGAAGTGTGTCTCGACTTTGGAACGACAATATTAAGGTCATCCTCCGACGCTTTTGGCTCGTACGCCGCTGGTCTCCAGCAGAGCATTATTTGATCCGCATCCTGTTCAATCTGCCCAGAGTCACGAAGATCAGACATTCTAGGAACTCCACTGCGATCTCTGTTTTCCACCGACCTACTAAGCTGGGCAAGAACGAGGAGTGTCATTTTCGAGTGCCGGGCGAACTGTTTGAGTTCTTCCGAAACATGGCTGACTTGGCTGTATCGGTCTTGCCCATTCCCCTGTACCAACTGCAGGTAATCTATAATACCCAGTTCACACCCACGCCCCTGAGCCACGGAGAGCGTCTGTATGACACGATCTACCTTTCTGTCGCCCAAGTCCCCAATCAAAACCCGTTCGCCCATCTGGAGCAGCCCCAGGGCCCCCTGAACGACAATGGGGATATTATCACTCCACTGATCTGTTGGAAGATTCACATATCGCTGAAGCGACCTTCTTGCTAACTGCTCTGGCGTCATCTCCAGCGAGACGAAGCAAACGCCTCGATCTGCGTTGTGGAGTGCCATCTGGAGCGCAATTGCGGTTTTCCCCATTCCGGGTCTTCCGGCGAGGATACACAGGTCACCTTGCGCCAGCCCTCCGATGACGTTGTCGATTTGCTTTAGCCCCGTTGGTATCAGGGTTTTTTCGTTTTCGAGGCTATCCAGATAGGAGGTTATCGCTTGCGCCAGGGTCTGGATTGTAGGCCGTTGATTGGAGTGTTTGGAGAGCTCGGACATAGCGTTCTCGCTGCCTGTGTGTCGTGATTAGTTTATCGATGTAATACCCTACCATTGCTGACTTTACGCGAGATTCTGCTCGGATGTTCAGCAATAGAATCGAGATGCTGTAGGACGTACTTTCTTCAATGGGTTTGTTCGGCACGGAGCGGATTCTCTGGTAGAGCTCGGCACCATCGAGGTGCGGGCCGAAGAGTCTCATCCCACGGTACAGGTGCCTGTGAACTGGATCGTGGAAGGCATCGACTGGGACCTTGTCGATGATTTCTGCTCGCTGCCCTGGTCTCCGGAGGAAGAGAGTCCCGAGGACCTGGGCTTCAGCCTCGATATCTCGTGGAGGTCCTCGATCAAAGATCTCTCTGGTGTTTGTCATCGGTACATCGATTCAGTTCCGGGTTCTCGATCGAGGGGACGTCCGGTTGGTCTTTTCCACGGGATGTACGTGTCGTCGTATCGTCTTTGGTTCAGCCAGGTGGTCAGTAGTGGGACAGGCATCCGGTGCTGCGGATCATCGGCATTCGGCGCCATGGTCGCGACACGAGCTGGGGGCCACTCGGTACGGACGAATTCCCGATATCGGTGGATGATCCATTTGCGAGCCGTTTCGATTCTGGTTTTCGTTTTGGTGTTCTCCGACGTAAAAATATCCCGTATCTCGGCGGCGCACAGTTTCGCTTCCTGCTCAAAACTTTTGAATGCCTTTCCCTTACCTTTTTTGTACGGGACCAGTTTCCACAGTTCATCGAACTCGGTGGAGTACGACGAATGCCCGTTTTCGATAATAAGCGACTCATCTCCAGAGAGGGTGGAGCTGACGCCAGGAAGCTGCACTTTCTCCTGTTCTTGTTCCTGTTCCTGCTCCTGTTCCTGTTCCTGTTCTTGGTGGCAAACCTTCGGCAAACGTTTGCCGAACCTTTGGGTAAAGGTTTGCCGAACGTTTCCTTCGAGGTACTTTACGTTAGCGCAAAACTCGTCCCAGAAAGGAGTTAACGGCAAGTCATGGCAATCCTTGAGACACCCGATCATTTGGTTTGGATTTTCCGGTCCGTTGTACTTCCACCATGTTGGTAAAAACAGCGTTCTGGACGGTTGATCCCACCCCCAATTAAACGTTCGGCAAACCTTTGCCAAACGTTCCAGGAACGTTACCGCTCCCTTTCCTAAGGGGGTTCCAAGATCGTCCATTGCCTTGCCTGGCGAGAAGACAAAGAGACCGATTCGGTTCACTTGTTCGCATGTCAGACAATAGATAGCCAGTCTCTGGCATTCAGCATCTAGAACACGGAATTTCTCATCGTTCCAGATCCTGGGATCAATCCGTCGATATTTCGCGGACACCCACACCCCCCATCCATGTAGATTTCAAAAACAGCCCCGCCCGGGCTCTAGATTGACCTCGGCAAAGGACGCGCAGGAGGGGGCGGGGCCGTCAAAGTGTGTTGATTTGCGAAACGTCCTTGAAAATTGCCGAGAGGTGAGAGTCTACCCGGTATCTGGATGAGGATCAACCGTATCAGTTCGCGATACGGATCTCGATGCTCAGAGTCGAGATATCCATGCGGGGTTTTTGGTGCTGGGATGCCGTTTTCGTCAACCTGCTGCGGTGGGGGCGTCAGCTTCGCCCCCTGCGGTGGTCAAAGTAGTCACTCTACCTAACCTGCCCAATCACCGCGTCTCCTGCTTCCACATCGCGTACAGCAAACTCCGGGCCTCCCTGACCGGTGCCTTGTGCGCCACGCGCGCGCTGCGAGATGAGTTTTGCGCGCGCTACGGTGCATCGTTGACTGGATCGAAGCCCACGGCAAAGCAGCCGAACCCGATGAGCGACACTGGCTGGAGGAAGTACAAGAATTCCTACAAAGTTGAGCGACACGACCCTGAGTCTCGCCGCCTGTCCAGTAAAACCGAACGTGCGGTTTACCATTCGGTTTCCGACTGTCCAGGAAGATTGCGGACATCGAACTCTGCAAAATGCGAGACTATCTACTCGACAAGTGGCAAACTGGTTGACACAAAAGGTCACCAGAATAGAAGGATCCAGGCCATGGATCCTCCGAGCCGAAGGATATTGGCCGAAACTGCATACCACGATCCTGATATGGCCGAACAAGTGATGGCGTGGCGTCGACCACGTCACTCCGACGACGCCTAAAGAGCTGTCTGGGGCGTTTGCAAACGTTTGCAAACGTTCCTGTCCTATATACGCCGATCCTGAAAAACACGAGAAGATTCTGGGGCGTAGAGCGTAGCGTTCGCGAACGTTCGCGGTGGGTCGACCCCGTATTTCCTGCAGTTTGGCGCGAAAACCGCGAACAACGCCTTCCTTTAAAGGCCGACCAAAGGCCCAGAAAGGAAGGCGACAGATGACGACCAAGAATCTTCCCCGGTTGCGGACGCCGGGTGTTATTGCCAAAGAAATTGGCGAGCCTCTAAGCCGCGTGCTCTACATCCTGGGCACACGACGGCACATCCAACCGACAGCGGTGGCTGGTCGGCTGAGACTCTATGATCGGCGGACCGTGGCGATGGTCCGCCACGAGATCAATGCGATAGACGCCCAACGGATGCGGAAGGGGGTGGACTGTGACTAGCACCCCCCACCCCGAAAAAATTCTGTACACATCCGAGGAAGCTCGAATCGCGCTGGACATATCCGCAAGAACGTTGTGGGGGATGACGGCCTCTGGAGAGATCCCGCGCGTCCGGTTCGGTCGCGCCGTCCGATATCTGGTCGATGACCTGCGGCGGTGGATTGACTCTCAGAAGCAGGGGGGTGAGTCCCGATGACGCCCACGGAACGGATTCTGGCGGCCCTGGCGGATCATAATTGCGATCCCAAGCAAAACAGCAACCGGCTTGGTCGGCCCGATGCCCGGCCCATGACACGGCACTGTCTGGGCCATCTGCAACATGAACATGATCCTCCACAACATCAGGTAACGAATTACTTGACGCACTACCGTTTTCCTTGGAATGAAACATGCTGACTCACTTTTTCTTTTTGATTCGCCGTGCTTTGTCGCGTTCGATCTTCGTATCGACTTCGGCTTTCGGCACCTTGACCAACTTTCTGCATAGCTGGTCGAATGTTCGCCATCCTTTGGGCTTTGCGGCCATCCTAGCGGGTTCCTTATTTCAGTCCCATGAAGCCGGAATCGCCAACGGCACAGAGCGTACGCCACGTCAAACGGCGACCTACACACTGAGCCATGACGAGAGCGAATCGCTTCGCATCCGACGTTTGCCGATTGTTGAACCGGAACACTTGCTCCGCGACGTAGCGGTAAAGATGGAAGGGGGCGACGCTGACGTACGTTCCCCGGATCGACCGTTTGAGCAGACACCAGAAGTTCTCCACGCCGTTCGTGTGAACCTCGCCCATGACGTAGCACTTACTGTGGTCGATTGCCTTGTGAACGTGGGTCAACGCCAGAGGGCCGTAGGCGGTTGCCTCATCGGTAAAAACGTTAGCCCCGTACGCGACGTGTCGCCGCACTTCCGCCATCAGGGACTCAGCAGACTCCGAACCGATAACCGACGCTGTGAGCGTGCTGTGGGTGTCCTCAGTGCCGCGTTGCAAAACAGCGTGAATCGCCGTCTTGTCGGTTCCGCCACGTCCGGTGATCTTCCGCTCGCGAATGTGCTTGTGCATGTTGGCGGCTTTGCCACCGACGTAAGTGGTGTCAGCTTCGGCGGGTCCGTCCATCTTGGCGAACGTCCCGGTTTCCATCGCCTTGCGGATTCTGTGGAGCATGAACCAAGCGGTTTTCTGAGTGACGCCGATGGCTCGCCCGAGTTCGTGACTGCTGATACCGTTCTTTGCGTTGGCAATGCACCAGACCGCCACAAACCACTTATCCAGACCGAGGGGCGAATCCTCAAAGATGGTGTCCAGCTTGTGCGAGAACTGCTTCTGGCACGCCTTGACGTTGCATTTCAGCTTGCGACGGGACTTCAGTTCGCCGATGCGATCAGAGCCGCACTTCGGGCAGATCGGCTTGCCATCGGCCCACTTGATCCGCTTCATGTACTCGTCGCAGATGTCCAAGTCCGAGAAGTAGCGGACGGCACCGACGAGAGTTGTGGGGAGTTCGTTCATTGTTCTACTCGTCGTCCGAGTGATGGTGATAGTGCTTGTACTCTCCATGATTCGAGAGGGCATCAAATGACTTCAGGTATGCCCTCGTTTTCTCGCGAAGCGTTTCATAGAGATAAGAAACGTCGTCGGCGAGACCAACCAAATATTTCGGGGCATTGTCTGAGATCCAACGGAGCATTTCACCCATTGCGTTGAATCCCTCCTGACCTTCTGCGTTAACTGCCTTGCGGAGCTTCAGGTAACGATCACCGCCGTTAGGCAAGTCGGACACGTAGGCAGCCATGATTCGCTTCGCTGATGCGTCAGTCAGTTTCCATTTAGCCATCGTAATTGTCCTTTTTCATCAGCGTTAGGGCGGAATGACTTCCCTCGTGACCGTTTTCCCAGCGGACTACCCAGCGAGTCTTAACTTGCTAAACGCCTCGTTTCAATTCGCGAACGATGACACCAGACAAAATGGGTTTGCGGTCGCCAGTATGTGAAAATACTTCATCGCCTACAGCGAGTTTATCGAGAATGGGATTTCCCATTACTCATCTCCTAGAATATCGGAAGGAGTGTAGCCCATGCCATCGGCAACGAATTCAACATAGCTATAGATCGCGGCTTCATCGTCCACTGTCAGCGTCTTGAAGTCTTCGATTTCCGAGCAAACAGAAGTCATGATGTTTTCGACAGCGATCGCCAACTCGTTGCCTTTGCGGGCCAAGTCGTAAAGGTTAGCGGCTCGCGTTAGTAGCGTAATATATGTTTTGCTTTCGTTCATGGCTCGCTTCCCTTTCTATCCCAATTGTTGCCATTATCGGTAGTGCGTCAAGTACCTAAACAGGGAATCGGGAATTATTTTGAAAGTAGTGCGTCAAGTGATTCGTTACCCAACATCACCCGGTTCGCAAGTGGTGGTTTTGGTGTGTGTGTTACGAGATTCAAATCCACCCCCTCAATTCTGGTTCCGGCAGAGTTCCCCCTTGCGGGGTTATCCAGTCCGTATTCTGGTTCCGCGATCCGTTTCGTATTCTATATGTCCGGGCTCCGCGTTCGTATTTCCGTGTGGCCTGTGGGACTTCCCCTCAGCTCATCCGGGATCCGATTCGTTATTCCGGGTTCCAGGGTCCGATACGTTCTGCGTTTCGAAGGGGTGGGTTTGAATTTCGTTTGCATGGTCCAGACTTAAGCCTGGCTTGTGGTTATCTCTGTCTCCGCAGCTTAGATGCTGTTGCACGGGCTTTGAGAGTCTGCGGGGTTTCGGTTTCGTTCCGGGCAGGCTCAGTTGTTGTGGATGCTTTCGGGTTTCCTCCTGGTGTCTCGTGTCTCCTTTGTGTTTTGTTGTTTCCTTGCCTCACAATACAATTATCACTAGGTGAGAGAACGTCAACCACATTTTTCGATGATTTTATTAGAACTCATCTAAAGACACTCAATGAATACACCAGTCTGCTACGACATTGGCTACAGCCAAGACAGAGCGACGTCTGAGTCGTACCTCTTCGCTTTGGATGATGACAGGAACGAGGACGAACTGTCAGAACTGCCAGAAGGCTTTTGTCAGTTTTGGCAGTGGAGTCTGGAGGGGGTACTGAGGAAATTCCTGGGTTGATCAGTTTGCTGCGTGAATTTGCAGCGGCATACACGAAGCCAAAGCCGGCCTGACATTTGTCCGGCCGTTGTCTCCCCAAGACTTCTTTGCCGCAATTCGTGGGTTCGCGAACGTTCGCGAACGGGGTCGCGTGCGCGCACTAATTAGTACATCTATTGTGCGCGCGCACTAATTAGTGCATCTATTGTGCGCGCGCAGTCGGAGAGAGCTGGCACCCTCCAGACGGAAAGCCATGTACACGAAGCCAAAGCCGGCCTGACATTTGTCCGGCCGTTGTCTCCCCAAGACTAGCCATCGGTCGCAGACTTGCGCGACGGTCAAGGACTGTTTAGTCATCTCCTGCTCAACAAGAACGAAAAAAGGCAGCCTGGCGCACAGCAGGCCGCCTTTTAAGCGGTGGTCAACGTCCTGCGCAGGCATTTCTCCTTTGAGTCGCGTGCGCGCACTAATTAGTGCATCTATTGTGCGCGCAGTCGGAGAGAGCTGGCACCCTCCAGACGGAAAGCCATGTAGCCGAGCCAGACGGTGGATGCGAGCCAGAATACAGACAGTGCGATCATCATTGTTCTCCCTTCGTTCAAACTCCGAAATACTCGACAAAGAGTTCGCCTAATTCGCGGTCAGATACGCATGTGTCGGGGTGCTGCGTCAGTTCCAGGCGGGCGAGTTTCCCCGCCCGCCCCGTGATAGTAAGAGCCTCCTAGATTATTTCTGCTTGGTGGTGGAACAGTTCCCGAATCACTCGCGCGCCCTTGTTCGTGTCGGCGTAATAGTCTCTGGACAGGTGCGCCACAATCTTGACGCACTCAGATACAGCTTCGCCGATGTCTTCGGCTGTAAATCCGTATTCGGACGCGTTATCGTCTACCGCGGCTTCCCAGCCTCCGGTTACAGGATCTTGCGAGACTGTGATCGGTACGCCGCTGTCGCAGTGTTGGACGCTGACTTTTTTCATTGTTCTGGCTCCGGTGGTTGGTTAGTAGTTGAGCGTGTCGGTTATCTCGAAGACTTCGGCACCCGCGAAATGCTTGGCGGCTCGTTCGGCACCCTTGCGGGTTTTCCATTCGCGGTGCTGGTAGGCTCCTATCCCGACAAATTTTGCCGAGATAAATTCTTTGCTGAGAATCTGAATTTTGGTTGTCTTGCCGTACGAAGTACTCGACCAGATGGTCTTTTTCAGTCCAAATGTCATGGCTGTCCCGGTTCTCATCGTTCATTCTCCTGTCGGATGTTAGTGGGTTGCGTTTGTATATCAGTCTCGCACATGGACACCACCACCTCTTCCGGTGTGCCGTCTCCCCTCTCGCAAGCCTGCTGGAAGATGTCAAACTGATCTGGAGTGAATCGAAGGCTGCAAAAGATCAGCTCGGTGTCGTAGTATCCGAGCTGTGTCAGGATATCGCGTTCGGTTGTCATCTGTGTCAGTCTCCTGTGTATTCCTCAGCCTCATTCATCTGCTCAACGCAGTCCTCCAGGTAACTGTCCCACTCGTCCTGTACCGCAGTACGTACGATACGGTCCAGCAGCTCGAACCACTCTGGGTGGCCAGGGCGGATCTCTGTGTCGTCCTCACGGCCCATCGCTGTCACCTCCACCTCAGTCAGTTCGATCGTGGGGGGTGAGCCAGGGTAGCCTGACCCGTCCCGGTAATACATGACCATTTTCTCGCCTGGGTGAGCGTCAAAGTGGAGTGTGAAATCGACCCAGATCTGACCCGCTCGCCCGAGCTCTTCCCGCGTGCAGTCCAATGTGCTCCTGGTGGTTGGCATTGCCGTTTCCTTCTGTGTTTTGGTTGTTTTTTTTCTCTCACCACAAGACAATTAGCACCGAGCAGCCAGTCGTCAACCACTTTTTCCAGAGGGGCACATCATGGGATCCATGGGGCACAAAACTCGTGATCCGACTCCGTCGGAAATCAAGAAACTCTGTGCGGAGTTCCAGGCGAGATGGACGCCACTAGAGATGAAAAATCGCACAGGGACCGACGAGCCGACATGGTCACCACCGTCGTGCAGCGTGGACGAAGAGGAGGGGAGCCCCGAGGCAGGGCCACCAACTCGATCCTAGCCCTCGATTCCGCAAGCTCTCAGCGTCTGGACAGACCAGTCAGGACGACACAGGCAGATCTCTATGGCCCACTGCTGCTCTTCGTTCGAGAACGGCAGGTTCTCGTCGACACATCCACCGCAGCTTGTCGTCAGGATCCGACG
>CERC01045430.1_pt1 | contig 10605 bp, 6 predicted proteins | sample 530921 | NCBI WGS metagenome assembly CERC01 (sample SAMEA2621099, study PRJEB7988) | marine metagenome | isolation source: saline water (ENVO:00002010), including
GAAGAAGAGTTAGCCAGAACACGTTTATCTGAATCCCTTGAAGAGATTATTGGAGCGGATGATTACCGGGCGTTCCGTCAGGGTGATCTGTTGTTGCAACTATATGAAGCACCGGCAGCGAGACAACGTGATTTTCTAGACCTGTTTAATCACCGTCTGACCTCGCTGCTCTATCGGAGCTGGTGGAAATATCAACCAGGGATGCAGTATCAAACTGAGGGTGAAAACGACTTTTCAGAATGGATGTTTGCCCTGATGGGTGCTCCGAACAAACTAGCGCGGGATAATTCTGCAATTAACTGGCCACAGCTAATGGGCTATGCCGGTTTAATGGGGATGAACTCCGGTTCAGCCAGTGCCATGACCGCTGTGATTAGTGGTTATTTTGATCATATACCGGTTTTTATTGAAGAGTATGTCGAGCGTTGGGCTGATATTCCGCAAGACCAGCTGAATAGATTGGGTCAAGCAAATAGCGAGCTAGGTATGGATCTATGCCTAGGGCGTAGAGTTAAAGATTATTGTGGCAAGTTTAGGGTCAAAATTGGCCCTTTAGCATACTCGCCATTCCAACGTTTTCTACCTGACGGTCAGGACTATAAAGCGTTGCTAGAGTTGATCGATGTATTGATGCCAGAGCAGCTTTGCTTTGATATCGAACTGATTTTAAAAGGTGACTGTGTCCCCGCATTTGGTTTGGGCAAAGAGAATGCACCTAAATTGGGTTGGGTCGGCTGGTTAGGAAAAACCAATGGCGCCGATCAAAGCGTGTTTTTACGCAATATCTAAAACGGATAATAAGGATTGATAAGCCTCTTAGTTAGTGGCTTATTTGGAGATGGATAAAAATGGATAATATTAAACTGAAATCCCTACTTGGGCGTCTTAATAAAAACTGTACACGTGCCTTAGAAGCGGCGGCAGGGTTGGCCGTATCAAATGGTGCTTATGAAGTGAGTGTAGAGCACTTTCTGCTTAAATTATTAGAAGATGATAACGATTTAGCGCAGGTTCTAGTTCACTATAACGTGAATGTAATGCACTTCGTACGTGGCTTGCAGCATGCGGTAGAAGACGACAATAAAGGTAATACAGGCAAGCCAGTGTTCTCTCGCACCTTAATTGGTCTTTTGGAAGACGCATGGTTAATTGCCTCCCTAGAACGTTCTGATAGTGAAGTACGCAGTGGTATTTTTGTCTTAGCGATTCTTTCCAACCAGCGCCGACACGGCATGGCTACCTATTGTGATCAATTAGCAGAGATATCTTACGATAATTTGTTAGAGGGTTACGCTGATATTGTTGCTGATTCACCCGAACAGGCCGCACAGCCATCCGCTTCAGGTGATCCTATCGCTGCGGTGAATGAAGTCGATATGGGGCCATTACAAAAGTTCTGTACCCACTTCACCCAGCGCGCACGTGAAGGGCTAATTGATCCTGTTTTTTGCCGTGATGTAGAGATTCGTCAGATGATCGATATATTGGGCCGCCGTCGTAAGAATAACCCTATTTGTGTCGGTGATGCCGGTGTCGGTAAAACGGCTGTTGTTGAAGGTTTAGCGCTGAAAATTGCCCAAGGTGACGTACCAGATGTGCTAGCCAATGTAGAGCTATACGGCCTTGATTTAGGTTTATTGCAAGCGGGTGCTAGCGTAAAAGGTGAATTCGAAAATCGTTTAAACGGTGTGATCACCGCAGTTAAAGAATCTCCGATCCCAATTATCCTGTTTATCGATGAAGCGCATACACTGATTGGTGCCGGTGGCGCGGCTGGTAGTGGCGATGCAGCTAATCTACTGAAACCCGCACTGGCGCGTGGTGAACTACGTACCGTTGCAGCGACAACATGGTCAGAATATAAAAAGTATTTTGAAAAGGACCCTGCTTTAGCACGTCGTTTCCAATTGGTTAAACTGGATGAACCGACGGTAGATCAAGCGGTCACGATTATTCGTGGTTTGCGTGAAACCTATGAAGCCGCACATGGTGTATATGTGCGTGATGATGCAGTAGAAGCAGCAGCAAGTTTGTCGTCTCGTTATATCTCAGGTCGTCAGCTTCCGGATAAAGCGGTGGATGTACTCGATACAGCCGCAGCTCGCGTTAAAATCAGCATCTCTGCTATTCCTGATGGTGTTGATGATGCAGAACGCCGTATTCAAACATTACAGCGCGAGCGTGAAGCGCTACAGCGTGACATTGCTTCAGACGTATTAAATGATGATGGTCAGCTCTTAGAGCTAGACCGTGCTATCGATCATTCCATGACAGAGCTCGAAGTGCTGACCGTACAATGGCACAAAGAGAAAGACGTCATCGATCGTATTTTAGAACACCGTCAAACCTTAGCTAAAGCGCACCTTGCTACAGAAGATAGTGAGGGGTCTGAAGCTACTGTGGATGTCGAGCCTGTTGATCTAGACCAGCTTAAACAGTTGATCCGTACTGAGTTGAAAGAGCTTGATAAAATACAGGGGGATAACCCGCTTATTCATTACGAGGTTTCACCGGACGTTGTAGGTCGCGTTATTGCTGATTGGACAGGTATCCCGTTAGGTAAAATGGTCAGGGATGAAGCCTCCTCTGTACTGACACTGGCAGATAACCTAAAACAGCGTATCAAAGGTCAGGATCATGCTATTGCCGCAATTGATCGCGGTGTTAGAGCAGCTAAGGCGGGAGTAAACAATCCAGAAACGCCTATGGGGGTTTTCCTATTGGTTGGGCCAAGTGGTGTAGGTAAAACCGAAACCGCTTTAGGGGTTGCGGATATGCTGTTTGGTGGTGAACGCTTTATGACCACTATCAATATGTCTGAGTTCCAAGAGAAGCATACCGTATCTCGTTTAATCGGTTCTCCACCTGGCTATGTTGGTTTTGGTGAAGGCGGTGTGCTGACAGAGGCTGTTCGTCAGAAACCATACTCCCTTGTGCTTTTGGATGAAGTTGAAAAAGCCGATCTAGAAGTAATGAATCTGTTCTATCAGGTTTTCGATAAAGGGATGCTGTCTGACGGAGAGGGGCAGTTAGTCAATTTCCGTAACACTGCTATGTTCCTGACTTCCAATCTTGCGACCGACATCATCACCGATATGTGCAGTGATGGAAAACGCCCAGAACCTGAAGAGTTAATAGCGGCGATTCGACCAGCGCTAAGTAAGCACTTCAAACCGGCTTTGCTTGCGCGTATGCAGATCGTACCTTTCTACACAATTGATGCGTCCGTTATGGGCGGTATTGTTCGCTTGAAACTAGATAAAGTGGTTAAGCGTGTGCTTAATAGCCAAAACCTAACCATGAAATACAGTGATGAGGTGGTTGAAACTATCGCTGCACGCTGTACAGAAGTTGAAAGTGGTGCACGTAATGTCGACCATATTATCAATGGGTCTTTGCTACCTCAGTTAGCGACAGAGATCTTAGAGAATATGGGCGAAGAGAGCAGCTTTGATCGCTTAGATCTAGATGTAGATGAACGTGGCAGTTTTACGTTGTTGTTTAGCGAGAGCCAGGGGTAGTAATGGAATACTCAATTGAAGATTCGGTACTGGCTCTGGAAGAGCTAGTACAGATCAACCTATCGATCACACGTGAGCGGGATGTTAATCGCTTACTGGATAAAATTCTGACTGCCGCGCGTAAGCTAACGGCGGCGGAGGCGGGTTGCGTATATATACTGGATCGCAAAAAGCGCTATTTGATCCCCGAAGTGACACAAGGGGAGTTATTAACCTCTGTAAGTGGTGAGCTTCGCCCTGTCGATCTGCATATAGAGCAACGCTCAGGACAGACTGATGTGATCTCTTGGGCGGCTCTTTCCGGTCAAGTGGTTAACATTGCTGATGCTTATCAATACAGCGGTTTCGATTTTTCAGAACTCTATCGTTTAGACCAGCTAGCAGGGCGCAAAACCTACTCCATGTTGGTGGTTCCGTTGACCGATTTTGAAGGTAACAGTCTAGGGGTCATGAAGCTCTATAATCGCCGTGTAAATGAACAAGGCGAGATTGATGCATTCCCAGACGAGATTGAGGGCCTAGTTAAAGCATTTGCTGCTCAGGCGGTTGTAGTGGCGGAAAATAACCGTCTACTTGCAGACAATCGCGTATTGATTGAACAGTTAGACAGTGCAAAACAAGTGTTAGAGATCGAAAACCAGCAGTTGAAAGCACGTATCAGCGGGACATTAAAAGTCGACAATATCATTGGCGACTCACCGGCTATGCAAAAAGTTTTCAACCTAATGGAAAAGATCGTCAGCACTAATGCGACAGTATTAGTGCGTGGAGAAACCGGCACAGGTAAAGAGCTTGTTGCCGCATGCATACACCGTAATAGCCCACAGCGAAACAAAGAAGCGTTTGTTGCGCAAAACTGTGCGGCTTTGCCCGAAGAGCTTTTAGAGTCTGAACTTTTTGGTTTTCGAAAGGGTGCATTTAGTGGAGCGACCAGCGATAAGAAAGGGCTTATTGAGTTAGCCAGTGGCGGTACTCTGTTTCTTGATGAGATTGGTGATATGCCATTGAAGCTACAAGCGAAGCTTCTACGTGTATTGCAGGAGCGTGAAGTTCGTCCTTTAGGCGCTCTTCAGCCGGTAAAAGTAGATTTGCGAGTCGTCGCTGCGACCCATCAAGATCTTGCAGCCCTGATTGAGAAAGGTGAGTTTCGTGAAGACCTTTTCTATCGACTAAATGTTTTCCCTATCGACCTTCCGGCGCTGCAAGAGCGTAGAGAAGATATACCCGCATTGGTGCACTATTTTATCGGTCATATTGCTGAACAATATAATAAACAGATCGAAGGAGTTAAACCTGCGGTACTCGATCTGATTCAGTCTCAGCCTTTACCCGGTAACATTCGTGAACTACGTAATGTGATCGAGCGTGCGGTGTTATTAGTGCCTGACAATGGCGTTATTGAGCTACAGCACCTGCCCGAATCCATGATGACAAAGAAGAGCAGTAGCACCGGCACTTCAGCCGATTTCTACGTGGAGGGAGATAACCTTAAAGACACTATGCAGCGTATCGAGGCGAAAGTTATCGCTGAGAAGTTACAAGTTTTTAAAGGTAACCAAACACGTACAGCGAAAGCTTTAGGTGTATCACGGCGCTCATTGGTTGAAAAATTGAGTCGCTATAACCTACGTGAAAATTCACTTGCATGTCATTAGTTACTATTTTCAAGGACTGAAAATGAAAAAGATACCAATAATTCTGATTTTTGTTGGCCTAATCGTCTTGATTATTGCCACCATTGTTTTTTTTAAACAGCAGCAATTTATCTCAATGGCTATAACTACTGAGGGTCAAGTTGTCGAATTATTACGGACTAGATCAGGTACTTATTTCCCAGTTGTTCTTTTTACAGCAGAAAATGGTCAGGTCATCGAGATTAGTTCTACGAGCAGTAGCAATCCACCTGCATATGAAGTGGGTGAACGTGTAGAGGTTTACTATGCCTCTTATAACCCTCAGGGCGCTAAAATTTCAGGTTTCTTTTCTCTTTGGGGAATTTCCGCTGTATTGGGTGGAATCGGTTTGGTTTTTAACATTGTTGGTGCCGTAATTCTGGTAATGATGTCTGATAAAACAAAGTTATTAGCAAAGCTAAAAGTATCCGGGATCGGCGTTCAAGCAACTATTGAAAGTGTTCATCTTAATCAGTCTCTACAGCTGAATGGGAAAAACCCATTTCAAGTGCATGCGAAATGGATAGATCCAGATTCAGGAAAGGAGCATTTATTTAAAAGTATTAATATGTGGTTTGATCCAAGTGAGCAGCTAATTGATAGCTACATTACGGTATTTATTGAGCCTAATAATCCAAAGCGTTATGCAATGGATATTTCATTTTTGCAAAAAACTGTTTAAAAGTTGAATAGAAATAAACCGTATCAGTTTCTGGCATATCAATTGCTTATGAACTATTGAGTTTCTTCCTATGTGATAAAGAATGGGTATGTGAATATTAAAAAGGTCATGAGCTCCTTGGCTATGGCCTTCATGTTATGGATAGCTAAGTAGGCATTCCATATTAAGGAATAAGCAGAACAGGGATGATCGGTAGTGTTTTTAAAATCTAACGAAGAGCGCTTTTTCTTTGAAGCGAATGGCGCAAGTGACGATTTTCACCTTGTCAGAATGACAGGTAGAGAAACCCTCTCTCAAAGCTACCGGTTTGAGATAGAGGTGGTTTCTCCCTATCCTGATATTGAGCTAACGCCCACGCTTGGCCAACCCGCTCTTATTACGCTGTTAGATCAAACTAACTCAGGTGAACCCTACACACGCTATATTCATGGGGTTGTCACTGAGGCAGAGCTGGAAGATTGCAGCCTACGCCAATCAACCTATCATTTTGTGTTAGAACCCAAAACAGAGCTGCTAAACCTACGTTCGGGTTGCCGTATCTTTCAGCAACAAACCATTGAAGAGATTATTACCACGCTGCTGCAAGATGCCGGTTTCTCTGGGGATGAGTACCGCTTTGATCTACAAGAGCTTCATCCAGCCCGTGATTACTGTGTTCAGTACAATGAGACAGAGCTGAATTTTATCCAGCGTTTATTAGAAGAGGAGGGGGTGCACTATTACTTTGAACATGAAGAGGCACTGCACCGTATCGTCTTTAGTGACAGCTCAGCTACGCATTCACCTTTAGAAAATGATCCTATCGTTCCCTATTTTCATGATGCACAAGGCACACTGCGTGAACAACATATCTTTAAATTCGATTACAGCGAAGCGATTGTGTCGGGTAGAACACAGATTCGTGATTATGATTTTACCCGCCCGGTCCTTAAACTAGAGTCGCAGCAGCAAGTACAGTTAAATCGAAAGCTCGATCAACAGCTAGAAGTGTATAACTATCCCGGACGTTTCAATACCGGTGAGTTAGGTGATCATTTTGCCAACGTGATTTTGCAATCGATCAATGCGCAACGCATCCTTGTGAATGCCGAAAGCGACATCAACCGAATGATCCCTGGTTTAAGTTTTCAATTAGAAGAGCATGAACGGGATGAACTGAATACTGAGTATTATATTACTCAGATTGAGCATAAATGCTCTCAGCCTCAAGTATTGGAACAAGGCGCAACCACCGAAGGCTCTAAATACACCAACCGCATCACCGCCATTCCGTTTGAGGTGCCCTATCGAGCACCGCTCACGACCCCAGTGCCATACGTACATGGTTGCCAAACGGCGATTGTGTCAGGTCCTGACGGCGAAGAGATCTACACCGATCAATATGGACGAATTAAAGTCCAGTTCCATTGGGATCGTATCGGCCAACGTGATGAGCAAAGCTCCTGCTGGATGCGGGTCAGTCAGCTTTTTGCCGGTAAGCAGTACGGCAGCATGTTTATCCCCCGCATTGGTGAAGAGGTTTTAATCGACTTTCTAGAAGGTAATCCCGATCGGCCTATGGTCACAGGGCGTTTTTACCATGGTTTAAACCGCGCGCCTTATCCGTTACCCGATAACAAAACTATGAGCACGATTAAAACCAACTCCAGTAAAGGCGGAGCAGGTTTTAATGAGATCCGTATAGAGGATAAAAAAGGTGAAGAGCAGCTCTTTACCCATGCAGAAAAAGATCTAGAGCAAATGACCCATAACGATCACAAAGAGTGGGTCGGAAATGAACATCACCGGATACTTGAAAACCATGAATACCGAGAAGTAAAGGGTGATGAACATGTTAAAACTCAGCAGCGTTACCACCGCCAAGTCAAGGGTGATATGCACCTCACGGTAGGCCAGAATCAACAGATAAAAGTCGCCACCAATCAATACACTTATGCAGGCAGTGAACTGCATTATACCAGCGGTGTAAAACACGCATTAGAAGCCGGAGTAGAGATCGCTTTTAAAGCGGGGGGGAGCCTTCTAACGATCAACCCCGGTGGCGTCACCTTTAAAGGTGCGCAAGTTAAATTAAATGCTGGCGGTGGCGGGGGCAGTGGTACACGAGCTGCGCCTGTGGCTCCGATGAATCCAGCTGAACCTGAAGCGCCGCCAATGCCTATTACGCCCGCGCAGCTCGCAACAATGAAAACACCCGCACCGTTCTGTGAAGAGTGCGAAGCCTGTAAGGATGGTTTGTGTGCAGTCTGATATGAATTCTCAACAATGGCGTGAACAGTTAAATAGCCAATTAGATGAGGCAGTAACTGAACAGCATTTTTATCTCATTCTAAGCGGTACCTCTGAGGGCGACATACTGCGCAATTACTATGCGCAAGGTGGAACAGATGCTCAACCGCTCTGGCTCAATACCCCTTACTGCGAATGGCAAGAGGTGATGCCTTATCTGGTTGAAATCACAGCAGATCATGCTTTTCTGACTTGGTTAGATGAACATCAAGCAGATTACCCCGACTGGGGCGTTGCTCTCCTGTCTGAATTTCCAATGGATGTCGTATTTACCCATTTTGAAAGCCTGACAAAAATTTCACTGTCGAGTGGTAAAGAGGTGTTTTTCCGTTATTGGGATGCGCCTCAATCTCAACCGGTGTTTACGCTCTGTGATGCACAAGATCGTGCAGAACTGATGGGCCCCGTGAGCTACTGGCTGAGTTCACAAGGGGGTATTGAACACCCGGATGAACCAAGCGTTATTGGTAAGCGTTTTCCTTGGTGGGTGTTGAGTGAAGTGCTTGCTACAGCACTATTTGAGCAAAACCCTGAAATTTTGAAACAGAATTTAAAGCAACGTTTGATAGACGCCCATTATGATTCTATTGACGGCATGAGTGAGTCACAGTTGGACGTTAGGTTAGGGGCCTTTATTCAAAATAACCCCGATGGAAATGTTCAAGAATTATTACAATATTTAGCGCGTTGGCAGCGCTAAGCGCTGCACATACGAAATAGGGAAGTGGGTATGGAATCTAGTTTTGATTACCAGTCGATGTACAACACCGTTAAAGATGATTATCGAGGGTGTATCGAACAGTATCGTGAGATGAGTGACACATTCTTGCTGGGCTGGTTAGTGGATATGGAACAGTCCATTAAAATACAGGATTGGGAAACCACGCAATCGGTGGATGACAATGGTTCAGTCAGTCGCGATGTGACCGTGTGTCCGCTTGATGGGGTGATTAATGTTGTTCATCATTTTGAAGCCCAATCCTTTATTCCTATCAGTGGAACAGTGGTGACTGTTTATGAAGATGGTTTGTGGGATACCGAAATTAAGAGAGCTACGACGGATAGCAATGGTGTCGCGCGTATTGAACTGGATAAACTTAAATACGCGGGTAAACCGTTAGTCATTAAGGTCGAACCGGATCTTAATAAATCTCATATCGAAGAGCTTTTTGGCAGTTATGACAGTGTTATGGAGCGCGCAATCGCGTGGCTAGATAATAAGTGGGCGACCGCCCAGGTGTCCGCTTGGACTGAGTATGTTGCAAACCCGTTGGATGCGGTGGGTGCGCTAGAAGAGTTTTTAGATGCCTTCTTAGATGCTATTAAAGATGTTTGGGATGATCTAAAAATGATCTTTGAAATGCTAAGTCACCCCGATAAGCTTTGGCAGATGATACAGAAGTTTTGTGACCCGGCTGAAATGTCACAAATGTTAGAGTCGGCTAAGCAAGAAGTTGAAAAAATGCTGATTCTACTCAAGGACGAAGCTCGCCTATTTTTATGTATTAACGCCATTTATAGTTGGTTCAGAACTTTTACCCCCTCACAGGTCTTCACGATTGCGGCAGCGGCTGCAGCAGCATTACTCGTCGAAGTCATACTTAACTTGATTATGCCTGGTGGGATCTTTCGTAAAGTTTTAACTCAATTTGACAGTATCGATGATCTACTAGAGGCGCTGAACTAATTATGTCGAAGGGAAAGGTTCGCTCACCGAAAGGCCTGAATATTTTAAAAGGCATTCAGGAAGTCATTGATGAATTTACAGACAGTGCTGATCAAGTAAAAGATGCCAGAAAAACGGTTGTCACCCATAATTCGGGTGAACGCCTAAATGCTCGTGGTGGTAAAGATCAGACAAATACTCAACTAGGTGAAAATGTTGAAGGCGCAAGCGGAGCTGCACGAGGCGCAAGTCAGCATACCCAAGTGAATACAGTAGATAAAAACCCTACGGATAACCAAGCATCGACAGATGCTAACGGTGATGCAACACAAGACGCTGCGGATACGGAAACCAGCGGCTGCCCTGTTTCACTTATTAATGGTGAAGAGTTACTTACGGTTACGGATAGCGTATTACCCGGTGCGTTACCATTTACGTTTTCACGTATTTATAGAACCACCGCAATAGAAAATGATATCGGCCTTGGACTGGGTTGGTCGCATAGCCTTAATCATCGGCTTCAAATAGAGGCTGACAGTATCGTTTGGAAAAATGATGAAGCAGCGAATACAGCCTACCCTAAGCCTACAGAACAATTACCGGCTATTTATAACCGGTTGTCCAAGAGCGCGGCCTACTTAGGTAAAGCGACTGGCCAGTATATTCTTACGAAAGGTGGGCTAACGTTTACCTTTGAGCAAGATAGTGACGTAAGCGCTCGTTTAACTGCTATTTCAGATCGACATAATAACAGTTGGCAGTTGGAATATGATG
>CERC01066171.1_pt1 | contig 10605 bp, 7 predicted proteins | sample 530921 | NCBI WGS metagenome assembly CERC01 (sample SAMEA2621099, study PRJEB7988) | marine metagenome | isolation source: saline water (ENVO:00002010), including
GCCAAATGTATTCTCAACAAACAACCCAAACTCACGACCAGTTTGACTAAACGATGTACTCAACAAACTTCGATCGGGAAATTGCAAATTGGTTTCCATAAACAACATCTCTCGATTGTTGGTAATGTTCTGTTTTTGTCCGGCAGTAACAATAAAATTACCAAAGGGCTGATAAGCTACCCATGCATCCAATAATGGATCATTCAGGCTAAAATCGGCTTGAAAAAAGAACGATACTTTTTCTTCTAAGGCCTTGCCTGAAAAGTTCAGGTAAGTACGTTTAGAGTTCATTAAATAATCAGGTTCATCTGCATTTTCATTGTTTTCTACAGCAAAGTAAGGTTGCATCATACCGCTGATTTTAAATTGGTAAGCGCCTTCGTTAAAGCTGTAGTTCAATCCTTTTCCTAGTTCAAAATTCACCTCATGATTAGGTGCTGTAAATGCTGTGTCTTGTGCTACGGCTGATGTTACCGCGGCAGCTGAAAGTATAAGTGTTATTAATTTTTTCATAGCTACAGTTTTCTATAAAGCTTCTTGATTTAAATAGCGATAAATGGGTAGTTCTTCGTTGAGTGCTGTGTGGATTTGATCAAAGGTTACAAAGCTGTTGGGAGCTTCTGGCTCCATAACTTCTATGGCTAAATTGGCCTTGGGTTGATTCATGTATACAATGAAACTTCCGGCAGGAAAAGCCTTTTCAGTTGCCTCAAGGGCTGTTGTAACATTTTGCCTGTTGACACCTTCGTATTTCTCGGGCTCTTGCTCATACGTTGCAACAGTATACTTTTCAACTTCTACCGTTTTCTCTTGATTCAACGTGTCGATTTTCAACCCCAGGATTTGAAGTTTGGCGACCACTTCTTTTTGGGTAGGGAGAAGAATATACGCCACAGGGCTATTTCTTCTCAACTTGGGTTTCGCGAGCCACGCATCTTTCATGCGTACCTGTAGCGTAATCTTCTCCGTTGTCTCTAAATCGATGAAGGTTAACGGTCTTTCTTCCAATTCACGTTGGTGTTCAACAACAGCATCGTCTTCTGTGGCATTGGCTTTTGCAATGGTTAAACGCACCTCATCGGCATTTTCAACTGTTGTTTTCAAGTAAGATAACGCCACTAAAAAAGCGCTATAAGTTCTTCTTTTGAAAGATGTTTTTCCAATTCCAATTCCTCTAACTTCAATTAAAGAAGCAATACAATTAGACAAAGCATAAGAAGTTGCACTTGATCTTGAGTTTAACGATCCTTGGTGAAATTCTATAGCGCCCAACACTTTGCTTTCTGAGAAATAATCGTGACTGGTTAATGCATGGTCTGACAATTCTTTGGCTGCATTGGCCACAAATTTTTCTTTGGTATAATACCTCAATGTTTCCGGTACATTGTGGTTACCAGAGTAGAGAAACATCACATCAAAATAATTGGTTACACCGTATGTGCTCATCTTAGTAAAGTCTCTCCTATACGGTCTGTATTCGTGAAAATCTACCGCCACGTGTGCACTAAAGTCACTGAATGCTTTTTTGAGCACTACACTTTCCGGTGCTAACAATTTGGTTTGATCACGATTAAGATCTAACCCATTGTCTGAATAACGGTTCTGAATTTCGCTGCCGTCAATGTTGGCCACGGGAACAATTGCTATCTCTAATTGATCGAGTAAATGTGCATACTCGGCATTGTTCAATAACTGATCTATGAGGTATAAAATCCCCTCTGTACTTCCGGGTTCATTGCCATGCAAACCGGCTTGTAGCCATATGCGTAGTTTATTTTCCGTTCCTTTTTTGTTCAATTTCACCAAAGGAATATCTACTCCTTTTTGACTTTTACCGATAAAAGAAATGCTCATTACATCACTGTGATTGGCTTGCTCTTGATTAAGGAAAGCCATTAGCTCTTCGTAATTAGTAAAGCCTCTTTTCTTTTGAAAAGCCGGTGTATTGATTTCTATTTCAGGATCGGGAAAGAACTTTTTGGTAATTGACTTGGTTTGTGGACTCATTTGGCCAAAGCCCAACAAGCTGCAACAAACTATCAATAGTATTATGCTGATTCTTTTTTCCATACCTAAAATGCGAATGTGGTCATCACTCTTCCTATCCACTCGTCTCCACTCATTAGTGTTCCGGTGTAATCATTAGATCCGGGAGCACAATCAACATAAGTCAATGATGCTTGTACCTTAAAGCCGTATGATTTTTGGAAATATTTTGAAACACCCAATGTGTAGTAGTTCGGACGGTTGTAGAATGTTCCGTTGTTGAGGAACGAATAGTCATCGCCTTCAATGTGGCAATAACGGGCATCTACTGAAACCAGGTTTTTAAACATGTATCCAAATTGGATATTGTACCCCTGTCCCAGCATCATGCGGTTTTTTACATAGTTTTCTACATCTTGCTCACCATCTATTTCAAATGTGGATGAAGTTGTACCATCGGTACGGACACGTTGAGTAATGTCATCCGGAACGGTTGCATAAGAACCTACAAACTCACCCAACATTGAGAAACCACGGTATTTCAACATAAAGTCAAAACCATATTTGGTGTAGTTCGGTAACGATTCATCACCATTTTCATCGAGGTAAAGAATGTCTCCGTTTCCACGGCCTCTTCGACTACTCATGCCCATGTTGTAGCTATAAGTTACTCCCATTACTAATTTAGGCGTGAGTTCTCTTACTAAATCTGCTTGGCGGTATTGCCCAAAATTGGTAAAGAGGCCAAAGGGTAAGAAATCGATTCGACCACCGACTTTTAGTCCTCCGTGATCTTCTACAAAAACATTGGCTCCGTCTCCATTGGTAATTGCTAATGTAGGTTTGAAATACATTCCGTTTTTAGTGCGTAATCTACCATCTACAAACACTCCAAATTCTCGAATACTACCAAAACTAGAGGTTACACGGCTACGCTCTATCAACTGTAGTGTTTGCGACCCCATTAACAATTCGCGGTTGTCAGTAGGTGTAACTTTTTGTCCAAAGGTGATGTTTAGGTTTTTGTTAATGTTATAGCGCACCCAAGCATCCATTAACATTCCTGCTGCCTCATCTCCGGTTTCAGAGTTTCCACTTAAATCGATCTGAAAACGATAGTCGATTTTGTGCTTTGCCGCATCACCGTTAATTCTCAAACGTGCTCTACGTAACCTAAAACGCTGATAAAGTCCGTCCAGGTTTTCATCGGTATACGTTTTGAATTCGTAATACGGCTGCACATAGCCTCTCAGGTTGATTTTGTAATTGTCACCATTGCTAAAGGTTAACCCTTCTCCCAAGGTGTAGTAACTTAATTTCTGATCTTGTGCTCGCATCAATTGCGGCAGAACAGAAATCAGTATGCTGCTTATTATTAAATACCTTTTCATAGGTTCTTTGCTTTATTCAAAATTTTCTTTGAGAATCACCTCACCGTCTTCTTTCACCAATTTCCCTTTGGCAAAAACATCGGTTAAATGAAGGTCTCTGTCTAACACGCACAAGTCGGCATCTGCTCCTATTTTGATGCGCCCTTTATTGGCTAAACCAAGATTAGTTGCCGGATTGGTAGTAATGATTTTAAAAGCTTCTGAAATATCTACTCCTCCTTTTTTCACCAGTGCTACAACTTCTTCAAAATTCTTATCGATTGGAGCTCTTCTGAAACCAATGAAGTTGCCGTTTTCATCTAGCTTATCCAGTCCGGCATTTCCATCGCTACTGAAAGTCATCTTGTCAATTGGCACCCCCTTTTCCATGGCATACAATACTGACTTGTAAGGGTCTGTATATTTCGATGCTCCGGTTGTGATGTCAATCATACCACCCAATTTGGCAAACTCAATAGCTTGCTCAAACAAAGGTTTTGTTCTTCCTACATGTGTTGGAGAAATGTTTTCAATAGGAAATTCATGCTCTTGCACCAAGCGAAAAAGAATGTCCATTTTGGTAGAAAGGTTGCCTAAATGCAAGTGAAGGATTCCTTTCTTTCCGCCTATCATTCCTCCTACCCGAACCTGGCGCAAAATGCGTAACAAATCCAGATCGGTCGGGTAAGAAGAACGGATATCGGTGATGGCAATTTTACAGCCCAACACCTTCTCTACGAAGATCATTTCATCCTGAACATTCTCCATCAAATGAACAGGATCTAATCCGTAATAACCGGTATACATATAAGCCGAAACACCTTCAGACTCTAATGCTTGTATTTTTGCATAAAGGCTTTTGATACTGCGTGTAGAACCATCTGTACCTAATAACCCAACTACTGTAGTTGTACCACAGCTCACCAATTCGGTGACTTTAATTTCAGGAGTCATTGATGCAAATCCGCGCTTTCCTCCTGCTCCTATTACGTGCAAATGTTGATCAATAAATCCGGGCAAAACGGTTTTACCCTGTGCATCCCAGGTGGTCATTTCTGTGCCTGAGATTTCGATGTTATCATCAATGGATAGAATTTTTCCTCCACCCAGCAGCAAGTCTTTTATCCCCAAATGTTCCGGGGCATAGACGTTCGCATTTTTTATTAAGATCATATGTTAGATGAAATGATAGATGAGCATCACCACCAATGCTACGCACAGTGGGATGAGATTTCTTTTTACAATTTGAAAGGTGCTTACTTCAGCAATTTCTGCCGTTGCAATCAACACTCCAGCTACAGGTGAAACCGTTCTTCCCATAGATGCCGCCAAATTCATAGGCAACAACATGAGTGTACTTTTCACGCCAAGCTTTGAAGCAATATTTGGAACCAATGGTGCAAATGCGAAAAAGGCTGCATTTCCACTTCCCATGAGCATAGAAGCTAAAAAGATCATTACGGTCATTACAATGCCAATGCCTACTGCTTCTAACCCTAAGTTTTGAGAGGTAAACACCAAACCGTCAATAAATTCCAGTGCGATTAATCCTTTGGAGAAAATGTCTGCCGCAATAATGAGTGTCACTACGGTTTTGAAAATGTTTCCCATTCCATTCCAAAAAACAGTTAAGGATTGAAACACTTCTCGAATATTTCTCGTGCGGATCAGTTCAAAAATCAGTGCCACAAACAAGCTAATGAACATTGCTGTTGTTGTATCCAGTAAAACCGGCACTTCAAACCATTGAAAAACATCTGAAAATGTAATCAACAAGATGAGCGGCAATACGGGAATAATGGCATAGATCAACGGAACTTTTACTTCCGGTTGTTGCACTTTAGGAGTTGCTGTTTCTTCTACAGGTGTTTTGCCATCGAAATAACGATTCACAAAGTAATAGGCCACAGTTACTGCTACCACCAACGGAATGGTTAACGGAATCTGGTAATTCAGAAAATAGTTAACGGGTGTTGCCCCGGCAATGCTAACCGCACTAGCCGTAATGGCTGAAGCTGGTCCTATTCCGAAAGCCGTACAGGCTGTAATGACTGAAACTGCCGAAAGTCTGCTTACGCCAATGTTCAACAGAATGGGATAAATCGAGGCCATTAACAAAAGGCTTAATCCCGCAGCTGAAGGAATACAAACGAACAATAATTGCCCGATTGGAATAACGGCTGCTGCAGTTAAATGCGGAAACTTCCGCAATAACGACAAGGGTTTCATGGCGATATAAACCAACGCATCTGAAGCCCCAATTTTATCGATGTAAGCCACAAATCCGCCAATGGCCATAATCATCAATCCTACTCCGGCATTGGTTTCGCCAAAAGACTCTTTGATGTATCGAAAAAGATCAAGTCCTGTAGCTCCGGTTGATTTGTTCAATTCCGGTAACGGAAACTGAAAAGCCCAGGCGACCACCAGCATAAGCAGTCCTGCAATAAGCAAGACTGCGTGCGGGTAGTACTTTTTCAATAGTAATCTGGCAACAATTACAATGAATAAAATCGCTATTATGGGTCCTGTAAAATTCATTAACAACTAACTCCTTTGCTTTTTAGCTTAGAATGAGGTTCCGTCTATTTTAGTTCCCGGTGAGAACAACAATGAAGTATTTTCTCCGTGTTGCTCAAACTCTCCGGTTAAATCCGGATTACGGGTATACGATTCGTTAGGATTGTTAGAAAGTGGCTCAATATCAAACGTTAAAATCACACTTCCACTCGCATCCATTACTGTTAGCGTATCTCCTGAATTGTTCAGGTTAAGGTCTCCAAATGTTGACGTTTGAACTGTTGCACCACCGAATGTACCTGTTGGAGTTCCTCCTCCAAAAATCACCAATGCTTTCCCCGGAGCAATAATAGTATTGGCCGGAACTGTATGGTTGGGCGTACCAGCCACCAAATTTTCTGCATCGTAGATTTCGAATCCACTCATGTCTAAATCTGTAGTTGAAAGGTTTACCAACTCAATAAATTCATCTTCGCTTTGTGCATAAGACCCATCACCATTGGCATCACCTTCTAAACCACTGTTGGAAGGGTCATAAAGGATTTCATTTAAAATCAAATTCACAGTTACACCAGAACCGCCATCATCATCTTGGATGATAATTGCTAACGTTGAAGTTGTTTCAAAACTGGCTCCGGTTGCCGTACCTATTGAAATTTCAATTGTCTCATTGTTTTCAGCAAGAGTATCTTGCAATGTTGTCAACTGAATGGCAGCCGACTGATCACCTGCCGGAATGGTTACGGAAGTTCCCGTTAGGGTGTAATCCATGTCTTCGGTTGCAGTTCCTGCAATGTCTAATGTCACATTTACATCCTCATCTGTAGTTTCTGACAACCCTACTGTAATGGTAGTCGTTGATAAGTCTTCATCTAAGGTTGTGCTTGCCGCAGACAATGTAAGACTCGGCTGCATTACCGGACTTTCAACATCGTCTGTTTCACATGATGTTACGGCTACAACAGCTCCTAACAAGAGTGCTGATCTGAATACTTTATTCATGTTTTGTAGTGTTTTAAACTTCTTTTATTGTTTGATCAATTTTGTAGTGTATGCCCCTTCTTCTCCAGACAATTGCACCAAATAAATACCTGTTTCAAGCTGGCTGACATCAACACTTTCTCCTTTGTAAGTTGTGCTGTAAACCAATTGGCCGCTTAGGGCATAAATGTTCAATTGTGCTGTATTACCACTCCATTGAATCCAAAGTTGGTCGTTGGCAGGGTTGGGGTAAATACTAAAGTTTTTAGCGTTGTGTGCTTCTGCAATTCCTACACTTTGGTTAGAAACTGTAATGTCAGTGGTTCCCATTATTCCGGTGCCATCATTAGCTGTTGCAGTAACAGTTACGGTTCCATTGCCTATGGCTGTTAATACACCAGAAGTAGAAATGGTTGCAACACTATTGCTTGAGGGGACTGACCAAGTTACTGACTGAATACTGGCAAAGGTAGGTGATACAACTGCTTCCATCTGTAAAGATCCACCTTGCGTTGAGATAGAAGTTGCTCCTCCTTGTCCTTGAACAGCAATACTTTCTACCACAAATAGCGTGTCAAACGGAGTTCCGTCTGTCATCGTTCCCGGAGAGAAAAGCACCGAAGTGGTATCACCGTGTTGTAAAAAAGAACCTGTGATATCCGGGTAACGCGTATACGACTCATTAGGATTGTTAGACAAGGCATCAGAATCAAAAGTGAGCACAGTGTTTCCGTTGCTGTCTTTGATAGCGATTACCTCTCCGGAGTTGGTCAAGCTCATACCGTAAGCACTGTCTGTTTTCAAGACTACAGCATTTCCGAAAGTGCCTGTTAAGGTTCCACCTCCAAATACGACTAAAGCTCCGTTTGGTGGCACCCATGTACCTTGAGGAATGGTGTAACGCAATTGTCCGCTGGTAGTATCGTCCCAAATTTGGTAACCACTGGCGTCAAAATTGGTAGTTCCAACATTTACAAATTCAATGAATGAATCGTCTTCCTGATCGTAAACGCCATCGCCATTGGCATCTCCATATAAAGAATCGTTTGAAGGATCGTAAAGCACCTCGTTAATGATTAATTGCCCTGAAGCCGATATGCTGGCCAACAGAAGACAAACGAATGTGTAATATTTTATCATAGCATCTTGTATTTAAAAAGTAAGTCCCTACTCATCGAGACAAAATTTATTTTGAATTCACGAAAGAATTTGAATTCTTCCTACATTCGCCATACCAATTATATCTTTTTAAGAATACCAATTTGGAATCCGTACTCAACAGAATCGTTAAGAATTTTCAGGAAAAGACAGAACGTCACAAGTCCAAGAACAAGTCATTGCGGCTGTATCAGCGCCTTTACAACATGTTAAAGGTTCAGATTATTAATACCGATTTGCCCGAGGGAACACTTTTGCCCGCCACAAGGGTATTGGCCAAAGAGCTGGAATTGTCTCGCACAACGGTAAACCGAGCTTATGAGCTATTGCGCCTGGAAGGATACTTGGATTCTCACCAAGGGTCTGGTCATGTGGTAAAACATATTCACGAAAAAAAGTCGGTACTTTCTTTCAATGAAGAATTAGCTCAAAGAAATTACCCCGACCTTTCGGAAACGGGCAAATCGTTTTTGAACAATGTATCGCTCATCAATAGTACAGACGACAAGAGTATCGCTTTTCGTCCGGGACTTCCGCCATTGGATATTTTCCCGGTTAGCCATTGGAAAAATTTATCCAACCAATATTGGCGGTACATCAAGACATCTGCGCTTTCGTATTCGCCTTCTTCCGGCATTGAGCAATTGAAACGCAACATAGCCAACTATGTTAACCTTACACGTGGCATTAAATGCGATTATCGGCAGATTATTATTGTTTCCGGTTCTTTACAATCGCTCTACTTGATAGGAAGTGCGGTTTTGAACCCGGGAGATTACATGAGTGTGGAGAATCCTACATTTCCGAATGTTAACTCTATTTTTAAAGGACTTCGGGCTCAACTCCAACCGGTTAATGTAGATGAAAGCGGGTTAAAGGTTGAGGATCTTCAAAGTGGCAATCATGCACAATCTAAATTAATTCATTGCACACCTTCTTGTCATTATCCAACAGGAGTACAAATGACGTTGGAAAGACGGCAAGCCTTGCTAAAATGGGCCAATGAAAATGGCTCATTCATTATCGAAAACGATTATGAGCACGAGGTACACAATTACGATCATCCTATCCCTTCGATATACAGTTTAGACCAAAATGAACGTACCATATACCTCAGTACGTTTAATCGTTTATTACATCCTTCTATTCGTTTGGGGTATATGATTTTACCGGTTTATTTGTTAGAACCTATTGAGGCTTTACTGAAACATTCGCACCGTTTTGTTCCGCCTTCAATTCAGGTGGTATTGAACCAATTTATTGAACGCAACCACCTGCACAAGCATGTAAAAAAGGTTATTGAAGTCTCTAAAGAGCGAGAAGTTTTATTCAGAGAACAATTTACCGAAGCTTTTCCAGATAGTGTTCAATTAAAAACCAACCAAACGCATAGCTTGCATTTATTGGCTGAGTTACAACCTGCTATTAATGACCGTGATGTGGTCAATCTTTTTGCCAAAAACAACATCATTACACACGCTTACAGCAAGTGCTTTTCTACACCGGAGAAGAAACAAGGGTTAATTATGGGGTACTCATCCGTACGCTCTCCGGTCATAAAAAACAAGATTCAGCACATGGCAGATTTGTACAATAAAGCTTTTTAACAATAAAAGGGAACAGCCATTCAGCATGTTCCCTTTACAACTAACCATATATGAAATTTATCACTTGACAAGCTTTATGCTTTTTGGAGTATTATCCTGAGTGTAGTTCAAGATGTACATCCCTTCAGGCCATTCGGATGTGAGAACATTTACAGTTGAAGCATTCCCTGTGCTCTTAAATACTTCCTGCCCTGATAGGTTATAAATCACAAAGCTACCTTGACTATTATTGATTGTTAACCTTTCATTAAACGGATTTGGATAAACCTGAATTTCGTTACTGTTCAATACACTTAAAACTCCTGTAGTAGAGTCAATTAAACTAATGTCTAATCTAAACAATGTAGCTGTCACAGTATCGTACTGGTTAATTCCTGACACTCGCCAATAATAGGTTTCTGTTTCATCAATCTGATGTCCTTCAGTTTGCAACAGCGATGCTAAATCAGCGATAACCACATCAAAAGTAGTATCCGCAATGTTTGTTTCAATTAAAACTGGACTAGAGAACAAACCATCATTTATTCCTGATACTTCAAGCATATAGGATGTTGCACCATACGAACTTTCCCAGCTAAAGTTCAATGTGCTTTGATCTTGAAAATCGAGGGTAATCATCTCATCGTCTGCCGGAGTTATAAGATCAAACTCTACCGGATATTGACCAAGTGTAAGGTTCAAGTGAAAACTTCCTACACTTAACAGAGAGTCGTATTGCCCGTATGCCATTATACGCCAGTAATAAGTTAATGTACTTCCCGGTTGATTGTTTTGGATAGCATGGTTAAACATTGTTTGGTGATCAACAGCCATTACAGTATCTGCTGTTGTGTTTTGAAATACAACTGTTCCTGTAACACTATCATATAAAGTCAACCTGTAGTTCATTGCATTTGCACTGCTTTCCCACTCAAAACCAATTGAATCCATATCCGGTATAATGGTGTATGCTGAATTGTCGTAAGGTAATAGTTGATCAAATG
>CERC01022641.1_pt1 | contig 10505 bp, 9 predicted proteins | sample 530921 | NCBI WGS metagenome assembly CERC01 (sample SAMEA2621099, study PRJEB7988) | marine metagenome | isolation source: saline water (ENVO:00002010), including
AAACCGAACACATACAGCACTTCAGAAGCAAAACGTGCGGGTCAACTGTTCTATGAAATGACTCTAGCAATGGGAGGTAGTAAAGAGAGTGCAGAGTTTAATAAAAACTATGCTTCAAATTTGAGTTACATTGACTATAAAACAAAGGATCTAATGATCCCTCAAGCTGGTGGTTTCGAGTTGAGTCCGTTTTATGATCCAAACGGTTATGATATTCCAAATCGATACAAGCTAACACTGAACCGCCCTCCTTCACCGTAAGAAATAGCAAAGCAAGGAAGCATCTAATTTGAATGACAGAGAAATAACGCGGGGTAACTGATTGTGCATACACTAAGAAAGATCTTTATATTTGCAATGGTTTACCCTGCGGTGGGTTATATCACGATCTTCTTCTGCTCATTATTTCTTGAGCCAATTAGCTGGCTCGCTGAATTTGATTACGATCTATGGGATTCGTTAGTGTTTCTGAGCAATCAACCTCCCCTGCCGGTCTATCTCGCATCATGTGCCGTAGGCTGGTTCACTATGAGCCTATTACCCAGTTTTCAACCGATCTATGTGGTTAATCATGAGGAAAGGTGATTCACCTTGTAATAGCGACCAGCGCGAGCCTTGAAAAAGCCCCTTCTATCGCACCTTCCAAGCTCATATATTTACACAGAATCACTTATTAACCCTATTAACGCCCTCACCACTTCTCTCAACTGCCGCATAAGCTGTTTACGTCCCTGCCCTTGCTGTTCCAGCACAGACCAACTTTTTTGTTGTAGGTTGCGCTCCACCAGCAATACAAAATCATTATTTTCTAACAATTGGTTTAGTTTTTTATCGTCTAGCTTATCTAAGAAAGCCAACAATAGTTTGTGGATAGCATAAGCACAGCTTTCATAACTACGGTTATGCTGACAAAAGGCGACAAGGTCAGAATGATCATGCTCTGTAAGTTCTGGAACATAACCCGCGTGTTGTAAAAGACCGCATACGATCGATGCTTCTAAATCCGTAAGGTCATCACTCAAACGATAATTAAGTTGCTCAACAAAGCGCTGCCGAAGCGGCTGCTGAAGCTGTTTCGAAATCGGGGTCTGCGCGGCCATCACCACCGCAGCATGGCTACCACTAACGCTGTCTCTTGTAGACCCTAATCTAACCGTTTCAAAACCATTGTGTTGCCAAAAATCTAACAGGTCCGGACTAGCCGCGAAGCTCGCCCCTAAATAATCCCAGCCCATATCTGGGGCTTCATTCATAATGGCTTTTAACAGAAGAGAACCTAAACCTTTTCGCTGAAGTGCTGGGTGGATTGCAATGCGCATAATCCGCCCAGCTTTAAGACTTGCGGCCGCTTTAGCTCCTTCTTGAGCGACAAGCGTTTGCGGTAAAAGATGACCCCGCGGCCTTCTCTCACCAGACCAAATCGCCTCAATCAACTCCTCCTGTAGGGGGCCCTCTTCCGCCACCAAAATTGCACCAGCTATCTGGTTATCTATTTTTAATAGCCAAACATGCAGGTTGGGACTGTCCAAGAGCACTCTAAGGTCGCCTGGGGAAGTCCTATAATGCGCTAAGACTAATAAGCCAAACAGCTGCCCCAAACTATCGTAATTTTCAATTAGCTGATCACGATTCAGTTTCTCAATCACTGGAACTTGATCAAGTTTACTCTGAGCATCAAAAGAGGATATAAGGGCATTTCCATCTGCTGCATCGGCATTCAACATAAGCAGATTAAATACGAGCTGCTCTAATGGATCACTATCAGCCCAACGAATCGGCTGCTTTAAATGATGACCTTTCCAATTGGGCGTTTCATTCTCAAGCACTTGCTTAAAGCGCACGCTAAACCCTTGGCCCGTACCTTCATAGCCGTGAATGGTTGAAGCAAAGGCGATACGAGGGAAACGTTTTAACAACTTAGTTAACACCGGTACAGGAATAGCAGCGGCTTCATCCACAAGTAAAACCTGACCTTCGCCTGACTCCCTTATTGCCACTTCAGGCTCAACAAAGCGAATACTATGATCACCGTTGCAAAGCAGTCCTTTACTGTATTCATAATCAGGTAAAAGCTGATGAGCCATTAAGAAGATCTCTTCAGCCGCTGCATACTCAGGTGCAGTTACGACTATCTGTTCGTAATCCAAGCCGGAAAGCTGAGCTGCGGCAATACCCAATGCTACAGACTTACCTCGTCCTCTATCCGCAGTCAGTACAACGGGACGACGACCGCGCCTAAACTGGCTTAAAATCAACTCAACCGCATGCTGTTGATCTACAGTTTTATTGGGCAATATGGGTTCGATGGTTTGCGAGCTTGGCAACTCAATGTTTGGCAGCTCAATCTCAATACCTGAAGTGACTTCACGCTCCCGGTAGATAACTGTATAAGCATCATCTTCCAGCAACATAGTCACACGGCTAATAAAACGACGCCCGGCATCGGTCGATGCATAAGGGTAAGCAACTAAATTTTCATGTTCGGGGTCATCATAATCAGGCCATAGCGCCAAATCAGGACAAAGAAGCACCAGTAACCCACCACCGGTAAGCGCACCACTCACCTGCCCAAAACTATTGGGGTTAAACCCATCCCACGCATTAAAAACCAGCGACGATACTGACCGACCTAAAAGCTGGTGAGTTTTAGAAGCGGGTAGCGGTTGTATCCCTTCGGGTGCATGAGTACCCACCCAAACAGCACCTGAGAGCGACTTTAATGCATTGACTTGCGCTTCGCACCAATCAAAGGAACCACTCACCACTAATAAACGACGGTGATTATGACGTTCAGCATCTTCTTGTAGGTGAGTGATAATCGAGTGCATAGCAGCCATAATCTTTCTCTAATAAAGGAAACGATTTACATTAAATTTAGTATCAATCTTTTTCATAAAAAAAGCTGGATATACAATGATAATTCTAAAGAACTATCTATGCGTATCCAGCCTCTCAAAACACCGAACGATCTAATATTATTTACACTGAGTAAGTCACAGAAGGCTCAACACTGTTTTCAGCAAAGGCCACATACCGATCACCACCCTCATTTATAGCTGTTTGAAGTTGATCATTAGCCACTTCAAAAAGGCGCTCTGCAGTAAGTAAGCTAGATGGCTGTAATGTAGCAACACCTACACTGATGGCTACCTTACCCTCACCCTTTAATGATTCATTCGGTAGATCTAATTCCCTAATAGTGGAACAGCAACGTTTTGCGAGCTGAACAACTAACTCATTGGTTGAAGGCAGAATAAAACCGAACAGATTATGATCTAAATGAGCAATCATATCTCCTGGACGCCCTACACATGATTTTAGTGCCCCAGAAACCTGCAACAGAAGGTCATCTGCAGCCTCAATACCATAGCGTTCACTATACGGGTTGAAATCGTCAATACGTATCAGAATCATTGTTAAAGGAGAAAAATCACGTACTGCGCGGCCACACTCAATAGCTAGGGCTTCATCAAAATGGAGCCGATTAACCAAACCGGTTAAAGGGTCATTACTACTGGTTTCAGTTATTCTTTCAGTTAACTCAGCATGTTCACTTTTCAAAGAGTTAAGGTGCTGACCAATACGTCTTAAATATGAAGCTATCAAGAAAGAGAGCAGCAAACCTGTGAGCAGAAAAAGAGCCGAGGTATAGCTCATTTTTTCAGACAGATAAGCCTCTGTCGCTATAAACTGTAGCTTCAACGCCGTATCTGGTAACAGATCGATTTCATGAAAAACGATGGCATCATTCGCTAGATCATTTTTCTCAATAGAAAAGAGCGTTGTATTGCTATCCACCGACAGATCAATAGCAATCTCAGAAACCAATATATTCAACAAACTTGATTGAATGATTGATTCTAAATCAATGAGCACCACTAACCGCCCTTCTGGGCTTAAACCATCTTTAGAGGAAACAAAAGCATACGGCTTTTGATCCACTAAAACAGCCAGCGAACTAGATGGGCTACTGACCGACTTTGCTATTTCATTAAGTGCACTTTGTAATTGCGGTTCGGTTTTCAGAATGTCTTCTTTGCCAAGCGACACCGTGATAGCGGCATCTTTGTTTACATCCATAGCATTAGGAAGCCAAATCACAGAATTGATCGCTTTGTTACGGCTAGCAATACGTTTAGCCGCCGCGCTAAAGTTCTCAGCACTAGCGCTATCAACCGAATAAAAGTAGGCCTGCAAGGAATCTAAACTGTATAAGCTCTGGGTAAGTTGCTGTTGAAATAATGCTGAATCTTGAGCCGTTTTAACATTGAACTCCTGAATCGCTACATCCCGCTCCTGCTTAAACATAAATAGAAAAATAAGCAGTGAAAATAAAATGCCACAAACAGCAAAAAGAATCGCTATATCAAATCGTTTTTTCGTTTCTACCGAAGTCGGCATGACGTCTGTAACAGACATTAAAAAGCTCCGAATAATCAATCAGTAAGGTTCTATAAAACCTAGTTATTACTGCAACGATAGTGCACCCTAAGGGTTTTTGCCAGCATTTCCTTAATCAAGGATTAAAGGGTAATAAGGTTGGAGACAATGCAAATCAAACTTAGGATAAACATAATCAGAATGAGGGCCTGATGGAATGATGTCTGATATAGTAACCCCCTCATTTATTCGGGTAGGTAAGCTATGGCTAAGGCCGCTAAAAAAATTGCTATTTTTGTCGATGTGCAAAACATCTATTACACCACCCGACAAGCCTTCGGGTCCCCGTTTAATTTCCGCAAATTTTGGAAGATCATTAGTCAAGAAGGCGAGATCACTCAAGCCTTTGCTTACGCTATAGAAAGCAACAATGACGGACAGCGAAAGTTTCAAGATGCCCTTCGCCATATTGGCTTTGATGTAAAACTCAAACCTTATATCCAACGTAAAGATGGTTCAGCTAAAGGTGATTGGGATGTCGGTATTACTATCGATATCATGGAACACGCGCCTGATGTAGATACCGTTATTTTGTTATCCGGTGATGGAGATTTTGACTTATTGTTAAAGAAAGTCCGCCAGAAATACGGTGTCACTACAGAGGTTTATGGCGTACAAGCACTCACCGCTAAATCTCTGATTAATGCGACTGACATCTATAAACCTATCTTGCCGCAACTGCTTGTTTGTTAAAAACAACCTATTAGAAAGAATTCACTAAACCTAAGTTGGCATATTCAATGTTGCTTAAGATAAAGGTTGCTTGAGATTAATGTTGACTCAATAGAAAGCCAACTGACATACTAATCCCATGATGGTTACTTCTAACACCCAAGACACAGGTCTACTCTTCTCTCATACACTGCGACGCCGTGTATCGATTGCCTGTGCCTATTTAGGTGTTGATACCCGACGACGCTAAACAAAAGCGTATCACCACTTTAAAAGCCGCAGGTTAACCCCCTGCGGTTTTTTTATGCCTGAAAAAAGCATCCCGCTTCATAGAAGCTCATAACTGAGTATCCAGAAGCAATACCCTCAAAAAGCATGCTGTCCACTTAAAAAAGCTAGTTTACAGCAAGCTTTACAGCGACTTATACAGCAACGGAGCAAATACAATGAACAAAAAAATGCTAAGCGAAAAGATAGAAGCGGCGAAGGAAATGCAGAAACACCTTATGCCAATCACCCCTAGACCCGAGATCTATTTCCATAAAGGGGAAGGACATTATCTTTACGATCAAACAGGTAAGGCTTATTTAGACCTTGTACAAGGATGGGCGGTTAATACCCTGGGCCATAGTCCAACAATAATACAGCAAGCTCTGCTTCAGCAATCGACGAAACTCATCAACCCAGGTCCTGCGTTTTATAACTTACCCATGTTAGAACTCGCCAACACCCTTTGCCAACACTCAGTATTCGACCAAGTATTTTTTGCTAACAGCGGCGCTGAAGCCAATGAAGGGGCGATTAAACTTGCACGGAAATGGGGACAAAAACAGAAACAAGGAGCCTATAAAATAATCACTTTTGAGAAAGGCTTTCACGGGAGAACCTTAGCCACGATGTCTGCCACAGGAAAAGACTCATTTGCACCCCTATTTGAACCTAAAGTCAGCGGATTTAAAAAAGTCCCTTTCAATCAGTTAGAAGCGACAGAATCGGCTATCGATTCTAGTACCGTGGCAATCATGCTGGAACTCGTACAAGGTGAAGCGGGGGTTATTCCAGCAGATCCCAACTTTGTTGAAGGCTTACAACAACTCTGTAAAAAACATAACTTGCTATTGATTATCGATGAAGTTCAAACAGGCATAGCCAGAACCGGTAGTTTATTCGCCTATCAACACTACAATATTCAACCGGATATCATGACACTAGGTAAAGGCTTAGGTGGAGGTATGCCTATATCAGCGCTATTAACCAATACGCAGACCAGCTGTTTTGATTATGGTGATCAAGGCGGTACGTTTAATGGTAACCCTGTTATGTGCGCTGTTGCCCAAGCCGTTTTAGCAACGGTTCTTCAACCTAACTTTATTCCACACATAAATACCATCAGTAGCTATTTAAAACATGGTTTAGATAAACTAAGCGCTGATTTCAGCCTCGGAGAGGTAAGAGGCAAAGGACTGTTAATCGCACTGGATACAAACACTGTTTCCGCAACCTCCATTGTTGAGCGCGCAAGAGAGCAAGGCTTATTACTCAATGCACCTAACATACAAACCTTAAGATTCATGCCGGCACTCACCATTACAGAATCAGAAATTGATACAGCGATAGAGCAATTAAGGCACGTATTAACCCACCTTAAGACTCAAAGGTGTGGATAACGATACCCTGCTATATAATCTTGGGAATTTAAGAAGACTGTAATAAATTGGCTCTCACCCTGTGAAGTAGCCACCCCTTATATCAAGAAGGACAAAGGATGTTTTTAAAGAAGTTAGAAGGCGGAGAATTTCGCTTTGGCGAAGGACGTATTAGCGGCTATATCGCCGTGGCATTAGCGGTATTAAGTCTACTTGGGGTACTGGCGTTTCACTTCCCCCAATACTTAACTACACCGGACCTACGTGCCGCTTATGATGTCGATCTGATCCGTTGGATTATGTTCATATCGCTGATTATTTCAGGCAGTTTAGGATTACTCAATTTCGTGCGTAATACCAATAAACGTGCAGGGTTGATCGCCTGGGTTCTAATTACAATTGCCATTGCCTTTGGGGGCCACAGGGTAGAAGTTACCGACTTTGAGCAAAGTAATACTTACTTAGGGCTCGACTGGTTTATCTTAGATTTACTCGGTTCAACCCTGATTTTTGTTTTCATCGAGAAGATCATTCCTCACAGAAAACAAGCGATTCTACGACCTGAATGGCAAACAGACCTTCATCACTTCTTTGTTAATCACTTGATTGTAGGCTTTGTATTACTTGCTGCGAATCAATTTGTATCTAACGCATTTGGTTGGGCCGTGGAACGAGGATCCCAAGAATGGGTGCAGAATTTTAACTGGATTAGTCAGTTACTCTTAGTGCTATTAGTCGCGGACCTCGTTCAATATGCACTGCACCGCATCTATCACGAAGTGCCTTACTTCTGGCGCTTTCATGCCATCCATCACAGCGCTAAAAGCATGGACTGGTTGGCAGGTTCACGACAACATATAGCTGAGCTGACACTTACACGTTGCTGCGTTCTAGCCCCTATCTTTGTACTAGGTTTTGATAAAAGTGTGATCGACGCTTATATCATTATCGTTGGTTTCCAAGCTGTACTTAACCATACGAATGCTCAGATAAATTTTGGCTGGCTGAAATACATCATAGTGACACCGCAGTTCCATCACTGGCATCATTCATCAGATAAAGCCGCTATTGATCGTAACTACGCAGCGCACTTTGCCTTTATCGATTATATTTTTGGCACCGCTGTTAAAGGACAAAAAGAGTGGCCTGAAGCCTATGGAGTGGTGGGCGATTATGTCCCTGAAGGCTGGGTAAAACAGCAGATATTTCCATTAAAAGCCAATAAGTAAGCATCAACAATCTCAACAACCACAGACTGTTGAGATATAACGTTTTGATGATCTAACCAAAAGAGCCCTAAGTCTAAGCTAGGGCTCTTTTATTCACAGAATAATGCCTTTTTTTACAAGCTGGCAAACTAAGCTTACAAGTATAATCTAGTAAGCAAAAACCTCATTATCACTTGCTCATAAGCTCTTTCGCTAAAACAGCGCCCAACTCTTTGACTTTACTTTCCTGCTCAGGATCGACCATTCCGCCCTCATCATTAAAGGCTTTGAAAGCTGCGGCAACCGCTTGCTGTTGGGGTAAAACAACAACCCCTATATTTCCTAATAACATGCGCAAAAACACCAAACCCCGCATCCCCCCTAAACCACCTGGGGAAGCTGACATAATTACAGCATATTTGCCCTTATAAGCACTGAGCGGAGGTTCATTCTCTTCGGTAGAGCGTGATGCCCAATCAATTGCATTTTTAAGTAAAGGACTAAAGGCACTATTATATTCAGGTGAAGCGATCAATAAGCCATCATGTTGGAGCAGTAGATCTTTAAAAGCTTTAGCCTGCGCATCCACTCCCTTTTCAGCTTCATCATCCTGATTAAAAAGCGGCATAGGGTAATCTCCTAAATTAATCACCGTTACCTCAGCCCCCGCCTCTTGCGCTCCTTTAGCCGCTACATTCACAAGTTTCTGGTTATAAGAATCTTCACGGGAACTGCCAGAAAATGCCAGAATTTTAGCCATGTGCACCTCACCTATAGAAATAATTTAGACAACCGACAACAGCATACTAGGTTAATAGCAACCCAATAGTAATACCCACTACTTTTAATACTGTTAACTTACGCCTCTAACTCTCGCTGCTTTAAAGCTAACTGCTCGGTTTGCATCTCTTCAAGAATCCAGTCCCTAAAGGCCTGCATACTCTGTGTTAATGGACGACCTTGCTGATACACCAAGTAAAAAGATTTATGAGTATCAAGTGAGATATCAAAAGGACACACAAGCTGCCCATACTCTAATTCACGTTCAGCCAAACCTCTATCAGCTAAGGCGATACCTAACCCCTCCATCGCAGCACCTAATGCTAGCGATGTGCTTGAAAACGTCATGTTTCTTGCTTTATCAGTTTTATTCACGCCAACCTGCTGAAACAAAGACTGCCACTCCTTATCCCGTTTCGATATATGAATAAGGGTATATTGCAAAAGGTCCTTGGCTGATTTTATCTCGCTGTTCCCCTCTAACAGTTTGGGGCTGCATACGGGTACAGAGTGTACCTTTCGAAGATGATGACAGTGCAGATCTGGCCAATTTCCATCACCATAAAAAACCGCCATATCCATATCGCTATAACGAAAGTCGATCTGCTTCATAGAGGCCGTTAAGCGTAATTCAACATCTGGATTCAAAGACTGAAAGTGGTTAATTCTTGGCACTAACCATCGGGTTAAAAATGCAGGAGCGACACTGAGGTTTACCGCGCCCGTATTAGGCGTGGTCATTAATTTATGAGTCGCTTCACCTATTTCATCAAGTGCAGATCTAATCGACAAAAGATAACGCTCACCTGCCGGTGTTAAATCAACCCGACGCTTAATACGCTCAAACAGCGCTATGCCTAAAAACTCCTCAAGGGTTTTCACTTGATGGCTAATCGCAGAGGGGGTAACAAAAAGCTCCTCCGCTGCTTTATTAAAACTGCCATGCCTTGCTGCTGCTTCAAAGCTACGCAGAGCATTTAGAGGTGGTAAGCGCCTGATAACATTCCCCAAAAAACCAATAGATGAGATTTATTCACCTATTTAGTGAATAACTGTCGTTTGCCTAAGCATCTTTTAGACTTTAGTATGCATCCTATCGTTAAGCAACAAGTGATTTGTTTTTCTTAAATTACAGTAGGTTATATAAATTTAACTGTAATAATTAAGCCTCATTCATTTTGTTCGATTGGCGGAACTTCTTTTTTGTTTACGAATTTGTTGATTTATATTGGTGTATTTATGAAAAACGGACAGGAAATATCAGTACGTCTTACCGCTTCTGGTGATGTTGATACAGCGTATTATATTGCTCAAGCTCAAGAAGAGCGTAGCGAAGTTATTGCAGCTGCTTTTAAGTCATTGAATGCCTTTGTTAAGAAAATGCTGAGCTTTTCCCATTCCAACCTTCTAACGGTGCCTAAATACACGCACTAAATTCTAGTTTGTTACATCCTGTTATTTTGCCCGCTTTTTTAAGCGGGCTTTTTTATGCCTATTACATAGAAAAAGCACATAGAAACGTTACTTCCCTTTAAGCTTCTCAAATTCCTCCATGGCGTTGTTTGCCACCTGATAACTAGACTGACTCAAAGACACTGATGCACCACAATCAGGGTTACTACAATTAAAGCTTGACCCCTGAAGTAAAAGCTTAGCATCTATAAATATTTTCCCACCACAATCGGGACATTGAATTTCATTATAATCCTTCATTTTCATGTACTCCTTATTTATAACAGGCCTTCTTTTTAAAAGTGCC
>CERC01037108.1_pt1 | contig 10489 bp, 8 predicted proteins | sample 530921 | NCBI WGS metagenome assembly CERC01 (sample SAMEA2621099, study PRJEB7988) | marine metagenome | isolation source: saline water (ENVO:00002010), including
GCATTTGATGTGCCACCCCCTACATCTGTACTTTAAAACCTGCAAATTTGGTATCAATTTGAAGAGGAAGTCGAGGAGAAAGCAGCTCTTCCAATATGCTGCTTTTAGATCATCGTAATGTTGTGCAGTGTGTGAGGATAAAGATTGTACTGGGTCATTTAACCCAGTACAGGAATGATAGAAGATGATTGCTAGTCCAAAGTGCCGAATAACCAACTAATTCTTCGAATAGTAGTGGCTACCGGCAGGAATTTCCTTTTACTACTATCAAGTATTAAATTATTTCTCCTGATGAGAAATTAAAATTGATTTTATGTCAGAAGAAGGTGTTTTTATTGCTAATTCAAATCCTGAAAAGCGAACGTTATCTTCTTTCGTGAAGTCTTCTATGTCATAGCGCTGATTCTCGATCACTTCGTCACTATCATTGATGATTTTCGCCAAGATATAACCGGGTTCGTCATTTATGTACATCCGCTTGTGTGTTAGGCGGCCTTTGATGACCACCATGTTTTCAATACTCTCCGTTGATACATCTCGAATCGTTAAAGCCCGACTGCTCGTACTGGTAATTAAAGACGGGTCTACTGGAGGTACAGAGCCTGCAGCAAAACTGGCTTCACTTAACAAAACGCCGGTTAAAATTAGAGCACTAAAAAGACTTTTAACTTCCATAAATCACCTCATGAAATGGTTTGTATGAAGAGTCAAAGTGATTTGAAGGTGAATTTAGGGCTTAAATATGATTTTTATATCAAACCTTACAATAAGGGACATGATAAATGTTATGAAAAGTCTAATGGGATTCTAATTTGCACTCTGCATCCATGTGGAACAGCATTACTGATTTGTAATTGTCCAATATATTGCTGCACAATATTGCTAACTATATTCAATCCCAATCCATGCCCTGGAGCTTGCTCATCTAAGCGCACTCCACGTTCAAGTATTGAGGGAATATCACTTTCATTGTAGCCGGAACCATCATCAACAACTTGAAGGTTAAACATGCCCGACTGCATGGAAATTTCAATAGTTACCTGATGTGCGCACCACTTGGCAGCGTTGTCCATAAGGTTGCCAAGTAGCTCAAGAAAGTCACTTTTATCACCAGGGAAATAAGCTTTTTCACTGATTTTAAGTATAAAATCAATCTTCTTGTCAGGGTAAATTAACGTCAATGTGGATGAGAGATTATTAACAGTATCAGACAGAGAAAATGACTGCTTCTGACTACCCCGCCCAGAGATTCTGGCGCGTTTGAGTTCACCGTTTATAATGTAATTGAGCTGATTTATCTGATCGGTAAGTCTTAGTCTGTTTTCTGTAGATAAGCCGCTATCATTCTGCTCAATGATTTGGCGGATCACGGCGACAGGTGTCTTCAACGCATGAGAAAGATTACCGATGGCATTTTTGCTTCGCTCATTGCGGCTTTCCAAGTAACCAAGAAGTTGGTTGATTGCTTTTGCAAGTGGGGATATTTCAGCAATATTTGGCACAATCAACTTTGCTTTTTCCCCACGTTGGATCGCCTCAATTTGTTGGTAAACAGGAGTGATTTTAGAAAATGTTTCTCTGATTACTTTACGTTGAAGGTACATTAGTAATGCGAAGCTCAGAATCACAACCAGAAGCATAGAAAGATGAGACTGTTCTAATTCAACCAAGGAGGCCGTTATGTCTTGCATTACAATAAGGTTGAAGCCATCCGTATGACGCTTACTTAAAATAAGAAAATTTTCACCACTATTTTTTTCATACTGATAGATACCTTCAGTATTCAGCCAAGTTTTTATAGGAAGATCTGATATCAGCTTAGGGGCCGAGCTCCAACTGCTCGCACTGCTCTCTATGTAATAAAGATGGCTGCTGTGTTGTGGAAGGTTTAGGCTGACTGTGGAAAGGTTATTAGGTTTTGTTTTCTGTAAGTGTTTTAGCAAAGCTTCGCTTTCATGTTCTAACTGTTGGGTCAGGACATTCAGGTAGATCCTTTCAGCCCACCAGTGATTTAGCACTCCAAGAGATATGGTAATAATAGTCACTACGATGATAAAACGTTTTAATAGAAGCTTTTCAATTGAAATCATACTAGGCCTTTGAAGCAGTACCCCTGAAACCGTTTGTTCTCAATGACTTTTTTGCCCAATTTTTGGCGCAACTTACGAATATAACTTTCAACAATGTTACTTTCAGGTTCAGCATCAAATTGATATAGGCAATCTAGGAGTTGCTGTTTACTAAATAGACGGCCCGGATACCTAAGAAAATGTTGTAATAATCGAAACTCAGTATGGGTTAATGAAATTCGCTGATTCGTTGTTATTATAATGGCTTCTTGAGACAGTTCATCTAAACGTATTCCGCCTGCTTCCAATATTGGGCACTGGTGTGCTTTAGTTCTTCGCAACAATGCTTCTAAACGAACCAGTAATTCCTCTTGCCTAAATGGTTTGCAAACATAATCATCGGCACCGGCCTGAAACGTCTTAACTTTTTCCTCCCAATCATCACGGGCAGTAAGCACTAGAACAGGAATGTGTTGGTGCTGTTGGCGCCATTCTTGTAATAAGCTACGACCATTTCCATCAGGTAAACCCAAATCCATAATCGCTATGTCATATGTGATTTCGTTTGCCTTATACCGAGCATCCCTAACACTATTACTAAGGTCAACGAGATAACCTGAAGACTCTAAGCTGTGCTGTAATTGATTGGCTAACTGTAGATCATCTTCAATAAGCAGTAGGCGCATTTATATACACTCCGAGTTTAAGAAAATGCCTGCCAGCGATCTGGCAGGCATTTATACGGAATTACTCTTCTTTCTGATATTTATATTTTGAAAACGACTCATACAATGTAGGAATGATTAACATTGTTAACACTGTCGATGATAGTAGACCACCTACAACTACGGTGGCGAGGGGTTTCTGTATCTCAGAACCAATATCAGTCGACATTAAAATAGGAATCAATCCTAGCGCTGAGGTTAAAGCTGTCATTAAAACAGGTCTTAATCGAGAGCAAGCACCCTCATACACAGCTTCTGCCATACGTTGCCCGTCTTGAATACGTAAGTTGATGCTTTCGACCATAACAACACCATTCAATACAGCTACACCAAACAGAGTGATAAAACCGATTGAACTTGGTACAGAGAGGTATTGACCTGAGATAAACAGCGCCGCTACTCCCCCAATCAGTGCTAATGGCAGATTAAGCAACACTAATGCGGCTTGCCCAAGGGAGCCGAAAGAGAAATACAATAACAGACCAATTAAAGCTATTGATAAAGGTACAACGAGCATTAGACGTGCTTGTGCTCGTTGCTGGTTCTCAAATTGACCGCCAATATCCACTGTATAGCCCGTAGGTAGTTCCACATCCTTTTCAATGGCAGTATAAATGTCATTGACTACGCTACCCATATCGCGGCCCTGTACGTTTGCCTGAATGACCACACGACGTTGTACATCATCTCTACGAATTTGAGGTGGTCCTTGTTCAATTGCTACCTGAGCAACATCACTTAGACGAACAATAGCACCGTTATTTGCTTTTAATCGTAATTGACGCAAACTAGTTGCTGAGTCGCGCTGATCTTTTTGTAAGCGAATATATATGTCATATCGTTCGTTACCATTAATGACCTGTCCCGCACTGATACCGCCAATACCTGTTTCCACCAAACTCATGACATCAGATACTGATAAACCATAACGGAACAGCTGCTCACGGTTAGGGCGAATAACTAATTGGGCTTCGCCTTCGACTTGCTCCATAGCAACATCTGTTGCTCCAGAAACCTCTTTAACAACACTTTCTATTTCACGCGCTTTTTCCGCTAGAGTATTTAAGTCGCTTCCGAAAAGCTTGATCGCTAACTGGGCTTTTACACCAGAAAGTAGTTCATCAACACGTGTCGCGATAGGTTGTGAGAAAGTAAATAATAACCCTGGATGAATGTTTAAACGTTTTTGCATTAATGCCTGTAGCTCTTGCCTGTTTGTGGCGCTGGTCCATTCATTAACAGGTTTGAGACCTATATATATCTCAATATTTGATACAGGTTCTGGGTCACCACCAATTTCAGCACGCCCTATGCGGCTCAATGCATACGTCACTTCAGGAAATGACAGCAACTCCTTTTCTAATTTTGGAGCAACAGATAAAGCCGATTCCATATTAGCGGAAGGTGCGAGTGTCACCCTAAGATTAATAGTTCCTTCTTCTAATTCAGGAACAAATTCTGTTCCTAGTTGTGGAAGAAGGGATAATGTGGCGATTACAGTAATACCAACAATTGAAAGTAGTGATTTACGTCTTTTAAGTACGACACGTAACAATTTGCGATAACCGCGATCAATCGGTTTAAGAATTGGACTTTCTTTTTCTCGAATGCCCGACTTAAATATCAAGCTTGCTAATGCGGGTACCACAATTAGAGCAACAAGAAGTGCTGATAGCATGGCAATTATGATGGTAATAGCCATCGGTTGAAAAAGCTTTCCTTCTACGCCTTCCAAACTGAACAATGGTGCAAATACAACAATAATAATCATTACTGCAAAAAACACAGGACGAGCTACTTCCTTTGCAGCTATTTTGATACGTAATGACATACCATGAGTATCATGCTCAACATCAAATGGGTCGTCCACACCTGGTGCAGTATGGCCTTCGTGACGTTTATCCGGGTGGGTAATATGTTTGAATATATTTTCCATCATTACAACGGCACCATCGACCATCATGCCAATCGCAATAGCTAATCCACCAAGGGACATTAGGTTTGCTGACATGCCGTAATAAGACATAAAAGCTAAGGCTAAACCAACTGAAAGAGGAATGGAGAGTAAAACGAGCGTTGTCGCACGGAAATTCAATAAAAATAAAGCAATTACAATAACAATAAATATGAAAGCTTGAGTTAACGCTGTGACTACCGTGTTGATTGCTTTTTTAACTAAATCCGATTGATCGTAGTATGGTTCAAAAATTACACCTTCAGGTAAAGCACGATTTATCAGCTCTATCCTGTTTTCGATTTCTTCGATTGTACTGTTGGTGTTACTCCCCATACGTTTAAGTACAATACCCGTTACAACCTCACCGTAATTTTCAATTTCGCCTTCAGCATTTTTGTGTGACATAGTGACGGCGCCTTGGCGTATTTCACTACCAAATTCAACATTTGCAACATCACCCACACGCACAAGTGTTCCATCAACTTCTTTTAAGGGAATATCTGCAATATCCTGTAAACCTTTACGGTCGCTGCGTAACCAACCAACACCCCTGACAACAAGTTGTTCCCCACCTCGGTCAAGATACCAACCACCTGCATTACGGTTGTTTGCTTCAATAGCATCAACAAGCTGCTCACTTCTGATGTCATAAGAGAGTAAGCTCTGTGAGTCTAGATTGACCTGATACTGACGTACCTCTCCACCAAAAGAGAGTACATCTGTAATACCATCAACAGGCATTAATAGTAGCTTTACAACCCAATCATTAAGGCTACGAAGCTTCATAACATCGTAATCGCTGCCGGGCTCTGCTTTTATAAGGTATTGATAAATTTGACCGAGACCAGATGTGTTTGGACCCATTTCAGGTACACCTACTCCTTCTGGGATCATCTCTTTTGCGACTTGAAGCTGTTCAAATACTTGCTGCCTAGCAAAATAAATATCGGTGCCTTCTTCGAAAACAACGGTTATACCAGCTAAACCCGTTTTAGAGATGGAACGGACCTCTTCAACATCAGGCATTGAATACATTACGGACTCAATTGGAAAGGTAATCAGCTGCTCAACTTCTTCAGCCGCTAAGCCTGGCGCTTCTGCATTAACTGATACCTGAATGTTTGTTACATCAGGAAACGCGTCCAGATTGAGTTTGGGAATTAGAAAGGCACTTCCAATTAACGCGATGAGGACAGAGATGACCACTATAATACGGTTACCAACTGACCATTCTATAAGTCTATTTAGCATTGGTTTTTCCTAGTGGTTATGAATATCAAAGCCAGCTTTTGCTTGCTCGGAAGCTAAAAAGAAAGTTCCGGATGTTACAACCTTGGTACCACGACCTAACCCGCTGACAATGCGTGAGCCGACCATTTCACCTAAAATTTCAACTTCTTCTAGTTTGTATTCACCCTCATCTACTTGAACAAAGACTCCCCAATCTCCATCTGGGGTTTTAGTGAAAGATGTCTCTGGCAGTACCATCTGTAATGAAAAGGTTTCTGTTGGCATGAAAACACGCGCAAACTGTCCGGGGTGAAGCCTGTGATCACGATTATCTACGCTAATTCTGACCATACGTGTACGGGTAACTTCGCTAAGATTATGAGCAATCTGCAATAGGGTGCCATGATAAGATTCATCTCCGACGGTGAGGGTGATTTCAGTCCCTTTTTCTATATCTAATTGTTGATCTGCAGGGAGTTGTGCTTCTACCCAGATATCCTGTTCATCAACCAATGTAAATAAAGACTCATTGCTAGTGACAGTTTGTCCGATGAGAAAGTTATCTTGTTGAATAATACCGCTGTGTGGAGCTTTCAGAATGAACTGACCTAATGGGTTTTTGTTAGGTTTATTAACTTGGGCTTCAATTTCATCTGTAGACAAACCAAAGGCAATTACCTTAGTTACGCTTTGTCGAAAATTAGCTTCTGCACGGCTATAACGTTGTTTTCCAGATAAACTTTTCCCCATGCTTTTAACCAGCTCCCACTCTTTTGCGTTATTGCGAAGCTCGGTAAAACGATCTGCTAATTCATCAGAGAAAAGGGTAACAAGTGGATCCCCTTTTTTTACGTGATCACCTAATACAGCATGTCGCCTAATAACTTTTACGTCAGACTGAGCTGAAATAATGCTTGTTTTGTAACGGTTATTAACAACTTCACCATAAATGTTTTGCGTGTTTGCAACGTATTCTTGCTTTAGTTCAGTAACTTCTAAATCGATCATAGACTGCTGTTCTGGGGTAAGGTGCAATACACCTTCTTCTTCCTTATGTTCTTCCTCCCCTTCATGTCCTGCATGATCTATATCTTCTATCTCATGCTCCTCATGCTCCTCATGCTCATCCTCTCCTTCATGCTCTTGGTGATCATCTTCACCTTCGTGCTCTTCATGATCACCCTCATGGTCTTTATGTTCTGCCATTTCGCTTACAGAGTTCGTTACAGTGTTTATTTTTTCTTCATGATTTTCGCCAGCAAATGCAACGTTAGTCATGGATGAGACCATCATGCTGCTGATAACAAGAGGTAATATTTGTAGTTTCATCTTAAAATCTCAGAATATATTGGGCTGGTTCATTGTTGCTCTAACCAATGTATAAGTTGATTGCTACTGCTTAGCCATTCGATCAGGCTTAGGTTGGATTCTGCACTTAGGTTTACATCTGTCGCTAATGATGTATTGAGGCGCCGCAGGTTTTGCAGGTAATCAGAGGTGTTTAATTCCCCAATTTGCCAGAGCCTTTCTAATTTCTGGCTTAAGTGAGAGATACCTTTCTGCTGAGCCTTTTGCAAAAGGCTCTGTAAGCTTTTTTGCTGCTCAACAACATTCCAATTCTGTCTAAGTAAATTTTCTACTTCGATTAAATGTTGTGTAACTGCATAGTCTGAGGCTTTAGCATTAGATTCCGCTGCGCGTATTTCTGATTGATAATTATTACGTACATTTAAGGGGAAGGTGATTGAAAGAGCGAGAACATCATCATTCCCATCTTGCCCCATACCTAAGCCTAGAGTGGGCTCTGATTTACTCTCAGCTACGGACTGTCTAATTTGTAACTGGGCTAATTGAGCTTGTAAAGTGGATATTTTTACAAGATAGCTCTGTGTGCTTAGTGTGGAAAAATCTGGAGTAGTGGGAAGGTCATGCACTAATTTTTCAGGAAGTTTGAGAGACAAATCGCCTATTAAGCTTTGTTGTTGTGCTCTGCTTAACTGTAGATCTTTCTGTGCATTATTCTTTGCATTTATTGCATCAGACAATGCTACCTTCACAAACTCAAGGTCAAGCTGGTTAGCATCACCGGCCTGAATCTTTTGCTGAGTTAATTTAATTAAACGCTGGCTTATAACTAGTTCTTGTTCAGCCAGCTGTAATAACTCCTCAGCACGTCGTGTTTGTATAAGGCTGGTTAAGGAGTGTTTAGCTAATTCAGTTTTTGTTTGTTTATTTTGTAATGCGCTAATTTGTTCTTGAATAGCGGCAATCTGACTCCGGCTACTCCGCTTATCATATAAGTCTATCTTTTGGCTAAGTGTGACCTGATAGGCTCTATCAGTTTTATCGTCATAACTTATCTCCAATTCTGGATTATATATGGGCTGCATCGCAGCATCTTTTGCAGCTTTCGCACTATCTAAATTTGCCTCTAACTGCTGCCATTGTGGTGACTGCCCTAGACTCAGCAGTAGGCTTTTAGCCCAGTTAATATCTTGGGTATCTGCCCACGATGCCGCCGAGTAAGAGACTAGTACCGCTAAACCTATTTTTAATGTATGAGATTTAATTTTCATGATGAAATATCAGTATTTTTAGATTGAGTGATTACTTATTTCAGCTGGATGGAAATTTACTGAAACAGTCCAGTTTTCAGGCAGGGTATCTTTGAATTGGTAGTGGAATTTTGAGGCAAAAAAGCGTCGCTTTGATAATTTCTGTGGTGAGTAAGTTAGTGGCATCGTTTTAATAAGTTCAGAATTCTCATTCCGCACTTCCAAATCTACGTGCCCTTGACGCAGAGAGCGGGAAAGTTTTTTCTTTCTTATCTTGCCTTTTACTAAGCTGCCAATTTCATTGTTTGATAGGGTAACGGATTGAAAATGCGTAAACTTATTTGAGGTTTTAAATTTTAGTTCAGCTACTTCGGAATTTACTACTTGCCCTGCTTGCGCAGATAGCGAGCCTGTAATAAACGATAGTAGGATGATTTTAGTGACCATTATAATTACCCATTAGATTGGTAGTCATTAACTGACTATTTTGAAACAGAGTAATTGATGAAAATGATTTCAAAATGAATGAGTTGATTGAATGTGAGTCTTTGTCATTCGTTTACAGGCTTTCGTAAAATATTCAAGCCTGAATGGTTGTTTGTGGTTTCTATTTAAAATCAATAAGTTATAGAATAATCCACGTAATGTTCTTGGGGCGCTTTTTTAGACAAAAAAAGAAGCCTAAAAAGGCTTCTTTGTTGATCCTAAATATCTTGTGGTAAAGCTGTTCCTTTGAAGTTAAGGGCTACTTTAGATGATTAAAACCAGGCTCTCACCCCAATAACAAATTGAACGTCACTGGTATCCTCTCCTTCTTCACGGGCATAGTCTGCGGTATTGCCGAATTTTTTCTCCCAATGGATTCCTATATAGGGTGCAAATTCCCTTTTGACCTCATAACGAAGTCGAATACCTGCTTCTATGTTCGAGAGTCCAGAACCGACTTCTCGTGCTTCATCATTTTTTCCGTGAAAATTAATCTCAATTTCAGGGGAAAGAACCCATTGCTGAGTGAGCATCATTTCATATTCGGATTCTAATCTCAGCGCTGATTGACCGTCTTCACCTATGAAAAGGCTTGCATCGGTTTCAAAGTAGTAGGGGGCAACGCCTTGTACCGCGACAACAGCCCAGTCTTGCGTGGGTTTGGGATAGAAATCATGCCGTATACCAAATTGAACATCCCAATATGGGTCAATCGCCTTGCTATAGAGAAGTTGCAGTTCTGCTTTCTCAGTTTCCCCGGTTGTGCGTTCACCTTCTGTTTTGAATACGAACTTATCAAGATCATACCCAGCCCAGCCTTGAACTTCCCAAGCAAACGGTTTACCAGAACTTGCATCCCTTTTTTCTAGTTGATCTATGGTTACCATGGTCAGCAAAGGGTCGTCTTTTCCTCCTGCTTCAGCTTGAAAAGGAAGGGCCGACATGGCTAAAATCAACGTCTTTTTTAAAATATTATTCATCGTCTTCTCCCTTTTAGCTAACGTGAACTTCACGGAACATACCAAGCATGTGATAAATCAAGTGACAGTGATATGCCCACTTGCCCTTAGCATCAGCGGTGACTCGATAACTAATTTTTGCTCCCGGCTGTACTACGACCGTGTGTTTACGAGGGATATATTTATCATCCCCTGTTTCTAGATCACTCCACATGCCGTGTAGATGCATAGGGTGGTTCATCATGGTGTCATTAACAAAATTAATTCTGACTCGCTCCCCATATTTCATCTGTATTGGATCAGCATCACTGTATTTAACGCCGTTGATTGACCACATATAGCGGCTCATGTTGCCAGTGAGGTGGAGATCAATTTCACGAGTTGGATCGCGCGGGTCAGGCGTTGGATTGAGGTTTTTTAGGTCTGCATAAGTTAAAACACGCCTTCCATTGTTTCGTAATCCTACCCCAGGATCATCTAGTCGATATTGAGGATCGTCTGCGCGCAT
>CERC01004878.1_pt1 | contig 10468 bp, 5 predicted proteins | sample 530921 | NCBI WGS metagenome assembly CERC01 (sample SAMEA2621099, study PRJEB7988) | marine metagenome | isolation source: saline water (ENVO:00002010), including
AAAATTCTTGCAGATCAAAATATGCCATTGGTTGAGCAGTACTTTGCTGATTTTGGTGATGTTGAGCGATTTGATGGCCGTAACCTAAAGCCTGAGCAACTTAAAGGGGTTGATATACTTTTAACGCGTTCTGTTACAAACGTAGATAAAGCCTTATTAACTCAAGCAGATAAATTAAAATTTGTGGGTACAGCAACCATAGGTGTTGATCATATTGATACTGAATTACTTGCTGAGCGAAATATTGCCTTTAGCAGTGCACCTGGTTGTAATGCCGTGGCGGTTGCAGAGTACGTAATTAGTAGCCTATATGCTTTAAGCCAAGAAAATGCCAGCTCTTTGCAAGATAAAACGCTTGGAATTGTAGGTGTTGGCAGCATTGGTAGTTGTTTACGCGATAAGCTAAGTCAGTTAGGAATGACACTTCTATTATGTGATCCGCCAAAGCACGAAGCAGGTGAACTCCCCAACCATACTGATTTAGACACTCTATTAGCTAATGCCGATATTGTTAGTTTTCATGTTCCTTTAGTGAAACACGGCCCACATAAAACATTGCATATGCTAGATAAAGCACGCCTGAGCGCACTTAAGCCAGGTATGACCATTATTAATGCAAGCCGTGGCGATGTGATTGATAATCAAGCGTTACTTGACGTGTTTGAACAAGGTGCAAAATTAGACTGTGTACTTGATGTATGGGAAAACGAACCCACTATATTGACCCCTCTGCTTGATCACGTGCGCTTTGCCAGCGTACACATTGCAGGGCATACACAGGAAGGAAAAGCGCGCGGTACGCAAATGCTTTACCAAAAAGTCTGTGAACTAGAAGGGGTTGCTGCACTTAAATCGTTAGAAGATTTTCTACCAGAACCTATTTGTCATGCCGTCACACTAGGCGAAACATTTTGCTTGGATGATATCGGCCGACTGGTGCATTTAATTTATGATGTGCGTCGTGATGATGGTATCTTGCGCAGCAAGCTTAGTAGTGAGGGCTTTGATAGTTTACGTAAAAATTATCCGCCACGACGTGAGTTTAATACTTTGTCGGTGGCCGCAAACAGTGCGTGTGAAGCTACATTAGCTGCACTGGGATTTAGAATTAATGAATAGAGCATCTGCTTTATTCTCATGAGGAAAACACATGTCGCAAAAATTTAATGTTGCAGTTTTAGGTGCCACAGGTTTAGTGGGTCGCCAAATTATCGATACGTTAGAAGATCGTAAGTTCCCAGTTGACCAATTATTTTTACTTGCAAGCAGCCGTAGCGCAGGTGAAGAAATTCAATTTCGCGGTGAAGCGATTGAAGTACTTGATGTAGAGGGGTTTGACTTTAGCCAAGCACACATTGGTTTATTCTCAGCTGGTGGCAGTGTCTCTGAAAAGTACGCACCAATAGCTGCAGAAGCAGGGTGTGTTGTTATCGATAACACATCGCACTTTAGAAACGATTTTGATGTACCCCTTGTTATTCCTGAAGTGAACGCATCAAGCTTAGCTGATTTTAGAAACCGTAATATTATTGCCAACCCAAATTGCTCGACCATTCAAATGCTAGTGGCATTGAAACCAATTTATGATGCCTACGGTATTGATCGTATCAATGTGTCTACCTACCAAGCCGTGTCAGGTGCAGGTAAAGAAGCGGTTGATGAGCTGGCAAAACAAACAGCAAACTTAATGAATGCACGTCCTATGGATAATGCTGTTTTTCCTAAACAAATTGCGTTTAACGTTATTCCTCAAATCGATAGTTTTGAAGACAATGGCTACACGCGTGAAGAAATGAAAATGGTAAACGAAACACAGAAAATCCTTGGTGATAGCAGTGTTGTTGTTAACCCTACGTGTGTGCGTGTGCCAGTATTTTTTGGCCACAGTGAAGCAATTAACATTGAAACGCGTATGCCGGTTGATTTAGAACATGTAAAACAGTTACTACATGATGCCGAGGGGGTTGAGCTTATTGATGATTTAGCCGATTACCCAACAGCGGTCTCTGATGCAAGCGGCAACGATACTGTTTACGTAGGTCGTCTGCGTGCAGATATTTCTCATCCGCACGGACTAAATATGTGGGTTGTGAGTGATAACACTCGTAAAGGCGCAGCCACAAATAGTGTGCAAATTGCAGAAGAGCTAATTGCAAACTATCTTTAAATCTGATGATTTAGGCTGAATTAAAAACGGAGAAAGCGGCGAGTTGCCGCTTTTTTTGTGAATTCACTGCCAAATTATTGCCGCATACGCCTTAAAAGCGTATAAACTTAACCATAACAATAAAAATATATCTCAGCCGCGATTATTTAAGCTATTTACTATCAATGTGTTGCAATAGATATTGTAGCCCAACTGGTTTATAGTTTGCAGCTGGAATAGAGTTTGCAAGAAAACACAATTAAGAATTCAATTCTGCAAGAATTACTCAATGTTTAAGCAACGACAGTTGCTGCGTTAACATTTAAAACACGAAAGGATCAGCATGCGCGGTTTAGCTACACTCTTTTTATTAGCGTCTGCATTGGTGATAACACCAACTTACTCTAATGAAGGCACCACTCTTAAAGGCCCCAAAGGTGTCGATTATGGTGCGCAGGGGCGCTCAATTGGTCCAATTAAGCCGACCGATACTTTATGGCGTATTGCGGCTAAAGTTCGCCCTGATAACTCAGTGAGTATCTATCAAGTCATGCAGGCTCTGTATGAGAAAAATCCATCATCGTTTCTTGATCAAAACCTTAATCACATGCGTGATGGCGCCTATCTTAAAATCCCTACAATTGCGGAAATGCGAGCTGTTAACGCAACGCTTGCAAAAGCACGTTCTGAGCAAGACGATGAATTATGGGAAAGAAAGAAAAATGGCACGTTAACGACAGCACAAATTAATGAATCTCAAAAGAAAGTAACGCAAGCCCGTAAAGTTGATGTTGATGAAGCTAAACAAGAGTTAAAGCAAGAAATTAACACCATTAAAGCTGAGCAGGGTACGCAACTGGTTGAGTTGCAAAAGCAATTTAAGTCCTCTGTAGAAAATGTTGAAGAGATTTTAGAAGAGAACAATAAGTTAAAAAACCAACTTACGGGTATTTCTAAAGAGCTTGAAACTGTTCGTAATCAGCTGGGCCAAGATAGCGAAATTCAAAAGCAACTTAAAGAGCTGATTGATAAGCAAAACGAAATAATTGAGCAGCAAAGAGCAAAAAAGATTGAACAGGACAGTGGGATTAACTTTTCGTCTCTTTTGAGCAACCCATTTGTTCTGGGCGCATTAATGTTTATTCCTGCATTACTGGTTATTGGCGGCGTGATTATGTTTTTGAAAAAACGCAACCGCAGTGAACCAGAGTCGACAGATGACGATGAGTTTTTGCCGCAGAGCCCAAGCTTCTCTTCCGAAGAAGAGCTAGATCCTATAATTGACTCTGATCCGCTTGTACCTGAGCCTGAGCAAGATAGCGATGATCTCAGTGTTCGTCTAGACGATGACGATTTAGAGCAAGATATGCTGCCTGATGATGACATTATTTTTGATGACAGCATAGATGATGCCTTTGATGAAGACGATGACAATGTTTTAAATCAAGACGAGCTTGAAGGACTCTTGAGTGACGATATTGTCTTTAATGATGATACGCCAGAACAAGCGATTGAAGATGATGAACTTGATTCATTCTTACAGCAAGACTTTGACCAATCTGATGATGACGGCTTAGGCGATGAAATTGATCTCGATAGCGAAGCATCAGGTGCAGACACTTCTGGTGATATTTTAAGCGCCGATGATATTGATAATTTATTTGAAAACGATGACAGCCTTGATGATTCGCTTGAATCAAGCTCTTCAAATGATGAAATGGCCGCCTTAAGTGAAGAACTTGCCGAAGAAGACTTTGATATCGATAGCTTGATTGATGAGCAACAAGACGCAGCAGATGATACACAAGCAAGTATTGATAACGATGATATTGATGATCTACTCGACGAACCTTCAACTGAGCCTGATGCGGAACTGATCGATGAAGACGATTTCGATATAGATAGTTTAATCGATGAAGCACAAACAGACGACTCTGAACCAGCACCTGTTGAAGAAGGTGATCTTGTTGATGTAGATGAAGCAGAGGATGCCTTTGACCTAGATGATATTGACTCACTTATCGACGAAGCCGCAGAAGAGCAAAACGATGAACAAGCTCCAGTTGAACCAGACGCTGATGCACTCGTTGATGAAGATGAAATAGAGGACGACTTTGACCTAGATGACATTGACTCACTTATCGACGAAGCCGCACAAGATCAAAACGATGAACAAGCTCCAGTTGAGCCAGACGCTGCTGCACTCGTTGATGAAGATGAAATAGAGGACGACTTTGACCTAGATGATATCGACTCTCTTATCGACGAAGCCGCAGAAGAGCAAAACGATAAACAAGCTCCTGTTGAACCAGACGCGGATGCACTCGTTGATGAAGATGATATTGAGGAAGGCTTTGATTTAGATGATATTGAGGAAGGCTTTGATTTAGATGATATTGACTCACTTATCGACGAAGCCTCAGAAGAGCAAAACGATGAACAAGCTCCAGTTGAACCAGACGCTGATTCACTCGTTGATGAAGATGACATTGATTTAGATGATATTGACTCACTCATTAACGAAGCCGCAGAAGATCAAAACGATGAGCCAACACAGGTGGAGCGAGATGCGGATGCACTTGTTGATGAAGACGAGATTGATGATGCACTCGATGTCGATGATATTGACTCACTCATCGATGAAACCGCACAAGAGCAAGCGGATGAGCCAGCACACGTTGAGCTAGATGCGGATGCACTTGTTGATGAAGACGAGATTGATGATGCACTCGATGTCGATGATATTGACTCACTTATCGATGAAGCCGCAGAAGAACAAAGCGATGAGCCTGCATACGTTGAGCCAGACGCGGATGCACTTGTTGATGAAAATGAGATTGATGATGCACTTGATGTCGATGACATTGACTCACTTATCGATGAAGCCGCACAAGAGCAAGCGGATGAGCCAGATGCTGATGCACTTGTTGATGAAGACGAGATTGATGACGCACTTGATGTCGATGATATTGACTCACTTATCGATGAAGCCGCAGAAGAGCAAGCAGATGAGCCAGATGCGGATACATTTGTTGATGAAGACGACATTGATGATGCACTCGATGTTGAAGATATTGACTCACTTATCGATGAAGCTGAAGAGCAAGCGGATGAGCCAGCACACGTTGAGCCAGATGCAGATGCACTTGTTGATGAAGACGAGCTTGATGATGTACTCGATGTCGATGATATTGACTCGCTTACCGATGAGGATGAATTAGATGATTCACTCAATGGTGATGACGAATTAGCGCTTGATGATATTGATGAGCTAATACAAGAGGCAAATGAATTAAAGCAAGATACGCAAGCACAAATTTCAGAACTCTCTGATTCAGAGCCCTTATCTGAGCATGATGAAAATCTCACTGATTCTCTCGAAGATCTTGCTGATGCAGAACAAGCAATTGATGATGCCCGCGTAGAGGAGCTTGCATCGGAGTTAAACGATGATGCAGACATTGACGAAGTTGATATTGATGAAGCTATCAATACTGACTTTAGTGAAAACAGTGATGACTTGCTAGATGATGACGACAGCTTAGATGAATATGATGATCCATCATTAAAGAGTGTGGATGAGCTTCTTAGCGAAATTGGTGAAGAGGAAGAGTATGTCGCTGCACCTGACTGGTCAATAGATGAACCAAATGAAGATTTTGAAGAAGTAGAAATCGATCTTGGCGATGATCCGCTCGCTGAAGAAGAGCCTGTCGATGACGTTGATTTAGACGCTGACGATGAGCCATTGTCACAAGATATGGTTACCCCAAGCCAAGAGTTGGAAGAGTATCCAGAGCTTGAATTTGATGAATTAGAAGCAGACGAGATTGTCGACGAAACAACCAATGAAACAGAGTTAACCCCGAGTCAAGCAGAGCAAGACTTAGCAGACTCTCTTGCCACGGCGAGTGTCGATCAGCTAGACGATGACTTTGACGATGAGATTCTCATCGACAATGAGTTTACAGAAGATGACTTACTTGACTCTGATGACGAGAACACACAAGAAGATGATAACCTACTTGATTTAGGTACTGAGCACGAACAGGAGCAGACATTAGCTGATAAAGAGCCAGCTTCAACGGATGACTTCAGTGATATTTCAGATGATGATATCGATGATGATTTCATGGCTGACCTTACGCAAACAGACTTTGATGCGTTATTGAATGAACTTGCCGAACCTGATGATAGCCATGTTGCCGATGCCAGTGAATTTGATGTTGATTTTAATGCGCTTCTAAATGAAGACCTACAAATTGACGACTTAAATAATGATGAGCTAGAAGCTACAGAACCTGAGAGCACTTCAACAGAGACTTCGGTCAGTGATGAGTTTGTGGATATTGATTCACTGCTAGAGCAAAGTGATGATGAAGCGCTTGATTACGAGCCTTATGACGATGTGGATATGGATGTCGGCTTAAGTGACTTTAATGATTTACTAGCAGGTGATAACCCAACAGACGTTGATGCAGAGAGCGGTGGTTATTCTGCCAAGCTTGATTTAGCAAGAGCATATATTGAAATTGACGATTTTGATGCAGCTTTACAGGCTATTGAAGATGTCATCAACAACGGCCCAGACGAGGTGCAAGCAGAGGCACAGTCGCTAAAGGCGAAGCTTAACGGGTAAGGTCATTTTAGACTAGAAAACCGAGCTATTTGAAGTGACCCCCACTCGTTGGATAATTCAATTATTGGGGGTCTTTTTATATCCTAAAATCACCGTGCTTCATATGCTGAAAAAATTGACTCTTGCCTAGCTTATCACTGGCTTCTTACAGTACACAATCTAATTGTCATTCATAAATAATGCTGCTAACTTGTTAAAATTAAAAAGTTAGTGCTATTTTTCGGCCTTAAGTAATTGGAAATTTGGCTTAGTGTTATGACGTAAGTTTGGTATTTATTTAATGACACATACTGACAGGCAAGCAGAATGAAAAAACAAGTAGGAAGGTGTATTAAGGAAGAGCAATGAAATACCTAATAACTCTCATATTACCTCTGTCGATGAAAAAGACAAAAAATTCGAACAATCAAATTCAATTTCATTCATCGAGTCTGATTGTTCGAGTTAGCGTCATTCAGCGAATGCTTAATTATTTCCTATCTTCTAAACGGCGAGCTTTGAAGTCAGAATCAGCTTTCCACTTTGGCCAATCACCGTTATTGGCAAGCTTGACAGCAATATCAACAATGAGTTCAATATCTTGCTCAACGCCACCCATTGACCATTGTGGCGAATAGTCATCTGCTTCTTTATGGTATTTATGAGCAATGTAGTCTGGATCGGTATCACCTAGGCTCATAAACAACAAGCTAGGCACACCTTGTTTAGCTAAAGAGAAGTGGTCTGAGCGGAAAAACAGACCGTTTTGTGGTCTTGGGTCCATTTTAACGTGGCGGCCTTGTGCTTTGGCTGCATCAGCTAGGTAATCTTCCATTTCAGACATGCCTTTTCCATATTGTAAAATGTAGTCAACGCCATCAAGTACGTTCATGCCATCAATGTTTAGTAGTGCCACCATGTGTTTTGTAGGCACAATCTCACCGGTAGCAAACTGCTCAGAGCCAATTAAGCCAGTTTCTTCTGCGGTGAAGTTGGCGAAGATAATAGAGCGTTTAAATGGCTTTTTCTTGTGTATTTCACTAAGAATGCGAGCAATTTCAATTGTCGCTGCGCTCCCAGATGCATTATCAACAGCACCATTGTAAATCTTCAGACCACCATCAGTTTGCTTGGTACCAAAATGATCCCAATGTGCACCAATGACAATGTACTCTTCAGGGGTTTCACTACCAGTGAGTGTAGCAACCACATTATGAGATTTTGCTTGTGAAATATCACTTTTAAGCGTCAGTTCGGCCTTAGCTTTTAAATCAACGGGTCGAAAGTCTGCTTTTAATGCGTTGGCTTTTTCAGTTTGATAATCAAAACCTGCTTGCGCGAATATTTCATTGGCAGCTTGTTCATCAATCCAACCCATAACAGGAACGTCTGAGGCATTTTTATCTTGGTCGATTAAGGTATATTTACTGCCGGTATTAGAGCTTTCTACAACGCCCCAAGGGTAAGCTGCAGGGGCTGTTTCGTGGACGATGAAAACAGCTTTTGCACCTTGACGTGCGCCTTCTTCGTATTTGTAAGTCCAACGACCATAATAGGTCATCGCATTACCAGTGAATAGTGTCTCATCTTGAGTAGCAAAACCTGGATCATTAACAAGTACTATGATTGTTTTGCCTTTGACATCAATATCAGCAAAGTCATTCCAGTTGTATTCTGGCGCTTTAATACCGTAGCCAACAAACACAACATCAGAACCATCGATGTTTATCTCAGGGTTAATTTGCTGCGTACGGGCGGTAAAATCACTACCCGCATTAAAGCTTAAATCACCCACTTTCAATGTCATGTTTTGATCAGGCGTGAGTTTGGCCATAGTAACAGGTTGCAAAAACTCGCCTTTGTAGCTACCTGTAAGGCCAAGCTTTTTGTATTCATTTGCTAGGTAGTTAATTGTTAGTGTTTCGCCTTCAGTGAGTGGTCCACGACCTAAAAATTCATCAGAAGCAAGTGTTTTAATATGTGAGCGTACATTGTCAATGTTCACAGTTTCATTGTTTATTACGCTTTCATTGGTATTTGATGCAGGCTCTGAGCAGCCCGCTAAACCAATTGCAAAAGCTAGGCTTGCGTATTTTAAGTGGGTTATCATTATTTTGTCTGGTTTATTGAACATATCCTCACTATATTAGCAGGGAGTGGGGCTGTCCACAAAGACGCTTTCAATAACTAATTATTCAGGATAAAGGGGTAGTCATGCACTTTTCATCCTTTCAATTTTACCACTATTGGGCTCTGCATCAATCTTCTTTCCAGAAATGAATCGTTTTAAGATACCTTGTGTTTTCTGAAAGCGAGGTCTTTCAACTTGAGCGCTATTGTGAAACTTGCCGCCTGTTAATTGTGCTGAGTGGCGATTACTAGCTATGTTAGAAATTTTATATTGCCACTAAAGTTACACTGTTTAGTGTCGTTTTCATGGTTTACATCAAAAGTAAACCATATAGTGCAATTTTTGTTTTTGCGTTACACTGGCTGGGTAATCGGAGGGGTCGATGAAATTATCACAAAGAAAGCGATTAGATATTTTAAATGCTGCAGAAACTCTTTTTTTTCAACAAGGGTTTGAGCATACCAGTATGGATCAGGTAGCGAGTGTAGCTGGGGTTTCGAAGCGAACGGTTTACAATCACTTTGAGAATAAGGATGTGTTGTTTCAGGCTATTTTAGTCTTTATGTTTGAAAAAGTACGTAAAGACAATGCTGTGCTTTTTAATAGCGATAAACCTGTCAATGAGCAGCTTACACAAATAGCCGAACAAGAAGTTGCTTTATTAACTTCTAAGGCGTTTTTAAAAGTAGCAAAAGTTGCCTTTATGCAGATGTTACAGCAACCTGACTTGGCCAAATCACTTGCTAACAATAGTATGGGGTGTATGCAAGATTTAGTGACGTTTTTAGAACAAGCCACGCTTGCTCAAAAACTACAAGTTGAAGATGCAGAATTTGCAGCTAAACAGTTTGTCTACCAATTAAAGTCATTAATTTTTTATCCGTTACTTTATGGGTTTGAGCAACAAGACAGTAAAGTTAACACAGAGATCATTAGGCAAACGGTTAAAATGTTTTTAGCCCGATACCAAGTTTAAGGACTGCAAATGAAAACAGGGATTGTCGTACTCGGTGCACCTAATGACGCGGATGGCAGCTTATCGGTAATTGCAAAAAGTCGTTGTGATAAAGCATTCGAGGTGTATTTAAATAACCCAGATAGCTATATTTTATGTACTGGGGGTTATGGTAGTTTTAATCTCAGTGCTCACCCACATGGTTATTTAACGCAACGATATTTAATGAGCTTAGGGGTTGCTGAAAAAGCTTTTTTAGATAATGCACCCAGCCGGTTTACATTAGAAGATGCGACACTTGCAAAACCTATTTTAGAAGTAGCGGGCATTCAAAGGTTAATTTTAGTCAGTTCAGAGTTTCACATTGAGCGTGTTGAGTATGTTTTTAAGCACGTATTTCCTTCTATGATTTTGCAGAGTGTTTCGGCTATAACGCCCATCTCTGAAGCTGAACTTGTGAAACTATACGCCCATGAGCAGTCTGCAATGCTCAGCGAAGAAGAGAATATTAAGCAACTAAAAAACCGCGAATTATAAAATATCGCGGCTTTTTTAGTTTTATATATTGGCGTATTATTTTACTTCTTTACCAGCTGCTTGTTGGTCAGCATGGTAGCT
>CERC01042641.1_pt1 | contig 10436 bp, 6 predicted proteins | sample 530921 | NCBI WGS metagenome assembly CERC01 (sample SAMEA2621099, study PRJEB7988) | marine metagenome | isolation source: saline water (ENVO:00002010), including
CTTTGGAGTCTTCTTCAGTACCTACTTTAACCCCAAGTGCAGTATAGATATTTTTAATTTCCTCGTTTTCGAAGATTTTATGCTGCATGGCTTTTTCCACATTCAGGATTTTACCTCTAAGTGGCATAATCGCTTGAAATTCGCGGTCACGTCCTTGCTTGGCTGTTCCACCTGCAGAATCTCCCTCTACAAGGTAAATCTCACATTTAGAAGCGTCTTTTGATGCACAGTCAGCTAGTTTTCCAGGAAGACCTCCGCCAGACATAACATTCTTACGCTGTACCATTTCACGTGCCTTACGAGCTGCGTGTCTGGCTTGAGCTGCAAGAATAACCTTCTGTACAATGGTTTTAGCATCCTTTGGATTTTCTTCTAGGTAATAAGCTAACATTTCACTTACAGCCTGAGAAACAGGTGCGTTTACCTCACGGTTACCCAATTTGGTTTTGGTCTGGCCTTCAAATTGAGGCTCAGCTACTTTTACCGAGATAACAGCAGTTAAACCTTCACGAAAATCATCTCCACTAATGTCAAATTTTAGCTTGTCTAACAGACCGCTATCATCTGCATATTTCTTGAGTGTATTGGTTAAACCACGTCTAAAACCAGAAAGGTGTGTACCACCTTCGTGCGTGTTAATGTTGTTAACATATGAATGAATATTCTCAGCATATGAGTTGTTATAAATCATAGCAACTTCTACAGGAATACCATCTTTTTCTCCTTCGATGTAAATAACATCTTGGATAATTTGTTCGCGAGTAGAATCAAGAAACTCAACAAACTCTTTAAGACCACCTTCTGAATAGAATTCAGACTTAATGGGCTCACCATTTTCATCAAGTTCTCTTTTGTCACTTAGCGTAATTCGAATCCCTTTGTTTAGGAATGCTAACTCACGCATACGATTCTCCAACGTTTCGAAGTTGTAAACCGTACTTTCGAAAATTTCACTGTCAGGCTTGAAAGTAACCTCAGTTCCAGAGATATCTGTTTCGCCTATTTCTTTAATGTCAGCTAATGGCTTTCCTTTAGAGTATTCTTGTGTAAAGATTTTACCATTACGATGAACAACCGCTTGTAGATGAATCGAAAGTGCATTCACACAGGAAACACCGACACCGTGCAAACCTCCGGAAACTTTATACGTATCCTTATCGAATTTACCACCGGCATGGAGTACTGTCATTACAACTTCAAGTGCAGACTTTTTCTCCTTTTCGTGATAATCGGTTGGAATACCACGACCGTTATCTACTACAGTTATACTGTTGTCTTCATTGATGGATACTGAAATGGTATCACAGTAACCAGCTAAGGCTTCATCAATAGAGTTGTCTACAACCTCATAAACAAGGTGGTGTAGCCCTTTGAGACCAACATCACCAATATACATGGCAGGACGCTTACGTACCGCCTCTAAACCTTCGAGTACTTGGATATTACTCGCAGAATATTCTTTCTTTTCTGTTGGGTCCTTCTTTTCTTCACTCATAAAGCATAATTATTTCGTCATGCTGATCTACAGCAAAAGGATCTGTTAATAACAAAGATAACATTCAAAAATGGCTCAATGCCTTGATTTTACTATGAATAAGCCCTACTTATTAACACGTAATTAACAGCGTAAAAGATGGGGTTTATTCTCCCCAAAACGAATAAGAAACTCCCGCTAAAAAGCTGAAGCGTTGAGTTGGGTAATTGTTGTATTTCTCGTACTCGATAGCAGCGAGATTATTGAATTGAATAAAGCCAGATAGCTTCTTGTTTAAACGATATTCAGCACCAATGTTAATGTCAACAGTGCCATCTAATTCCTTAGCATAAACCCCAGCTTCAACACGATCTCCATCAGAAGCATTTAGCGAACGGGCATATTGTTTTGAGATGTAAAAGATATCTGCTGTCAAGATGATCTTGTCTTTTAAATCGTAATTTCCGGTTACAGTTGCTTTAAAGGTAGGCATGTGCCATACTTCAGGCTGATTTTTGGCATTGTAATCCCAAAAATCACCACGTGCAATCAATTTTAACTTTTTAATGTTGTTGTAACTGATTTCCCCTGAAATGTGTGTGATATCAAGGGTGTCATAAAGTACATTAAAAGTACTGTTGGTAGGGAAATAATAAGTGGGGCCTCCTGGTTGAATGTCATGAAAGCCATCATAAGCGTTTACAAACATGGCAACATTGGCCACCTGAGATCTACTTGCACGAAGGTTAAATGCTAATGTTGAGTTATAAGCTCCTCGAACTCCTCCATACACTTCGTAACGGGTATTTTCATTTGCTAAAGCAGATGCCGGATTAACGTATGGGTTCTGCAGTCGGAGAGTGTTGAAATTTTGACGTTCTAATCCCCCGGTAACACCAATGTATGGAATTAATAAATCACCAACTACGTTATATTTAATGTGGGCGTTGGGGTAGAAACGATATTCCGTTTCGTTTTCAGCTTCAACCATTGCCTTTAATCCAACACTAATTCTCCATTTTTCGCCACGGAAAATAATTTGTGGGTTCAACTCGATAATTAAATTGTTGGTAGTATCATAGCCAGAAGAAATGTCGTTAAAGTCTAAAGCTGCATTTAAAATGCCTTGTTCTTGGCCAAAAAAGCGGTCTAGTTTGGCATCTAAACGAGCAAAATTCTCTTGTGTATTGTAGTTGTCTTGTAGGTTATAATAATCAAAGTTAAAGGCATAATTCAACACGTTTGAATCGGCAAAAAAGCTTTCCAACATTAAGTTAGCATCTACCTTGGAGTAATACTGCTTGATGTCATTGTCTTTAATGTCATCGGCACTCATTACGTATTGATAATAGCCATCGTCAAAACCATAAAAGTGAACAGCATCTCTGTTGTAAGCAATCTTGCCACCAACTTGATGGGCTCTTAAAAAGTAGTTACCATGTGCTTCAACACCATTCGTACTGGCTGTACTTGTTGCTACATCCTTAATGTTTCCTTGCGTTCTAAGGTGGTTTAAACGAAGTCCGTATACCGCGTTTCTGGAACGTAGATTATTAAGGTAAACATTTGCCATTGTTGTTCCATAGTTTCCAAAACCTGCACGAGCATAACCTCTGTAAAGACGCTCCAAGGGTTCTCCTTTCATACGAGCAGCTTTAATACTGTCAGGAGTAAATGTAGTAGGAACCGTCTTTGATAAAAAGTCATATTTGAACTTCAGCTCAGGGATTTCCACTGATTTTACCTTAGGCTCTTCTAAGATTTTAGAAGCATCAGAAATGGTAGGTTCAAAGTCTTTTTTAATAAGAATTTCTCCTCCCTTAAGCGTGTCTTCTTTTACCTGTGCAACCAAGGTTGAAGCCATGCCGGAACATAAAATCAATATGAGTGAATGAATTAACTTATTCATTGTTTTCGTCATTTGAGTTGGGTAAATTTTCTTCAACAGGAAGTTCTTCTTCAAAAAGCTGGTCATAAGAATCATTTCCCATGTCAATTTCCATTGGAGTTTCCTCAAGGTTTTCAGCAGGTTTCTCTTCATTAACAAGGGCATCAAGTTTTTCATTGGCTTCTTGCAATAAAGATTCATCGCCTTCATAGTTCTCAATAATACTTTGTAAAGTGGCTTTAGCCTGGAAAGCATCACCTTTTTCACGGTAGACATCCGATAAGAGGATTAGCCCTTTAGCCAACCAGTATTCATAAGAAGGAGTTTGATTCACAAGTTCGAATACTTCGACTTCGGCAGAATCCAAGTTACCCGTTTCATAAACCATGTAAGCAATGTTGTATTGCGATTCTGCTGCTTTTTCTGATTGTGATGATGTAACAATGTATTCGAAATGAATAATTGCAGAATCGCGTTCTCCAATACTTTGATAAGACTTGGCCATTACAAAATGTGCTTCTTCTCGGAGTGAAGGTTTGATCTTTTCAATTTGGAGCACTATTTCAGCTGCCGATTTTGCTTCAGGATATTCTTTTAGCTTATAGGTTGTACGCATAAGCCCCACGGCAGCAGCTAGCTTATTCTCAGGATATTCAGCTACTTCTTTCATCAATTTGTAATTCTCTTTTGCTGCAGCAAAATTTTTGTTGTTGTAATTAATGAAAGCGGCTTTCACCACAGAAGGCTCTGTAAAGCTGTTGTAGTTTAAGGCAAGTACATTTTCGAAATTCGTTAAAGCTTCTTCAGTTCTGCCTGCCTTATAGAGACACTCACCACGGTAATAATTGGCTTCAAGTGTGAAAATAGGCTGTGCAAATTTATCGAGGTATTTTCCTAGCTTATCAATTGCAGCATTGCAATCAGACTGCATGTAAAAACGCTCTGCAGATTCATAGGTTAATGAGTCTAATGCCGCATCAGAAACATCCATAAAGGCCAGTGTATTGATATAAGACTCATAACTTTCAATATCGCCTAAATCGGTATAAATATTCTCGATGAGCTGAATAGCTCCTTTTGAATCGGTATAATTAGGGTTTTCATTAACCAATTGTTTACTGGTCTCTAAAGCCGCTTCATATTTACCATTGTTGTAGTAAATTGTACTAATATCCATTAGGGCTTTTTTGCGGAAAGAGTTGTATTTGTCGCTTTCAACTACCAAGTTAAAATAGGCCAAAGCATAAGCTGATTGGTTTTGATTCATGAATGTTTTTCCCAATTGATATTGGGCAGCATCCAAATAGTTAGAATTGGGGTATTCGTCTGTTAATTGCTTTAAGAGTTCTATTTGCTTTTCGGGTTTGCGTAAAACACCTTGAGCCATGGCATATTGATACAAAGCGTAATCAACATCTCTTTTGCCATATTCAATTGCTTTTTCATAGAACTCTAATGAGATGTAATAATCTTTATTAATGAAGTAACAATCTCCAATTCTAATGTAGGCATCACTAATACGAAGTGAATCGGTATTTTTAGTGAAGTCTACATATTTTCTGAACCAGCGAGCTGCATCTTTATAGGTTTTGTTTTTGAAATAAGCGTAACCAATACCGTAATGTGCTAATTCAAATTCTTCCAGTAAAATAGCCTGAGGCTTGAAAATAAATGTTGTATAGTCATCGATAGACTGGTCGTAGTTTCTCAAACGATAGTTCGATTCAGCCATCCAGAAATAGGCACTGGTTGTAAGTTCTTGTAAAACAGGCTCCGTCAAGGATTTTTCAAACAACTCAATAGCTTTTGAATAATCTCCATTTTGAAAGCGCTCTACAGCATTGTTGTAGACCAAGCGTTGATAAACTTCTTTTAGCTTGATGTTTTTGTTTTCAATGCTTTCCAACGATTTAATAGCTGTACTGTAGTTTTTAGCACTCAAATAGATGTTTACCAGGTAATTGTAAACTTCTTCAGAACGATCTGAATTGGGATAAGCTTCTAGGTATCCCAGAAATGCATTTACTGCTTCGTTGTAAGGGTCATAAGATAATTCGTAAGACAATTTAGCATAAGAGAAGAAGGCATCTTCTGTAATTACCTGATCAATATTGATCTCATAAGCTTTTTTAAATGCAGCTTTAGCCGCCTTTTTATCTTCGTTTTTCAAGTAGCAATCTGCCATGTAATAGGTAGATGTTTGGGCATACTCATCTTCCTCGTAGGTTAGCTTTGATAGATAAGTGATGGCCTTATCACAGTCTCCTACCTGATAATAACAATATCCCAATTGGTAATTGTCCTGACGAGGAATTTTGCGGTTGGCAGCTTTATACTGTTCAAAATAAGGAATAGCCGCTTCGTATTCTCCTTTGTGATAATGTGCTTCACCAATCAACCTAGCAATTTCAGGAGCTCTTTTCGTAGTTGCTTGCTCTAAGAGTGGAGACGCATAGCTAATAAGCTCATCGTATTTTTCTTGATGGTAAAGAATTTGAGTAATGTAGTAAGGAACAACTACTGCAAATTTTGGATGGTCTTGAATTTTTCGGAAGGCATTAAGTGCTGTTTCGTAATTTTTTTCAGAGTAAGCAATGTGTCCATAATAATAGTTAGCCGGAGCAAAATATTCGTTCTCGGTATCCTTTATCTCGTAAAAGTTTTTGGAAGCGGCTTCTTTATTATCCAGTTGAAGGTGAGCGTATCCTGAACGGAAATAGAATTCGGAACGCTCCTCGTTGGTCAAATCGTAGACGTCAAGATGATCGTACCATTCCAAAACCCGTTCCCACTCTTTTTTTCTGAAATTATAACGACCTAACAAAAAATAGGCTTGCTTAACCTTTGGACTTTCTGGGTAATTTAAGATGAACTGTTCCAGTAAATATTCAGCATTTCTGTTAAACAGTTTTAGTGCACACAAAGCTTTGTAAAACGATGCATTTGCATGAATTTCAGAGTTTTCATCGTCTTCGTGCTTCAACACACGTTCAAATGCTTTGATTGCCGCTCCGTATTTTTCTTTGTCAAAAAGGTCTACAGCTTCTTTATATGAAGCAATATTATTGGTGTATACCTGACTTTGCTGTGCAAAAACAGGCACGCTTAAGATCATGAAAATCAGTAATGTGTAAATGCGCATGCTCACTTTTAAAAGGAGTTCTGTCAATTGATCGATTAACTATGTAAAAGTACGCTTATAGAACCCTTTTAGTGTGTATGTGGAGGTGAGTTATCAACTGGTTTCTGTTAACTATAATTTTAAGTTCAGAAGAAGCGAAATGCTTTAAATCATGGCATTTATCGTTAGTTTTACCCTCGAAAAACTTAGGCTATGGAGACACAACCCGTAATTCAATTAAGTAATGCCAAGATCTTTCAGGGTAAACTGTTGATCTTAGATGAAGTAAACATCAATATTGATAAAGGACAGTTTATTTATTTAATTGGAAAAACCGGTAGTGGAAAAAGTAGTTTGCTGAAAACACTCTATGGAGATTTGCAATTGAAAGATGGTGAAGGAGAAGTGGCTGGGTATGATTTGAAAAAGCTGAAAAACAAACAAATTCCTTTTTTGAGAAGGAAACTGGGAATCATTTTTCAGGACTTTCAATTGTTGAGAGACAGATCGGTTCATGATAACTTGATTTTTGTAATGAAGGCTACTGGCTGGACAGATAAAAAGAAGATGAAAGAACGCATGGACGATGTGTTGGAAAAAGTGGAGTTACAGAATAAAGGGTATAAAATGCCTCACGAATTATCTGGTGGTGAGCAACAGCGTGTTGCCATCGCAAGAGCTTTAATCAATGATCCTGAATTGATTTTAGCCGATGAGCCAACCGGAAACTTAGATCCTGCAACATCTGATAATATCATTCACTTATTAAGTGATATTAGTATGAATGGTACTGCTGTGTTAATGGCAACACATGATTACAACTTAATGGAAAAATTCAAATCGAAAACCATTAAGTGCGAAGATGGAAAAGTAATTACAGAGTAATTGATGCGCATATGTTTTCTGTGCTAATTCCGGTTTACAATTTTGATGTAACCGAACTTGTAAAAACACTTCATCAACAAGCCGTTGCTACCGGAAATCCATTTGAGATTATTGTCTTTGATGATAATTCTGAAGAAAAATGGAAAGCGTTGAACAAACCTGTTCAAAAGCTAAAACACGTAGAATTAAAAGAATTATCGGTTAATCTGGGAAGGTCAAAAATTCGCAATGCTTTGGTAAAAGCAGCAAAGTATGATTTTTTGATTTTTATGGATTGCGATGTGGAAGTTCCTTCTCCTTATTACATTCAGAAATACCTCGATCACAGGTGGTATGAAGTCATGTATGGAGGGAGAACGTATACAGAAGAACCTCCTGAAGACATTGATTACTTGTTGCGTTGGAAATATGGAGAAGACCGCGAGCAATTATCAATGGAAGACCGTAATGAATGTCCTTATAAAACATTTTTGACTAATAATTTTGCGGTTCAAAAGAAGGTGTTAGAATTGGTTCCGTTCGATGAAACAATCAAAGGTTATGGCCATGAAGACACTTTATTGGCATTGGAACTAAAACAACGCGAGATTTCTATTCATCACATTGATAATCCTTTGGTGCATATTGGTTTAGAGCCTGCTGAAGAATACCTTCAAAAGACTGAAAATGCGTTGAAGAATCTTTGGAAGTTGTACCGTAAAAATGCCATAGCTGATAGTGATGTGAAAATCTTATCGGTATTGATAAAGCTAAAGCGCAAAGGACTCTTGTTTTTGGTAAGAATGATTGGCTTTTCAATGAAAAAACGCATGCTGAAAAACCTCTATTCAGCTGCTCCCAAATTGTGGGTGTTTGATTTTTACAAGCTCTACCTTTTGGCACGCATAGCCTCTTCAACAGCTTCGTAAACTGAGAGTAATCTTGCTTCTTCGCCTTGCCAACTATTGGTTTTAGAAGCTTCAATTGCATTTTGATGCAATTTTTCCCAATACGAATTGTCTTCAATCAAACGATTTAAAGCAGCAGCAATTTCGTCTGCTTCAACATGCTTTACCAATGCAGCAATTTCGTGTTTAGCATTGAAGTTGACATACTCAGGGTAAGCCATAGCTAATTGGGGAACACCATTGTGCATGTAGTCAAAAAAGCGATTGGCAAGAGAATATTGGTTGCTTAATCCGGCATTGGTAAATAAGGTAATACCAACTTTAGCTAGTTCTGTAAACTGCTCTAGTTTTTCTGGAGCAACATAACCTTCAAACGTAACTTTATCTTCAAGCTTTTCTCGTTTGACTTGTTCAATCAGCGCTTGGTAAACATCTCCTTTACCACAAATCACCAAAGGGTAATTTACCTGATGCATGGCAGAAATTAGAGTGTCTAAACCTCTACCAACATTTACAGCGCCTTGGTATAAAATATATTTTCGTTCTTGAGAAAGGTTGCGCTCTTTCCAAACGGTTGCATTTCGAACAATTTTTAAATCTACACCATATTTCTGGTGGAACATATTGGCATATCCTTCAGATACTGTGTAGCCGTATTTCACTTTTGGAACGATACTTTTCTCTAACCAGCTCCACACTTTGTGCACTTTAGGACGCGCAACAATTTCTTCCATCTCGGTAAAATATTCGTGTGCATCATAAACCAATGGTTTGTTTCTGATTTTAGCCGCTAAATATCCAGCTAGAATACTGTCAAGGTCAATGCTGCAAATCACATCACACGGTACAAATAGCAAATAGAAAAACAAGCGAATGTTGTGTTCAGCGTAGAAGAATACTTTCTTGTTAAAAAAGTTCTTCAACCTTTTTTGAGCAAAAGGTCGCTCTGCTAATGGAGTAGAAGTGTTCAATTTTCTTCCAACGAGCGTAACGTCATGGTTGGCGTTGGCTAATGAAGTACAAATGCGCTTCATGCGTTGATCGTAAGATAGATCATTGGTTACCGTGCAGATAATACGCATTTAGATTTCGTTTCTCCAGTTAGAAGTGAGGTGAATTTTTTCACCGTTTTTCCATGCATATGGCGGGTCAAACGGAGGAAAGTAAGTTGCTCTAATGTAGCGATCTATTTTTTCTTCGGGCCATGAGAGATCAATTTCTTTAATGGTATTAATCTCCTTTCTTAGATGAAAAGAAGAACCTCTTTCCGTTTCCAATTCTTGTTGAGGAATGGCTTTGTAATCACCTTTAAGAATAGAGGTGATTTCGTTTTCGAACAATTGTTTACTGGCTTCAAGAGTATCTTGATATAAAGAGGTTACAGTGGTATCTTTGGATAAAGGCCAACGCTTTTCGGCAAGAATTGCTCCATCATCAATTCCGGGAGTCATCAAATGAAGTGTGGTTCCAAACCATCTGGCTTCATCAATAATGGCAAACGAAAACTGATTACATCCTCTGTATTCTGGCAATGGAGCCATGTGTAAATTGATGGCTGTTTCTTTAGCTGCACTTAGTTGTTCAGCGTTTAAAATCAGGTGATATTGAACTGAAAGAATAAAGTCAATATCTGTTCGGTTTTCTAAAAGAGTAGGAGAGTCCCAAATAGGAATATTGTTTTCTTCAGCAATAGAAAAAACTGTTGATTTAGTGCTGTTTCCAATAGATCGGTTATTGGTCAATACGGCTATGACCTCAACATCAGCTGTTGAAGCTATGCTTAATAAAGCCTCAAGACAGTATGCACCAATTTCTTTGCTACCTAAAAAAACAACTTTTTTCACTCTGCTAAAAATAGGAGCACAAACCTAATGAAATCTACACATAAAGCGGTTAGTAACTCTGGATTTGCTTTACTGTTGTGAGTAATAATTCCTACTACTTTTGATCAAATTCTTGTTATGATCATTCACGAAAATCGTTCGCTTAAACCGTATAACACTTTTGGTTTTGACGTTAATGCCGATAAACTAATTGAAACTGTATCAGTTGGAGAAATTCAGCAACTAGTTGTTGATGGTGAACTGAAAGAAAAGTCAACGTTGATTTTAGGAGGTGGAAGCAATATTTTATTAACGAATGATTTTAACGGAGTTGTGTTGTTGAACAGAATTCCAGGAA
>CERC01060145.1_pt1 | contig 10431 bp, 6 predicted proteins | sample 530921 | NCBI WGS metagenome assembly CERC01 (sample SAMEA2621099, study PRJEB7988) | marine metagenome | isolation source: saline water (ENVO:00002010), including
AATTCTGATTCCGGATTACTTCCTGTAGCAACCATCCCTCCTTTTTCGTATTGTTCAAGGTATTGGTTGTTAAATTCGAAACGATGTCTGTGTCGTTCACTAATTTCAGATTGTCCGTATGCTTCTTCTACTTTAGAACCTTCTTTAAGGCTACATACATAAGCTCCTAACCTCATGGTCCCTCCAAGGTCACTAATTCCTTTTTGTTCTTCCATGATATCAATTACGCGGTTTTTAGCTCCGGGATTAATTTCAGTAGTATGTGCATCTTCTAACTGTAGAACGTTTCTACCATACTCAATAACGGCACATTGCATTCCAAGGCAAATTCCAAGGAATGGCACCTTGTTTTCTCGCACATATTTAATGGCTGCAATTTTACCTTCTATTCCTCTTTCACCAAAGCCAGGTGCTACTAACACCCCACTTAAACTGCCTAATTTTTCTTCAGCATTTTCGTCATTTACACTTTCTGAATGAATCCATTTCAAATGAACTTTTGCTTCGTTTTTAGCCCCTGCATGTGTAAATGCTTCAACAATTGATTTGTATGAATCCGGTAACTCAACGTATTTACCGACCAAACCAATTTCAACTTCGTGTTTTGGGTTTTTAACTTTATCTAAAAACTCTTTCCAAGTATTTAACTTTGGGTCTTTATCTGTTGGCCATCCGAAACGCTCTAAAACAACTTTATCCAGCTTTTCTTTTTGCATCAGTAATGGCACATCGTAAATTGATGAGGCATCTAATGACTCAATAACCGCATTTTGACGAATGTTACAGAATAAAGCCAGCTTTTTGCGCACATCTTCTGGCAATGAATATTCAGAACGACATACTAATACATCTGGCTGAACGCCATAAGACAATAACTCTTTAACGGAGTGTTGCGTTGGTTTCGTTTTTAATTCCCCAGCAGCTCTTAGGTAGGGAATTAACGTTAGGTGAATCACCAAACTATCGTCTTCCAACTCCCAGCGTAGCTGACGAACAGCTTCTATATATGGTAGTGATTCGATATCACCAACGGTTCCACCGATCTCTGTAATCACAACATCGAACTTACCCGTGTTCCCGAGTAGTTTGATACGTCTTTTAATTTCATTGGTAATATGAGGTACTACCTGAACGGTTTTCCCCAAATAATCACCTCTACGCTCTTTATCAATTACACTCTGGTAAATTCTACCAGTAGTAACGTTGTTTGCCTGTGATGTAGGAACATTTAAGAAACGCTCATAATGTCCTAAATCCAAATCGGTTTCTGCACCATCATCAGTCACATAACACTCTCCGTGTTCATACGGATTTAATGTTCCCGGATCCACATTGATATATGGATCAAACTTTTGAATGGTTACCGAATAGCCTCTAGCCTGAAGTAATTTTGCAAGAGATGCTGAAATAATTCCTTTTCCCAAGGATGATGTAACCCCACCGGTTACGAAGATGTATTTACAAGATGCCGCCATCAATACTGAAATTATTGAATACGGGGTTCAAAGGTAGCATTATTTACCCGCTCCCCGGAAGCCTTTTTATCAAAAAGAATTCACAACTACTTAAAGTAGCAGTGAAGATGAATTAAAATGTGAGGCTAAAGCCAAAACTTGGCATAATTGGCAGCTGGTCTACGCGTTCGTAATTCACTCGATCAAAGTAAAATACGTTGCTACGGTTATATGCATTGGTTACACCGGCATTTACTTCTAACTCAGAATTAGTTGTTAGAGCAATTGTTTTTCTAATGTTTAAATCCAAACGATGGTATGATGGTAAACGCCCATCATTTACGTCTGCATACTCAACTCCGATATCTCCATTGCTGGTTACATAGTCTGAACCTATACCATCTTGGAAGTCGAATTTCTCATAAAACCCTTGTGTTTGTGTAAACGGAAATCCTGAACCGTAATTCCAACGGGCACTAACTTCCCAATTGAGTTTTTTACCAAATGTGTACGACCCAACAATGTTGATATTATGTCTTCTGTCAAACACTGGATTGTATGAAATTTCACCATCCCAGCGATCTACATAAGCCAACGAGTACACAAACCACAAGTAGAAGCGCTTGTACTTATAAGAATAAGTAAAATCAACACCATATGCTTCTCCCTCTTCTATGATAAAATCTTTCTTAAGATAGTCTGGCTGTTCACTATTCTCAGGAGTATCATCATATACTTTGTTTCTGTTTAAAGTACTCAACTGTGTAAATATCTTGTAATATCCTTCTACGTTGATATTCATGTTATTGGTTAAATCCCACTCAAAACCGGCCACTAAATGCTGTGCTTTTTGAAGTTTGTGGGTAACATCACGTACACCGTCATCTTCTGTTTCAAACTCGTCTTGCAGATTTTCTGGCCCCGCTAAGAATCCGTTAAAAAGGTTTACAACATCTAAATCGCTATTCGCTGAAATAAGGTTCTGAGAATACAACCCAGCAGCCATTTTTATACGAAAATCATTAGAAATATTGTATTTCGCTCTCAAACGAGGCTCAGGACTAAAGTTATTTAACGAAGCATAATACTGTGCTCTGAAACTTGGCTCTAAAATCAATTTCCCTTTATTCCATCGATACTTGATGTAACCTGCAATTTCACTGGTGTTTTGATTTTGCTCTATCACTCTGTTTAAAGAGTTTACATAGCTAAAATCGGTACTAAAACCAACAAGTTCAGCACCATACTTAATCTCATTATCTTTAATGAAATAGGTAAAATCTAAGCCCGCATTATACCCTGCAATAGCAGAACTCCTCGTTCGATTCGTTTCAACAAGTTCTATCTCGTAATTAGAGTACGCAAAATTACCTTCAACCAATACTGCTGATCCTTGTGGTACTAACAAAAAGTTACCACCTGCACCTGAACTGGTCCAACCCAAATCAGACAATTCATAGTTTACGTCATCAACGAAGTTAAACCCAAAGAGGTTTAGCTTACTCCCCGTTGCACCATTGAATGATATTTTACCGTACAAATCGGTAAACGTGTAAGGTAAGTCACGATCTAAATAATCGTAAAAAATAGGCTGACTATTTTCTAGATAGTTGGTTTTTGCTGAAATGATAAATGACGTAGAAGATCCGCCAATTTTTTTAGGCTTTTTCAAAGGTCCTTCCAACAACATTTTTGCCCCCATAGTGGTTGCACTGATTTTTCCTCCAAAGCGATTTTTATTCCCGTCTCTGGTGGTAATGTCCATTATCGATGAAATTCTTCCTCCGTATTCTGCATTGTAACCTCCGGTGTATACATCTGTATTACGGATAACATCCAGATCAAAAACAGAAAAAAGTCCAATCGAGTGAAATGGAGAATAGATAATCATTCCATCTAATAGTACCTTGTTTTGAACTGGACTACCACCTCTTACATACAACTGACCTCCCTGGTCTCCTGTTAAGATAAAACCAGGTAGCGTTGTTAAACCTGTAACAAGGTCTTTTTCACCTCCTACCGAGGGAATGTGATCAATATCTTCAGGAGTAAGTGTTATTTCAGAAACTTTAGGCTTTGTTTGTCGTTCTTGCTTATCGGCATTTACACTAAATGTTTTTAGGTTGACTGCTACCTCTTTAATGCTCAGCTTTTGTGTAATGATCTGATCTTTTTTCAGATTGATTTCAATCTTGGCTGTATCATAACCTACCTGAGTTGAAGCTAATGTATACTTCCCTATCGGAATTTTTGAAATGGAGTAATATCCATTCACATCTGTTTGTGCTCCATACGTTGTTCCTTCAAGAAAAACGTTGGTAAAAATCATGGGTTCTCCTGATTCTCCGTTGTATACAAAGCCCCTGATTGTTCCTGTGTTCTGAGCTAAAATTGATAGTGTAGAGAGTAGAGTAAACAATAGTGCCGTAGCAATTTTTCGCATAATAGTGTGAAAATTGAAAATGCCAAATGTAATTAATTCATTGAATGAGACATTTGTTAATTCGTTAGGCTGACTCATTCATTAAAAACAGGGAATGATGGTTGAGTAAACGGATTTTTTAACAGAAGGTTTGGCAATTTAATGCATTAATTTGGGAATTAGCTCTTTTAAGAGTGCTCCGTCATCAGAACTTGAGTTATTTACTCCTTTTGATTTAAGGTCATATTCGCGCAAGTAGCCTATGTTTCGGACTACTTTTTTCCCATTATAAATTTTTGCTGCCTGTTGGTAATCTTTCACAAAAAAAGGATTGACCTTGAGAATTTGTGCCAAACGGTCTCGCGTACGGTCTTTAGGTTTTGTAAAATGGTAGGCTAATACTTTAGCAAAAAAAGAATTGAGCATCGAAAGTGTTACCACTAAAGGATGTTCTTTCTGACTTTGTGCAAAATAATGTGCTATTTGATGTGCTTTGTCAATATGATGGTTGACCAATGCATTCTGCAATTCAAAAAAGTTAAAGTCTTTATTGATCCCGATATTGTCTTGTACATGCTGATCATTGACAGTTGTTCCTTCCGGAATATTCAACATCAACTTATCCAGTTCATTGGCAATGTTAGACAATTCGTTTCCAAGGAACTCTACCAAAAGCATAGATGCCTTGGGGGTGATGTTAAAATTCTTAGCCGCTAGGTATTTGTTGATCCAATCCGGAATTTGATTTTCATACAGTTTTTTCGATTCAAAGACCACTCCGTTTTTTGTAATGGCTTTACTAACTGCAGTGCGCTTATCGATTGATTTGTATTTATGAGCAAACACCAAAATGGTTGAAGGCATTGGATTTTTGGCATAATCCAAAAACTTCTCAAATTTCTTGAGGTTCTGTGCCTCTTTTACAATTACCAATTGATGTTCAGCCATCATTGGAAACCGCTTTGCCGCTTCAATTAACTGATCAAAATCAATATCATTACCGTAATAAATGACCTGATTAAACTCTTTCTCAGCTTCATCTAAAACCGTTTTTTCTAACTTATCCGTTATGCGGTCTATGTAATATGGCTCATCGCCATGAAGCATGTAAATAGGTTTGTAATTACGGGTCTCTATGTCTGAAATGATCTTATTAAAACTCATGAATTATTATTCAAATCTCAAATGACGCACAGATCTCCCTTCATTCTTTATTTCCAAAAGTGAATCGATACCAATTTTAACATGTGTTTCCACAAAATTTCGCGTTACATTATTATCGCTATCGGTCGTTTTTACTCCTGAAGGAATCATGGGTTGATCGGTCACCAAAAGTAATGCTCCGGTTGGAATCCGGTTAAAAAATCCTACTGAAAATATGGTTGCAGTTTCCATATCAATAGCCATTGCACGTACTTCTCTCAGGTATTCTTTAAACTTCAAATCATGTTCCCACACCCTTCTGTTGGTAGTGTAAACGGTTCCTGTCCAATAATCTAAATTGTATTCGCGTACAGTGTGCGAAACCGCTCTTTGTAGTGTAAAAGCTGGCAATGCAGGAACTTCAGGGGGAAAATAATCATTGGATGTTCCCTCTCCTCTAATGGCTGCAAGTGGCAAAACAATATCTCCTATTTTGTTCTTCTTTTTCAATCCCCCACATTTCCCCAAAAACAATACTGCTTTAGGCATCTTGGCACTCAACAAATCCATTATAGTTGCGGCATTGGGACTTCCCATGCTAAAATTAATGATTGAAAGACCATCTTTTGTGGCATTGGGCATGGCCTTATCTTCTCCCATTACCTCACCCCCCATGATCTCTGCAAACTTTTCTACATAATTGTCAAAGTTTGTGAGCAGTATATAATCTCCAAAATCTTCAATTTTTGTTCCGGTATAACGCGGAAGCCAGTTGTTTACGATTTGATCTTTATTTTCCATAGTGTGTTAATTTTTTGTTCCATTACTTTTGCAGCATGCAAGCCCTAAATCTTCCAGAGTACAACTTTAAATTCGGACTTGAGAATGGTAAGACCACTATTTGGGATACCATTCGTAAAAAATACATTATTCTGACTCCTGAAGAATGGGTACGCCAAAATTTTGTTGAATTCTTAATCCAGCAGCATCAATTCCCACGTTCATTGATCCAAATTGAAAAAGGACTTAGAGTGCATAAAACGTATAAAAGGGCTGATGTAATATGCAACAATCAAAACGGATACCCTGTTTTATTAGTCGAATGCAAAGCGCCTGAAGTAAAAATAACTCAAGCAGCATTTGACCAAGTGGCTCGGTACAACATTACGTTTAAAGTTCCGTATTTAGTTGTAACAAATGGAATAAGTCACTACTGTTGTAAAGTAGACCTTGAGAAGAAAGATTATACTTTTCTGGAAGAGCTTCCTTCATACAATTCAATTAAGGCATGATCAAAAAATTACTTATCGGATTTTTATTGCTTTCCACCTTTACGGGAATTGCCCAAACAGTTCCGCAAACACTTATTTTTAAAGTTAGTCCGGCTTACAAAAACATATGTACTTCAAACGGAGTATCCATTTCTACTGTTCAGAATTATTTAACGCAGCACGCTGAAACAGTTATGCGTAAATGGCCTAATCACGGAATTGATATTGCCAGAAATTCAAACTTGGTTGATTTGAGTTTAATCTATGAGGTTAAATTAAAAAACAATGAGTCTGTTGGTAAAGCGGTACTGTTTTTACAGCGTTACAATGAGATTGAATATGCGGAACCCAAACCCTCTTATACCGTAGACTACACTCCTAATGACGCTGAAATTGGTTCTCAAAGCTACCTTTCATTAATTAATGCTTACACTGCTTGGGATACTCAAACCGGTGATACTGTTAATAGTATTGCTATTGTAGATACAGGTACCGATATGGATCATCCAGACTTAATGGATAATATGAAAGTAGACGGTTATGAACCCATTGACGGTACAGACAATGATGAAAACGGCTACATTGATGATTACATCGGCTGGGACTTTGTTGATAATGACAATGAACCTCAAGCAACATTAAACGATCATGGAGTACATGTAGCAGGGTTAGCTGCTGCCTCAACAGATAACTCAATCGGAGTCGCAGGAACTGGATTTAATTGTCCGTTTTTAACCGTAAGGGTTGGAGAAGGATCTAGCATTGACTATGGTTATGAAGGTATTGTATACGCAGCAGACAAAGGAGCTAAAATCATTAATTGTTCTTGGGGAGGTGCTGGATACTCTAGCTATGGTTATGATATAGTGCGCTATGCCACTTTAAATAAAGATGCATTAGTTATTGCAGCAGCAGGAAATAATGGGCTAGAACAAGATTACTACCCAGCTGCCTACGATTACGTATTTGCGGTAGGTTCTGTAAACTTAGACGACACTAAATCATCTTTTTCAAATTATGGCTATTGGGTAGATTTAATGGCGACTGGATCTAGTATTTATAGCACTGTAGATGGTGGCGGCTATGATGTAAAAACAGGAACATCTATGGCTACTCCTATTGTTGCAGGAGCTGCTGCATTACTAAGAGCTGAATATTCTGAATTAACAGCCATGCAAACCGGTGAACGTCTTAAGCAAACTGCTGATGATATTTCTGGTTCTAATGCTACCTATCAAAATAAACTAGGAAGCGGACGATTAAACATGGCTGCTGCACTTAATGGTTTAATTACCGAACCAAGTATTGTTGTTTCTCAAACAAATTTCACCGACAATAATGATGATGCATATGCCATTGGTGATACCATTGAGTTTACTGCCACATTTACCAATTACCTTGCTACAAGCGGTAATTTAACAGCCCAATTAACCATTGAGAGCTCTAGCAATGCACTCTACTTCACCTCTACTTTATTTAATATGGGTATTCTGGAAACATATAGCTATACCCATAACCGAAGTGTTCCGTTTCAATTTATAGTTTCTCCTAATGCCACCGTAAATGATTCTGTATTGCTGAAGTTAACCATTTCAGACGGATCTTACTCTACAGCATATTACTACCCCATTTTAGTAAACAACGATTTTGTCAACATCAACGTCAACAACCTAGCTCTTACTGTTGCTTCCAATAGCCGTATAGGATATAATGATCATGATAAAACACAGGGAATTGGGTTAAAATACAACGATGAGCCTTCTATGTTATACGAGGGAGGGCTAATGCTTGGATCCATTGATTCAGACACTAACGTTTCAGACGCTATTCGTGAATATTCAACCACCACTTCGCTTGACTTTGCTACTGTAGACCGTATCTCTGAAATTTCAACTATCGGCAGCGAGGCCATAAGGTTCCAAGCTACGTTTATTGACTCTCTTACTCCTGCTGATGAGCAACAATTATTCGTTATTCAGGAGGCATATGCCTACACAGATGAGGGGCATGAAGACTACGTCATCTTAGAATATAAGATCGTTAACCAAGATGTTATAGCCAAACAAAACCTTTATGCTGGCCTGTTCATGGATTTTGACATTAATCAATACAGTGCTAACCGCACACATACAGATTATCAGCGCGACATGAAGTTCACCAATTGTAGTACTGATGATGATCAATATGCAGGCGTTCAACTTATTTATCCTTCTTCTTTTAATCCATACGGAATTGATAATGTTTTAGGTGGAAACGGAGGCGTAAACATGTTTGATGGATTCTTTTCTAATGAAAAATACCGAACTCTCAGCGAATATCGACCCGGAGCAGGATATGCTTATAATGAAGGCAATGATGTTGCACAAGTAGTTTCTGCCCAAATTGGAACTTTACAACCGGGAGATACGGCAAAAGTGGTTTTTGCTGTTGTGGCCGGAACTAATTTAGCGACAATACAAGCTGCTGCAGACTCAGCCTACAAACGTTACAATGGCTCCATTCCTATGAGTGTGGCAGAAAGTATTTTAGATGAAAGCATTCTAGTTTACCCTAACCCAACACATGATGAGATAACTGTACAGAATGATTCATCACCTATTCAGCAAGTAAGATGGTATGATCTACAGGGGAAACTCATTGTTGAAAAAAATTATTCTAATCACTCAACCATTCACACTAAAATTCCGTCTAATGCAAAAGGATTATACATTCTGCAAGTTGTAACAGAACAAGGTGTAATCACTAAAAAAATTGAAAAGTTCTAGGGGCTTTTCAAGGTGCGATATATTTTTAAATTTGCCACCCTCAAATAAAGTACTACATGAATATTAGTGGAATTTTAGCAATTTCAGGAAAGTCCGGATTATTTAAAATGGTCGGGCAAATGAAGAATGGAATTATAGTGGAGTCTTTAGAAGACGGCAAACGTTTCCCAGCGTATGCTTCTGATAAAGTAAGTGCTCTTGAAGATATTAGCATTTACGGATTAGAAGAAGATGTTCCGCTTGGTGAAGTATTTCAAATGCTTTACGACCTTGAAGATGGGAAGATTTCTTTAAATCCTAATGAAAGTGTTAAAGCTTTAAGAGATCGTTTTTCAGAAGCTTTTCCTGAATACGATGAAGAAAGAGTTTACTCTTCAGATTTGAAAAAAGTATTTCGTTGGTACAACATCTTACTAGAAAAAGGTGTTTTAGTTCCCGAGACTGAAGAAGCAAAAACAGAAACTGTTGCTGAAGAAAAGTCAGCAGATGAAGAAGAATAAAAATTAAGCTTTAGAATAATTAGTTGTACAGAAAATCTCCTTGCCTTAGGGTGAGGAGATTTTTTTATTTCACAACATTCACTTCACGTTCTAACTCAACGCCAAACTTGCGTTTAATATCCTCTATGATTTGCTCAGACAAATCAAAAACTTGCTGCCCTGTTGCTCCACCATAGTTTACTAAAACCAAAGCCTGATTCTTGTGTACACCATAAGTATCAAACGTTTTGCCTTTCCAACCAGCTTGATCAATTAACCAACCAGCAGCAACTTTCGATTCAGTTTCATTTACCGGGTAAACCGGAATATTTTCAAACTCTTGCTTTAGCAACTCAACCTTCTGGTTTGAAATAATCGGGTTTTTAAAGAACGAACCACTATTTCCTATTTTTTTAGGATCAGGCAGTTTTTGTTGCCGAATATTAATTACTGCTTGAGAAATATTTTTCAATGATAGTTCAGTAACATGCATTCGCTCTAACTCTTGTTCAATAGCTCCGTAACTGGTATTGAATTGAGGATGCTTATTCAGTTTAAATGTTACCGAAACAATGATGTATCGATCTTTGTGTGAGGTTTTAAAAATGCTACTTCTATAACCAAATTCACAGTCTCCATTGCTAAATGTGTGTAATGCTCCAGTAGATCTATCAACTGCTTCTAACGACTCAAACGTGTTTTTAATTTCCATTCCATAGGCCCCTATGTTTTGCATAGGAGCAGCTCCAACACTTCCTGGAATTAGCGATAGATTTTCTATCCCTCCCCAGCCTTTTTCGATACAATACAGCACAAACGAATGCCAGATAACTCCCGCACCGGCTTTTACCCAAATATGGTCTTCGTTTTCATCAACTAATTCTATTCCTGGAATTC
>CERC01001650.1_pt1 | contig 10425 bp, 10 predicted proteins | sample 530921 | NCBI WGS metagenome assembly CERC01 (sample SAMEA2621099, study PRJEB7988) | marine metagenome | isolation source: saline water (ENVO:00002010), including
TTGCGTGCGTATGACCATCTATCTTGAAGGCCTTTGTAGTGCTTAGTTAAGCTGTTGTTGCCTTCGGGGGTTTTAGACCAGCTAAAAATAAGGCTGTTATTATCATAAAAATTAAAGTTACTTGCGCCTTCAAGCTCTCTGGCCAATGTTTTAATGCTGAAGTTTTTACGGTTTAGCTGTTTTAGTTCACTCCCTAACATATAAACTAAAAATTGATTATTGGGGCTCCATACCATATTGCTTGGTTGCTGGCCTTCAAAGCGATACAAGGTTTGATTTTGGCTATTTTTAAGCTCAGTCACCACGTTTGCTTGGTTAGCTGTTTTATTTGAATAGCTGCGTGTGCTGGTAACGTATTGCTTAGCATCGGGCGCTAAAGAAAGTCCACTAATGGTGGGTGCATCAAAAAGTTGCTCGGCTGAAAGTCGCTTAGTTGTAGAGGTGTTAATTGTAATGTTGTCAGTGTCGGCTTTGGGTTCAAAATCGAGAGAAACATTGTTCCAGTTAGCCACTTGTTGCGCCACTACAATCACACTATGAGAGCCATTAGTTAACGATAAAGAGTATGTGTGGTTATCGCCTTTTTGAAGCTTGGCATCAATAAACAACTGAGCGTTCTCTATCCCTTTTATAGTTAATGTGCCTTGGCTATAGCGGGTTGTTTCAATATTGAACTTAAGCGCTTGTAGGCCACCTAAAGTAAGTGCGTTTACTTTATTAAACGGCTGCCAGCTATGCTTTTTACCAAATACAGACACACTTTGCGTATTACGTTGCAACTGCTCTAATAAGTTATTAATAATGGCTTGGCCGTGTGGTGTTTGAAATGGCTTAACTTGCATGTTTTCGCCTAAAGGGCCAATAAACTCGATATTTGATTTATCAAGCGGGGCTGCTATTGCTGTCAAACTCAAGCTGCCAAGAGCAAAAAAGGTAGCTGCTTGTTTTAGTAATTTATTTTTTGTGGTCCAAGGTGAGCTAATTCTCATATTTGTGCCTATTATTGATAGTTATTTGGCCAAATATAGCATGTATTGTTACCATGCCCATATGTTCAACTCATCGGAGAAAAAGTGACTTTACTGATTGTGTACATGGTTGCTGCCATCGTTATTTCTTTTTTATGCTCTGTAATGGAAGCTGTACTGTTAAGTATTTCGCCCAGCTATGTGGCGCTATTACGCAAAAAACAGCCTGAACTTGCAAAGCAGCTCGAAAAACTAAAAAATAATGTAGATCAACCGCTTGCTGCAATACTAACGCTTAACACAGTGGCCCATACCGCCGGTGCTGCAGGTGTGGGTGCGCAAGCCGCTGTGGTTTTTTCAGATGCGGCAGTAGGAATTGCCTCTGCCATAATGACACTCTTAGTATTGGTACTTTCAGAGATTATTCCAAAAACCTTAGGGGCCAATTATTGGCGTGCCTTAACCCCTAGCGTGACCTATTCTTTACGCTTTTTAGTGATATCGCTAAAACCATTTGTGTGGCTTGCTCAAAAGCTTACTAATTTAATGGGGGCCAAGCACGATGAGGCTTTTTATATTCGCCAAGAAATAGAAGCCATGGCAGATATAGGCACCGAAACAGGGGCAATCCATGCCGATGAGTCAGAAATAATCCGCAACCTTTTACATTTTAGGCATGCGAAATTAACCGACTTAATGACGCCGCGTACTGTGCTGTATAAAGTACATAAAGGGTTAACGGTCGATCAGTACATGAGCGAGCACGGCTCGTCATCATTTTCGCGCGTGTTAGTGTTTGATAAAGACGCCGATGACATAATTGGCTTTGTGCATAAAAACGACATTATGTTGGCTTATCACCGCTTAGGTACCGATTATAAAATTAGCAAATTAGTTAAGCCTATTCATACGGTACCCGAAGGGCATAATGTGTCATCGCTACTACAAACCTTGCTTAAACAGCGTACTCACATATGTTTAATTGTTGATGAATACGGTGATGTTCAAGGCATTGTAACCCTAGAGGATATGATAGAAGCCCTTATGGGGCTTGAAATTGTTGATGAACGCGACCAATCGACCAATATGCGTATGGTCGCCAAGCAGCGCTGGCGCCAGCGTTTAGCAAGCAGCGAGCACATAGTTAGTGAAGATGACGACACGCCCCGAGATAAAAAATAATTACGACGGAGTTGAAGGTTAGCGTTTAATTGTGCCCCCCGTCGTATTTACCCAGTTTAGTGCCCACTCTATAAAATCGTCTTTGGCTTTAGGGCAGGTAAACAAAAATCCTTGCATGGCTAAATTAGTGCGGTAGTTTTTTAAGTAGAGCGATTCTTCGGCGCGCTCTACGCCTTCGGCAACAAGGGCTAGTTGCTCTTGGCTGGCAATATCAACCAGTGAGCTGACCACCACTTGCGAAAACTGATCTGTTTCAATATTACTAATAAGTGTACGGTCAATTTTTATTTCAGTAAAAGGCAGGCGCTTAATCTGGTTCATGTTGGTAAAGCCAACACCAAAGTCATCCAATGATATGCCAAAGCCATGCATTCTTAATCTGTTTAAGGTTTCTAGCTGAGAAAGGCTAGACAGCGCATGTTGCTCGGTAATCTCTAAAATTATATCACTAGGTGATAGCTCATTGAGCTGCAGTATAAGCATCAGCTTGTTGGGGCAGCTTAAATCATCTAGTTGCGTGGGAGATAGGTTAAAAGCCAGTTTTAGGTGCGCAGCAATGTTTGTTCGTATAGCTTTTAAGTCGCTGGTGGCTTGCTCAAATAAGCTAAAGGTAATTTGATTAATTAGCCCCGACTGCTCCGATAACGAAATAAACCGATTGGGCGAGATAATTTCGCCAGTGTGCGTTTTAACGATACGCGCTAGCACCTCAATACTTTCTATTTCACTGGTTTGAGAATTTATTTTTGGCTGATAGTAAGGGATTATCTCGTTTAAATTGATTGCCTCATGCAATGCTTTTTCTGAAATAGAGGCATGAGAAAGGTCGTTATGTACTGCTAAGTGCTTTGCTTTTTGTAAAACGGTTTTTACTTGGCTAAGTTGCACGGGTTTAGCTAAATTTGCGACTAAATGAATATTGCTATGGCGCGCTAAATTGGCAGCTAGGTTAATAACCTTATGATCCATTTCCGAAATTATAACTACTGCGCCTGTAAAATTAAGCCCGCCTAGTTTTCTTATAAACTCCATACCATCCATTTCAGGCATGTTTAAGTCTGTAAATACAATATCGTAAAAGTTTATATCGTCGGTTACGTGTGTTAGCGCTTGCTGAGCGCTCAGGCATTTTGTAACTTTATTCGACACTCCTAGCTCATTTAAAATGGCCTCCATAACAATTAAAATCGCCTTTGAGTCATCCACAACTAAAATATTGGGTACCGAAATCGACATGCTCTATCCTTGTAACTGCTTAATATATTAGTACTGTAAAAATAGCGCCTGATCAGCCTTTTGTCAGCTTAGTTTTATATTATTTTTTATCTTCTAAGTGCTTTTGCGCTTATGGTTTAAGGCAATTCGTGTTTTTTAAATTCATCGGTATACTAGCGCCATTGTTTTAACTGGTTTTAGTCATGATAAAAATCGATCTCATGCTTGCAGAGCAACCATTAACGCTAATGGTATCTGGGCATAAAATAGTACAAATATTTCATAATCAACAGGCCATAAGCTTTACAACACCCAAAGAGCATTACGCCGAATTTACTTTAGATAATAAGCAAATAGGGATTGATAGCTCACATGTTCATGAGCAGTCTTTATCGTTATTTGTTGATGGTGTGTTTGCTACTGAACTAGCTTTGCCTGCGCCGGTAAATAGCCAGCCCAAAAAAGGCTTTTTAGGACTGGCGGCACTGGGCTTTAAGTTATTTAAAAGTGCAAAAGTAATTAAGGTGGCTTTAGCGAGTGCATCGGTTGCCGGCTATGCTTGGCTATTTAGCATTGAATTTGCGCTTATGCTTATAGCGTGTTTAGTGGTGCATGAGTATGGGCACGTAAGAGCCATGAAATACTTTGGCATAAAAACCAAGGGTATTTACTTAATCCCCTTTGTAGGTGGGTTAGCTGTAAGTGACGATAAAATAACAACGCGCTGGCAAGATGTAGTTATATCCCTTATGGGGCCAGCGTTTGGTTTGTTTACCTCTGTGCTGGGTGTGGTTTTATATTACGCCACCGAAATGGACATATTTGCCGGCGTTGCAGTACTCAGTGCCTTATTGAATTTGTTTAACCTTTTGCCTATTTTACCGCTTGATGGCGGACATGTGTTAAAAAGTATCAGCTTTTCAATGCAATCTTGGGTCGGTTTAAGTGTGTGTTTACTCGGTGTGTTATTTGGCTTATGGCTGAGCTATACATTTGGCTTAATGTTGCTGGTGTTCTTTTTGTTTGTTGGCGCACTGGAAATTGTATTTGAATGGCGCGGTCGACATTACTCGCATTTATTGCCGCTTGATAAATACGGCCAAGGTTTTTCAGCCGCTATGTACGCTATTGTAGTTGCAGGCCATGTGGCAGTGATGATGCACTTTGCAGATTCAGAAAACCCAATACTTAGCCTGCCGATGACGATTTTATCGAGCTAATCGCTATACGCGCAGTATACCTAAATACTGCGCGTTATTAAGGGTTAGTAAAAGCTCAGCACTAGCGATATAAATACCCCCGTTACAAATAACTGCACAACACAAAACCCCATAATGTCTTTTGCTTTTAACCCTGCAATGGCTAATACCGGTAATGCCCAAAAGGGTTGAATTAGATTTGTCCACGCATCACCCCAGGCAACCGCCATAGCAACACGTGATATATCGGCGCCCAGCTCTTGCGCTGCGGGTATAACAATAGGTGCTTGTACTGCCCATTGCCCGCCACCTGAGGGCACAAACATATTTACCAGGCCTGCACTTATAAAGCTAAAAAATGGCAAGCTATCGGCATCAGCAACAGCTATAAAACCACGCGATATTTGCTGCGCTAAACCTCTGTCGACCATGACTGCCATTATGCCTGCGTAAAACGGAAATTGAATGACAATACCCGCTCCGCTGGGAATTGCTTGTTGCAAGCTATTAAGCAAGTTATGCGGTGTTTGGTGTAAGGTAATGGCTAAAAACAAAAACACAGCAATAATACTGTTTAGGTTTAGGCTACCGCCTGCAACTATAAAGTAATACGCCAAATAGCAAAGGCCAAGTAAACCAATCGAAATGCCAAGCAGCTTTGTGTGTTCTAAATGCTGAGCAGGGCGAGTAATTTTTTCATATACGGGCGGGGGCTCTTCTATAAGTGCTGGGTCTACATACACGCTGTTTTTATCACTGGGTAGCATGTAGCGGTTAACCAGCGGCATAATAATAAATAAGCCAATAAGTATGACTATGTTAAAACCAGCAAACAGGGTTTGCTCGGTAATAATTATGCCAATGCTATTTTGTGAAAAGTGCCCTTCGGTAGCAATCGTAAGCGGAATTGAGCCTGCTAAGCCGCCATGCCACACCACAAAGCCAGAATAAGCACTGGCAACTAATAGGCGGTAATCAACCTGTGTTTGCCTTGCAATTGCTTTGGCAAATAAAGCCCCAATAACTAAGCCAAACCCCCAATTAAGCCAGCTGGCTAATAGCGAAATAAGCGTGACTAAAATAATCGCTTTTGGCGCTGAATTAGCAAGCGCAGCCAGTTTGTTTAATAACGAATTGATAATGGGCGTGCTTGCTAGCATGTAACCTGTAATCAGCACCAACAGCATTTGCATGGCAAAGCTAAGCAGGTTCCAAAAACCACTCCCCCATGCGTTAATAACTTCAATACTGGTTGAGGGGGTAAATAGGCTAGCGCCTAGTAAGGTAATAATACTTAGCAATATTACAAATATAAAGGGATCGGGTAAGTAGCGCTCTACTAATTTGGTAAACGGTGTGGCAATTTTATTAAGCATAATGTGTCTGTGTGTTTTTTAGTCTTATTATAATTAATCATGCTCTTAGCACATTAGCAAACCCGCATTTAGTCTTATATTTTAGGGCCTGAGTATCTTATAGGTTGAACAAAATTTAATCCTAAAAGGGTAACTGGCCTTACTTAAAGGCTTAAACGTTGCTTAAAAGCATGGCTTACAGTAACGTACTGTTTATAGATAATTTACTAACAAAGATTTTGTATCATGCCGGTAATATTTAAGAGGCTAGCGCTACTTGTTCGTGCTCATATCGATCAGCTGAGCTGGCAAGCCGTGGTGCTTGCAATACTTGCTCATATGTTAGTGACTTGGGGGCTGCTATTTATTGCAAATGAGCAAGCGCTTACCTCGTTTACGACCTTTTTTTACTACTACACAGTAACTACCTCAACAGTGGGTTACGGCGATTTTAGCCCAACCAGCGAGCTGGGGCGTTGGGTTGTGGCTTTAATACAAATTCCGTTTGGATTAGCTTTATTTGGCGTTCTGTTAGGAAAAACAGGGCAAACAGTGACTTACTTAATTAGGCGCGCTATGACTGGTGATAAAAACTTTGCTCACAGTAACAACCACATTATTATTTTTGGTTGGCACGATACCCGAACAAAAAAAATGATTGATTATATCCTTGCCGATACCAAACGTACCGACCGCCGTATTTTGTTGGCGGTGACCGAGCAAATGGATCACCCATTTTTAACTAACGAAAATGTCGACTTTGCCCGCCTAACAAGTTTTACCGATTTAGAAGAGCTTGAGCGCGTAGCTATAGCCGTGCCGACAAAGTTATTATTGATGGGCAAGATGACGACCAAACATTTACAACGGCACTGCGTATTAGCCGTTTAGTTAAAGATGAGTGCCACATTAGCGCGCATTTTTTAGATGAAACCAAGGTCGATATGTTGCTTGAGCATTGCCAAAATGTGGAGTGTAGTAGCGCTAAGTCGGCTGAGATTTTAGTACGCTCAATGCAAGACCCAGGCTCGAGTCGAGTACAAGAAGAGCTATTATCTACATTGCACGGCGACACGCAGTTTAGCCTAGCTATTCCAAGTGAATGCGAAGAGATGGAGTTTGGCACTTTATTTCACCATTTTAAGCATGACTATAATGCTATTTTGTTAGGGGTGGCGCATAACTTAAGTGCACAAAATATGGATTTAAATCCGCCACTTGATTACAAGGTAAATGCGGGCGATATCCTGCACTACATTGCCCTTGAGCGTGTGCTAACAAATGAAGTAGATTGGCAAAGCTTGGCCAAATAACCAAGGCTTAGGTTAAATAATGAATGAAGTAGTATTTTTAATAATTATTTTAAGCGCTTATATATTACCCGTGGTGATAGTGGTTAATAGTAAGCGCACCCAAGGCCACGAAAAAAACGGCTGGTTATTAGGCGTAATTATTTTTTCGTGGCTGGGGCTTTTTATGTATTTTACGATTGTGCCCAAGCATGGTCACAAAAAAAGAAAGAAGAATAAACCGTCATAGGTCTATTCTAGCTGCTTGAGTTTGTGCTCAACCAGCGGATCATCTGGCACTATTTGTTGGGCAACTTCTAATAACTGAATAGCATCATTTGGGTGTTCATCTTGATGTTTAAGTGCGACATCTATTAACGGCTGAATATCTATTCTGGCCTGATGTTCTTGCACATGCACTTCTTTTTCATCTGCTAAAATTTGATGTGCTGTACTTAATAATGCCAAGCGGTGAGGCGAACTCGCATTTGCCTTATTTAGGCTTTGATAATACTCTTCTTTTAAGCGCAAGGTTTTGGTTTGCAAACGAAACTGCGCTATATCAATCTGCTGGTGGCGTATAAAATCAACAGCCACCTGTTTGTAAAAGCCAAACTTAGTGAGGTAGCTTGCGTGGGTACCGTGGCCCATGCCAAACACTCTTAAATGAGTCAGTTGCGGGTACCGCTTAGCATGTAGGCGGTCTATTTTATTGGTGGGGTCATAAATTATATACCCCTTAGCATGGCCTAAATCGAGGTCGTTATACTCACCTTGCCAATCAAATTGCTGCGCAAGCTCTGTGCTGGAGCGGGTGTCCCACGGAACTGTTTCGGTGTTTTTGGTGCTAACAGGATGAAAAAATAAAACCTGATCTAATTTAAGTAATTTTGCAAACGCACCAACAGCAAAACCACCGCGACTAAGGCCATAGCCTAAGCGGCACTTAAACGGTGAAAGTAAGCTTGATAACTGCTCCAAAAAGAAGATTAAATTACGGCTTCTAAACCAATTGCTTTTGCCTAAATGTTGGAACGAAATTACATTAACATTTTGTTTTTGCGCTAAGTGATAGCCCCAAGGGGCAAAGTCATCGGTTAGGTCGTGTTCTTGGACGTTGGTGCCCGCGGGGGAAAAAGTAAAAAGCAGGGGCTTACTTAAATCAACAAATTCGTATTTTACATACACATCGCCGAGTAGGTCGCCGCCACACATAGGCAGCTTAGTTTGTTGTTCATCACGGCAAAGCGTTAACCATTCATCTAACCAATACAGTAGTTTCATTAATCCCCCAATTATAACTCGCGGGGGATCGTATCAAACACGGCCAAATGAGGTCAAACATAGCCAAGCTTTAGCCCGTTAATGGTTAGCTACTAATACAGCTTGATATTTACTTACTGAGCTTAATTGCTCATGGCTATTATTTGCTCCCAGTCGTTTTGTGTGACTGGCATTACCGAAAGGCGGCCTGCTTTTTTAAGGGCTAACTCGGTAATAGCCTCGTTAGCTTTAATGTCTTTTAAGCTTACGCGTTTGTTTAAATGGCTTTTATAGGTTACTTCAACTACAAACCAGCGTGGCTTGTCGGGTGTGGCCTTCGCATCGTAATAGTCACTATTTAAATCAAACTGAGTTGGGTCGGGGTAGGCTTCTTTAGTAACAGTGGCTATACCCACAACGCCCACTTGTTTGCAGCTAGAGTGGTAAATAAATACTAAGTCACCCAATTTTATATCGTCACGCATAAAGTTACGTGCCTGATAATTACGCACGCCTTCCCACAGGGTGGTTTGTTGCGGCGCTGTTTTTAAATCATCAATCGAAAAAGCATCGGGCTCAGTTTTAAATAGCCAATAATTCATAGCGTTACTCATTTAGTTAGATTTACATAGCTGCATTGTATAGTATCATTAGCTTATCTGGGGATTGAGAGAACAGCAAATGAGCCAAGTATTAGATGATTTATTATCGTTATTGTCACTTGAAGAAATTGAACAAGGTTTATATCGTGGGCAGAGCCAAGATTTAGGGTTTAGAGCGGTATTTGGTGGTCAAGTAATGGGGCAGGCGCTGTCTGCTGCAAAAGAAACGCTACCAAAAGGACGTGTTGTTCATTCATTACACTCTTACTTTTTACGCCCCGGCGACGCCGCAAAACCGATTGTTTACGACGTAGAAACCATCCGCGATGGTAAAAGCTTTAGCACCCGCCGAGTAAGCGCTATTCAATACGGTAAACCTATTTTTTATATGACTGCGTCGTTTCAGGGTGAAGAAGAAGGCTTATCGCATCAAGCAACCATGCCTAATGTACCGCCACCAGAGGAGCTTCGCTCGTCGCTTGAGTTTTATCAAGAAAACGCCCACCACATACCCGAGGTGATCCGTAATAAGTTTATACGCGAAATGCCCATTGAAATGCGCCCGGTTACTTTTCATAACCCGTTTAAGCCAGAGGTTATTGAGCCCGTAAAGCACATTTGGATTAAAGCCAATGGCGATATGCCCGACGATCAACGCATTCATAATTACTTATTAGCGTATGCCTCTGACTTTGAGTTTTTACCTACGGCATTACAGCCTCATGGCGTATCGTTTATGCAGCCAAATATGCAAGTGGCAACGATTGACCATGCTATGTGGTTCCACCGCCCATTTAGAATGGACGATTGGATTTTATATACCATAGACAGCCCAAGTGCTAGTTCTGGGCGAGGCTTGGTAAGAGGCCAGTTTTTTGACCGCCAAGGTAATTTAGTCGCATCAACGATTCAAGAAGGGGTGATGCGCCAGCGTTAATTTGATTAGGTTTACTAGCAATAGACAGGCTGTTAAGCGCAAATTAGCAGTGCTTTCGCCTAAAAGTTTTGCCAAGAGGTAAGCGTCTTCATGTAGCATTGTTGTTCAATAACTAAACGTACAAAAAAGCCTCAATATGTTAAATGTTGAGGCTTTTTTAATGGTGTTTAATTAGAGCTTAAATTACAGCAGCTCGCTAATTACATTGATCTTGCACTATGTCGCTAACCGATTGCCATATACGTGCGGGTAATAAGGTTTTTAAGTACATGTATATTTCACACAGTTGTGTACTACCGTGAATACCATTTTCACCTTCAGTAATGAGCAGCTCACCGCGTAAATTATCAATAAAGCTTACCAGTACTTTTTTATCAAAAAACTCCGGGGTTTTAATGCCGTGTAAGGTGCCTAA
>CERC01058693.1_pt1 | contig 10413 bp, 9 predicted proteins | sample 530921 | NCBI WGS metagenome assembly CERC01 (sample SAMEA2621099, study PRJEB7988) | marine metagenome | isolation source: saline water (ENVO:00002010), including
TACTGTACCGATTAACTATTTGTTAGAGAACTTTGTATTGAAAGAAGGTGCTCTTGAATGGATTAACCCAGATTGGGGAGTTAATGGTGCCAATACAATTGATTTGAGTTTCCTAAGCTTTATCATGTTCATCGCAGTAATTGCATCTATTGTACAGTTGGTTGAGATGATCGTTGAAAAATTTGCGCCAGCACTATACGGAGCGTTAGGGATTTTCCTTCCTCTTATTGCGGTAAACTGCTCTATCTTAGGAGGTGCACTTTTTATGCAAGAAAGACAATATGCTACCATAGGTGAAGCAACAGCATTTGGACTTGGTTCTGGTGTTGGCTGGTTTTTAGCTATCGTAGCAATTGCTGCAATTCGTGAAAAAATTCGTTATTCTCATGTTCCAAAACCGCTTAAAGGATTAGGAATTACTTTCATCATTACAGGATTGATGGGAATAGCATTCATGAGCTTTATGGGTATTGAATTATAAATCGATCAAAGGGAATAGATAAATGAGTACTACAGTAATTATAACAATAGTCGTTTTCCTAACCGTGATCTTGTTTTTGGTATCAATTCTATTGTTTGCCAAAGCAAAACTTTCTCCAAGCGGCTTGGTGAAAATTAACATCAATGGGGAAAAAGAAATCGAAGTAGAAGCTGGCGGATCGCTATTGTCGACCCTTGGTAACAATAAAATTTTCCTTCCATCAGCTTGTGGTGGTGGTGGTACATGTGCCATGTGTAAATGTCAGGTAAATGAAGGTGGTGGCGAAATTCTTCCTACTGAAAAGCCTTACTTTACAAGAAAGCAAGTACAGGAAAATTACCGTTTAGGATGTCAGGTGAAAGTGAAGGAGGATATGAAAATCCAAATTCCTGAAGAGATCTTTGGTATCAAAAAATGGGAATGTGAAGTTGTATCTAACTACAACGTTGCATCATTCATTAAAGAATTTGTGGTGAAGCTTCCAGAAGGAGAAACGTTGGATTTCCAAGCTGGTGGTTACATTCAGGTTGATGTACCAGCAATTGAGGTTAACTTCAAAGACATCGACATTACAGCTCACCCTAAGATGCACAACGATCCAAAAACATTCCAAACAGAGTGGGATAAGTTTGGTCTTTGGGATTTGAAAATGAAAAATGATGAAGAGGTTTTCCGTGCATACTCAATGGCAAACCATCCTGCAGAAGGAAACATCATCATGTTGAACATTCGTATAGCAACTCCACCATGGGATCGTGAGAAAAATAAATGGATGGATGTTAATCCTGGTATTTGCTCTTCTTACGTGTTCTCAAGAAAACCTGGTGATAAAGTTGTGATTTCAGGACCTTACGGTGAGTTCTTCATTAAAGATACTGATGCAGAAATGATCTATGTAGGTGGTGGTGCTGGTATGGCTCCAATGCGTTCGCATTTGTTCCACCTTTTCCATACACTTAAAACAGGAAGAAAAGTTTCTTACTGGTATGGTGGTCGTTCTAAGCGTGAGTTATTCTACCTAGATGATTTCCATGAGATTGAAAAGAACTTCCCGAACTTCAAGTTTTACATCGTTCTTTCTGATGCTACACCAGAAGATAATTGGAAGCCTAAGAAAGATGTTGATGATGCTGAAGGTGATGGTTTCACAGGCTTTGTACATCAAGCATTAATCGATAATTATTTGTCGAAGCACGAAGAGCCTGAAGAAATTGAATTTTACTTCTGTGGCCCTCCAATGATGAACCAAGCAGTAGTAAAAATGTGTGAAGACTTTGGTGTTCCGGATGAGAACGTATCGTTCGATGATTTTGGAAGCTAATCAATATAGAATTGCATTATACTTACCCCGATCCATTGGATCGGGGTTTTTTGATTAAAAGCATTGATAAAGTGATGAAAAAACTAGTTTACCTGATCGCAATTATAGGACTTGTTTCATGCCAACAACAGACTCAGCAGAATAAAGAGGATGAACAAAAGTTGACAATTCAAGGGGAAGCTCAAGGCACAACCTATTCCATTGTATATTACCCTAAATCAGATACAATTACGAAACACGAAGTGGATTCAATTTTAGCCGATATTGATCTGTCGCTTTCAACTTGGGAACCAGCTTCGTTGATTAGTACATTAAACAACTCAGACTCTACTGAAATAGTATTTGAAGATTACAATGGCTATTTCACTGATATGGTAAGGTATTCTCGTGAAGTGTATAACGTAACTGAAGGAGCTTTTGATCCTACGGTTGGACCTTTGGTGAATGCTTGGGGTTTTGGGTTTAAGAATCGCGATGAAATTACTCCTGAGAAAATTGATTCCTTGATGCAATATGTAGGGCTTTCGTACGACAATATTCGCCTAACTCGTTTCGATGATCGAAATACAATAGATCCTAAACGCATTCTTGTAAAAGCCAAGAAGGGTATTCAGTTTGATTTTAATGCAATTGCTCAGGGCTATTCGGTTGATGTATTGGGGAATTATTTTGACCTAAAAAATGTGGATAGTTACCTTATTGAAGTTGGTGGAGAGATGAAAGCCAAGGGGACTAAACCAAGTGGAGTTTTTTGGAAAGTTGGTATTGATAAGCCCGTTGAAAATGCAGAAGAGCGAAAATTAAGTGCAATTGTAGAGGTTAAAAATGAAGCTGTAGCTACAAGTGGAAATTACCGCAAGTTTTACGTGAAAGATGGCGAGAAATATGCGCATACACTTGACCCAAAGACTGGCTATCCTGTAAAGCATAATTTGTTAAGTGCTACTGTTCTTGCAGACGAATGCTGGAAAGCTGATGCTTTTGCTACTGCTTTTATGGTTATGGGAACAGAAAGGGCAATAAAATTCTTAGAAAGCCACAAAGACCTTGGGCTTGAGGTATATCTTATTTCAGCAGCAGAAAATGAGAGCTATGAAACTTACATTACTGAATCGCTGAAAAAGAAGATTGAAGAATTAAGTGAGTAAAGGGCAAAATTAAGTGGCAGCTTTATCGCTGTCGTTTTCACTTTTACAACGGTCTCCTGGAAGAGCGCCACAAAAACTACAAGATTCTCCTTCAGGGTTCAAAAACGGGCTATTGCTCGCGCATGTACCGGAAAACTCTCCGTCTTTTTTTACTAAAATCTTAATGGCAATTCCGGCAAAAGCCAAGGCCAATAATCCAATCGCTACTAGTACTCCTGTCCAATTCATGGTGCAAATTTATCAAATTAAGAGATTCGATACAGCACTTTTGTTTGTATCATTATCGTATGATTAACAAATACAGGTTACCTCTTGTTTTTTTGATCAGTAGTGTGCTACTAACATTGTACTATTTATGGATTTCGACCGGTACAATGGGAGGTGGCGACAGTTATGTTCATTTCTTAATTTCTAAATACAGTTGGAAACATTTTAATCTGTTTTTCGATCATTGGGGAAAACCCGTATTTACTATTCTATCTTCTCCTTTCTCACAAAACGGATTGTTTTTTTTAAAACTATTCAACGTATTCTGCGGTATTCTAAGTGCTTTATTCGTGTACTTGAGTGCTAAAAAACTATTTCCTCAGACAGGAGGATTTTCCGCATTTGGACTTTTATTGATTCCCTACTTTTCAGCCTTGCACATCAGTGGGTTGACGGAGCCGCTTTTTACATTATTTCTTACTTCTGTAGTTTACTTAGTATTGATGAGAAGAAATGGAATGGCAGCTATTGTATTAGTGCTGCTTCCATTTATAAGAACAGAAGGTATTTTGTTTTTACCGCTTCTTTTGCTCTTATGGAGTGTTCAAAAGCAATGGAAACCAATTGGAATTGTTTTGTTGGTAGGCATCTTCGTCAACATCTTGGGAGCTTTTTTTCACGAAGGAGATTTTCTCTGGTTCATTACGAAAATGCCTTATAGTGTTGTCTCAAATTATGAGTCAGGAAGTTTCTTACACTTTTTGCAAAAATCCGACATGATTTTTGGACTTCCTGTTTTGATCTTTAGCTTATTAGGATGGGGAATAGGTCTTTTCAAAAGGGAGTATAATACTTGGGAGAAAAAGCTGGTATTGATCATCTTTCCGGTTGTTTATTTTTTATTTCATTCTCTGTTGTTTGGACTGGGAGCTGGAGCCAGTGCGGGACTAACTCGTGTTATGATCGTGATTGCTCCAATTCTGGCACTAAATAATGAATATGCATTGAATTATTTTTCAAAGTGGCTTCCTGATAGAATTAGATTAATGCCTTTCATTGTCTTTATCGTTTGGGTATCTATTCAGTTTGCGACCAGTAGTCGTCAACCGGTTGAGCCCACACAACAACAACTTACATTGGATGCGTCTTTAGATTATTTAGAGCAAAATCTGACGTATGAAAAAGTCTATTATTATCATCCTTATGTCCCTGTAAAATTGAACTATGATCCTTTTTCAGGTGAATATTGCAAAGAGAGACTCCCAGAAGAAAATGAATTACAAATTGGAGATTTACTTATTTGGGACAATCATTTTTCTCCACAAGAAGGTGCTTTACAGTTAGGTGAAATTAAAACCGATAACCATTGGGAAGAAATGGCTCATTTTGGAGATGAGGATAATTTTGCTGTCTATCTGTTTCAAAGAAGATAACTTCCTTTTAAACCCAGTAGGAGTGGGTTAATGCTAACTTTGCAAAAACGATGTGTTATGCCAGATAATTCAAGAGAAGATCAGTTAAAAGCCTTTGGTCGTTTGTTAGATATTATGGACGATTTACGCGAGAAATGTCCATGGGATAAAAAGCAAACCTTAGCATCTTTACGCTATTTAACCATTGAAGAAACTTATGAGCTGTCTGATGCTATTTTGGATAATGATCTGGATGAGATTAAAGGTGAGCTTGGTGATATATTATTGCACATGGTTTTCTATAGTAAAATAGGAAATGAAAAAGGTGCTTTTGATGTGGCTGATGTGTTAAATGCTATTTGCGAGAAATTGATTTACCGTCATCCGCATATCTATGGAGATGTAAAAGCAGAGACAGAGGAGGAAGTCAAACAAAACTGGGAGCAACTCAAATTAAAATCGGGTAAAAAATCTGTTTTACAAGGAGTGCCAAAATCTTTACCGGCAATGGTAAAAGCCAACAGAATTCAAGAGAAAGCCAAAGGCGTAGGATTTGATTGGGACAATGCAGATCAGGTTTGGGATAAGGTACAAGAGGAGATTGGAGAGTTGAAACATGAACTCAATGAAAATGCCCCTCATGAAAAAGTGGAATCAGAATTCGGAGATGTTTTATTTAGCATGATCAACTATGCCCGCTTTATTGGTGTAAATCCGGAAGATGCTCTTGAACGGACCAATAAAAAATTCATTAAGCGTTTTCAATATTTAGAAGAAGGTGCCAAAAAGCAAGGAAAAGCAATCCATGATATGACACTGAATGAGATGGAAGCACTTTGGAATCAAGCCAAAGAACTTTAGTATTGAATTGTGATCTATTAATACTACAACTTAAAGATTATAACTATTGGTTATTAGAGCATTATTGAAAACTTCAATGAATAGTTTCAAAACCAGTGACTTCAATCTAATTTTGAATAAAATTTATAAGCTATGGCAGTAGAACTAACAACTGATAAAGAATTTGAAGAAATCTTATCTAGTAATGAGAAAGTAGTCGTAAAATACTTCGCAGGATGGTGCGGATCGTGTAAATTGTTTGCACCAAAATATAGAAGAGTATCTAACGATGAGCGTTTTGAAAATGTGAAATTTTTAGACGTTGATGCAGAGCATAATGAAATTGCTCGTAAGAAAGCAGGAGTAGATAATCTACCATTTATTGCTACGTTTAAAAACGGTGAATTAGTAGATGCTAAAGCAACATCAAAAGAGGATGCATTAGTTTCAATGTTAGAAAATTTAAGTTAAGCGATGCAAATTCCTGTAATTAGAAGAATAGTAGAAGAATATTCATTAGAGCAATTGCAAAATGCCGAAGCAGCATTGCTTGAAGAACAACCCATCGAAATAGATGTAGATGGCAATGATGAAGGAGAGCAGTTAACGCACATAATGGCTGCAATCTGGATCAAACAAGAAATGGAAAAAGAAGATATTCCAATAGGAAAAGCAGTAAGGAATTACACGGTTAAAGTCCGTAATTCTATTAGCTAAATAAAATCATTTAAAAGAAAGGCTCTGATTACCAATCAGAGCCTTTCTTTTTTTCACATGTCTCGCAACTGTAAAAATCAATGTTGAAAATATTTCACATGTATAAATTGCCATAAAAAATAGTTACTTTGAATCTCCTTAGAGATTACACGATAGTGAATATAGTTAGTTGATGAAGAACTTATTACGCATACTATTTTTTGTTCTTTTTTGTGTTCAAAGTTCCTCACTTTTAGCAACTTCTAATATTGATAGTTTAGAGCATGAATTACAACGACTCAAAGGAGTTGATCAACTCCAAGTGCTCGATCAAATAACAAAACAGGCAGTAAATATCAACTTGAATGAAGCGCTACGCTATGCTCATTTGTACCACAATAAAGCACTGAATGAAAAGGACAATACCTTCATTTACGAATCAGCCTTTCGCCTTGGAGTTATTTATAAATATGTCGGTAATCTAGACAGCTCATTGTTCTATATAAAGGAGTCCTTAACAATAGCTGAAGCCACTCATGACTCAGTTAGAATGGGGCGTTCTTTTAACTCTTTAGGAGTAATCTATAAAACCAAAGGAGAATTAGAAGAGGCTAAAGTTTACTACAATAAATCATTGAAAATTGCTCACGATCTTGGAGATCAAAAAACAGAGTCTAAGATTTATAACAACCTTGGGTTACTTGAGCAAATGGAAGGGAAATATACTGAGGCATTAAAACATTTCTCAGCTTCAGTTGAACTTAAAAAGCTATTAGAAGATAAGAAGGGGCTGGTTGGTGCTTATAACAACATAGCACTCAATTTTACATTATTGAGTAAAACAGATGAGAGTATTCGCCATTTCAAAATGGCACTAGAAATCGCCAAAGAAATTCATTACGACTATTACCAAGGAGTTCTGAACAATAACCTTGGAGAAATATACCTTTCTATTGATAGCATTGATCAGGCCATGAGGTATTTGAATGCTTCAGTAGAGATCAGAAAAAAATTAGAGGATGAAATTGGGCTGGGGGTAACCTATTTCCATTTTGGAGAGTTGTGGGTAAAAGTCGAAAAGACCGATAGAGCCGAGCGTTATTTTCGTGATGCGGTAACTATTCTAGAAGAAAATCAGAAATATGATGAGCTTGGAAAGATATACATGGCTTTGGGGAATCTTAAATACAACCAAAGGCTATATTCCGAAGCAAAAGTATGGTATGAGAAAGCGATAAACTTAGCGAATGATATAGGAGCAAAAGAATACCTATTGGATGGTTATGAATCATTGTCGAGGACTTATTATTTAATGAATAAGTACGAAGAGGCTTATCATTATTTAAAGTTGGCAAAGCTACTGTCAGATGATAGTCATCGTTTTGAGGTGCAACAAAAACTCAACGAACAGCAGTTAAAATACGAGGCAGATTTCAATCAACAGACAATGGATCAGTTGAAAAGAACCAACAATATTCAGCGTTTAGAGCGTGAGAAAAATGACATTTTCTTTTACGTTATTTTAATAGGCTTATTGGTGGCTGCTTTCATTGCAGGATTACTCTTTCGGCAAAATCAACTTAAGAAAAAACATACAAAAACACTGGTTGAACAAAATCGCCAAATTGAGGCTCAGAACGAAGAACTCAAAATGGCTAAACTAGATGCTGAAGAAGCTCTTAAAGTAAAGTCTGAATTTTTAACAACGGTAAGTCATGAAATCAGAACCCCAATGAATGCAATTGTGGGCATGACTGACTTGTTGAACAAAACAAAATTGGATAAAACGCAATACACTTATCTTGAAACAATAAAAAATAGCAGTGAAAACCTTCTTGTTTTACTCAATGATATTCTTGACTTCTCAAAGCTTGAAAGTTCGAACTTAAAATTAGAGGTAAGAAGGGTAGAACTTAAGCAATTAATGAAGGTTGTTTATGAACTGTATAACCCAATAGCAAGGGAAAAGAACCTGAATTATAACTTAGAGTTAAGTGATGATCTACCGGAGTTTGTTTTTACAGATGCATCTAGGCTCAAGCAAATACTAAATAACCTTTTATCCAACGCATTTAAATTTACACACAAAGGAGGTATCTCTCTTAATGTGGAGGTCAAAGACCGAGAAAAGACATTTAACGGAGAGCTTGTTACCATTGAGTTTTCTGTGGTAGATAGCGGTATCGGTATTTCAAAAGAAATGAAAGAGCGTATTTTCAACGCTTTTAGCCAAATTGATGGCTCTGTTACCAGAAGATATGGAGGAATAGGGTTAGGATTATCTATTTCACAAAGTCTCACTGAAATGATGGGAGGAAAAATCTTTATTGAAAGTGAAATTGACAAGGGATCTCGTTTCTCATTTACACTTCGGTTAAAGGCAGAAAAGCAGAATCCACATGAACGAGCAGAGAAAATAAAGGAAAAAAACACTCATGAAAATACCGCTGAAATAGCCAGTAGATACCCCATGGAAATCTGTATTGCGGAAGACAATGCCATTAACCAGGAATTGCTGGTTATCATTTTACAGAAGCTGGGGTATGAACCTATTATTGTTGGTAATGGAGAGGAACTATTAAACAAATGGAGCTCCAACAATATTGATTTGATTTTTATGGATGTTCAAATGCCGGTTATGGATGGTATTACGGCAACAAAACGCCTACGCGAAATTTCTCCCAATCCCCATCATCCGGTTATTGTAGCAGTAACAGCCAATGTGGGTAATGATGATCGCATTCTATATCTCAATTCAGGCATGAATGATTATATCTCAAAACCTTATACCACTAAAGAAATCGTAGAGGCAATTAAAAACTGGTATTCAGTAATTAAAACCCACTACGAAAAGAAAAATCAGTAACCACCTTAAGCTTCTGTCTGAGCTTCTTTTTTGGAACCTTCGTAAATTTCATAGTGCTGAAACTTACATTCAATGTTCGCGTTTTTTACTGTATACTTTGGAGTAGGATGCAATCCTAAATGTTTGAAGGCTTCTTTAATGCTGATAACCCATGCATGGTAACCTTGAAAATGGTTTTTCAAACGGTTTCCGATGGTAACATACAAATCCTGAATATCATCCGGACTTAATCGTTGACCATAAGGTGGGTTTGTGATAAGCATTCCGGAACCTTTAGGTGGATCATAAGTCGCAAAATCTTGTTGCGAAAAAGAAATGTTTTTCGATTCCACACCGGCACGGTCAAAGTTTAGTTTAGCATTTTCAACAGCGCGTTCAGAAATATCCATCCCAATTAATTTGGGGTAATTCTCTTCTTGCTCTTCAATGGCTTCCATTCTTACATCAACCCAAAGTGCTTTGTCAAAGTCTTTCCAGTGTTTAAAAGCAAAATCTTTACGGTTCATGTTGGGAGCAACATTTTGAGCCATCATAGCAGCCTCAATAATGAAAGTGCCTGATCCACAGAAAGGATCAATTAAAGGCGTTTTTTTATCCCATCCGGTAAGTAAAATCAAACCTGCAGCCAACACTTCGTTAATTGTGGCAGGATGGTTACCCATACGGTATCCGCGCATGTTTAACGGATTACCACTACTGTCTAAAGAAACAGTAACAGAGTTTTGATTAATGTGAATGTTAACGCGTAATGTAGGATTTTCTAAATCAATGGAAGGACGTTTTCCTTCGCGTTCTCTAAAACGGTCAACAATGGCATCTTTTGCTTTTAGGGCCACATACTTTGAATGCGTAAATTCTTTTGAGAAAACAGTTGAGTCAATAACAAACGTATCGTTAACGTCAATGTATTTTGACCAGTTGATTTTTTTAATTTCAAAATAAAGGTCATGTTCATTACGCGCTTCAAATTCCTTGATAGGAACAAGAATTTTTAAAGCTGAGCGCAAGCGCAAATTTGCTTTATATAGTAACCTTTGATCTCCGGAGAACAGAATCGCTCTGTTAGAAGGAATAATATTAGATGCTCCAAGTTGCTCAAGCTCTTTTGCCAAAACGTCTTCTAAACCGGTAAGCGTTTTGGCTACCATTGGAAATTCTTTTTTCATGTTGATACCCTGTTTCCCTTATTTAAAACAGTTTCTTTTTTTGAATTTTTACATAACGTCTGGGAGGCCCAAAAATATTTTTTTCCTTATAGGCTTTTACCAGCGCTTTACGAAAGTTTTTAGATTTCTTGTACTGATCGTTATACAATAGTTTATTGATTGGATAGTACGTTAAGGTATCGTTTGAGACTACAAATTTATAAATAAGAAATTCTCTTGAATCTAATTCAAGCAATTGAATATTGGCGTACTGATCATTTTCTATGGTTGAGATGA
>CERC01064178.1_pt1 | contig 10401 bp, 9 predicted proteins | sample 530921 | NCBI WGS metagenome assembly CERC01 (sample SAMEA2621099, study PRJEB7988) | marine metagenome | isolation source: saline water (ENVO:00002010), including
CGTTTTACCTTTTTCTCTCTTACAGGATCAATAAATGCCTTTTTAGGAAATTCCAGGTAGCGTACAATAAGGTACGTACTCATACAAATGAAAATGGAGTTTAGTAAAAACAGGTAAAAAGCCCCAAAGAAATAGTTGAATTGTCCGGAAGCTAGACCATATCCTGCAGTACATAAAGGAGGCATCAAAGCTGTTGCAATAGCCACACCGGGAATAACATTGCTCTTTTCTCTTCTTGATCCCGCAATAATTCCTGCTAAACCACCAAAAATGGCGATAAACACATCTAGAATAGTAGGCTTTGTTCTAGCTAACAATTCACTTTGTGCTTCGGAAATGGGGGAGAGTAAAAAGTAAATTGTAGAGGTGATAATGCTGACAATAACTGCTGTAGCAAAACTGCGTAATGAACGTTTAAGTACTTCGAAATCATTGGTTCCAATGGCTAGGCCAGCTCCTAAAATAGGTCCCATTAGTGGAGATATAAGCATGGCGCCAATTACAGCGGCAGCAGAGTTAACATTTAACCCAATAGAGGCAATAAAGATAGAGGCAATCAGAATCCATATACTATGTCCCTTAAAGTCAATGTCGCGTTTTATACCCTCAATGGTTTGGTCAATATCAGCTCCATCTTTGAGGTTCATTAAATGCTTGACATAATTCCAAAGGTTAACAATGAATTTAAGAAAGCTATACTTCATAACTTGCTTATTCTCTTCGTTCTTAGCGTCTGAAGAGCTTTGTTCATTGTTTGTGCTGTTGTTCTTAAGGGGTAGACTTTCTTCGCCTTGATTGGTTGTCATATAAGCATTGGATTGATTGGGGAAAGATAATCAAATGGAAGTTTTGTAAATGAAAAAAGCCCCGCAATTTGCGAGGCTTAAAATTTTATAACTTTTAAAGTTGAGTTACTCTCCTTGGCCTAAAGAGTAGCCACGAACTCCGTCAAATTCATACAGATGTTCGGTTTTAATGAAGTCAAGACCTGCGTCATCAATGCGTTTTAATAAATCGTAAACATCTTTATTGGAACAACTGCCAGCGGGAGCTGTGTAACGGCATCTCCAGTGATCTGTTTTGAAAGTTTCTGGAAAACCACTAGGGTAAACTTTAACTCCTCTGTTGGTAATCATTTTAAGTTTTAAGGCCTCACCTTGAGCGTTTTCAAGTGTTTGCCCAATTACATTGGCATCTCTATCGTGCTCTCTCCAATCGATAAACACATCAACACCAACAAGCGTCTTAGTTCTGTAGTGTGTTGTTGGAATATGCTTGGTATCAATCGGATCAGCATCTTCTTTGTAATAGACTGGTTTGAATGTTGATGGAGTTTGGCCCAAACGTTCAATTACAGCATCTGCAAATTCTTTAGTTCCTACTAGAGCTGTTGAAGTTCCTTCTTCATACACATCGCCAGTGTGAATTCCGTCTTCAATGGTTTTTAACCAAGCGTTTTCAATTTTTTCAGCCAATTTGGTTTCACCAAGATGAACCAACATCATGATAGCACCATTCAATAAGCCTGAAGGGTTTGCAATGTTTTTGCCTGCAATATCAGGAGCAGAACCGTGAATGGCTTCAAACATAGCAACAGTTTGTCCAACGTTTGAAGAACCACCAAGTCCAACTGAACCAGCAACCTCAGCAGCAATATCTGAGATAATGTCACCATAAAGATTAAGTGTAACAACCACATCAAAAGATTCGGGGTTGTCAGCTAATTTTGCAGAACCTATATCAATAATCATGTGGTCTGCTTCAATGTTTGGGTATTCTTCAGAAACTCTGTTAAATACACGGTGAAACAAACCGTCAGATTGTTTCATAATGTTGTCTTTCGTCATACAGGTTACTTTTTTCCTGTTATTCAGACGAGCGTATTCAAAAGCATAACGCACAATGCTTTCAATACCCGGACGAGAAACTAATTTTAATGTTTGAACTACTTCTTCTGTCTGTTGATGCTCAATACCAGCGTACAAGTCTTCTTCATTTTCACGAACAATAGTCAAGTTCATTTTTGGGAAGTTAGACTTTACAAAAGGAGTATACGCTCTACAAGGGCGAACATTGGCGTAAAGGCCTAATGTCTTACGAATAGTAACATTCAAACTTTTATAACCACCACCCTGAGGAGTAGTAATAGGAGCCTTCAGAAAAATCTTGTTCTCACGTAGACTGTCCCATGCAGAATCTTCTATTCCGGAAGAAATTCCACTTTTGTATACTTGTTCGCCTACTTTAATCTCGTCATATTCTAAAGGAGCTTCAGCTGCATCTAAAATACGGAGTGTGGCGTCCATAATTTCCGGTCCGATTCCATCGCCATAGGCTACGGTAATTTTTCTTTTTTCTGACATGCGTTTTAATTTTGGATTTTTGTGAATCTGGCGGCAAATTTATGTAGTGATATGAGATATCAAAGTGAATTTTGAGCTGTTTTATTAATCTAATTTTATTCTAATTTCATTTATGGATTTTTTTCAACGTGTAGAATTGCCAAATGTGCAATTTGAGGTAGAGCATCAAGATGAAGTTCTTCTCCTCGGTTCGTGTTTTTCTGACAATATTGGGTTGTTGATGAATCAATTGAAATTCAATGTTTTATACAATGTTTTTGGCGTTATGTATAATCCTTATTCGATCTTTAAATTGATGGAAAGAGCGCTGAATGATGAAATGTTTCAATCTGAGGAATTGATAGAAAATGATGGTGTTTTTTATCATTTTGATGTTCATGGAGATTTATCTTCAGAAGACTGTTTAAAATTGATTGATGACCTCGATTTTCAGTTGAAAAAACTAAAAAATAAGCTTTTTGATGCAAAGTTGTTAGTAATTACGTTTGGGTCTTCATGGGTTTATAATTATGAAAAATGGAATAAAATAGTAGCCAATTGTCATAAGATTTCGGGCAGTGAATTTAATAAGGAAATTCTCTCTGTTGAGTCAATGATAGTCCAAGGACAGAAGACTATAACCGCCTTGAAAGAGAAGAACAAAAAAGTAGAGTTGTTGTTCACGGTGAGCCCGGTAAGACATGTTAGAGATGGGCTGTCAAATAATCACATTAGTAAAGGAAGATTGATTGAAGTGGCTACTCAGTTGGCAGAATGGAGTAACGGTGTTTATTTTCCTGCATATGAACTGATGGTTGACCATCTGCGAGATTATCGTTTCTTTAAACAAGATAAAGCCCACCCTACCGAAGAGGCTATAAGCTACATTTGGGAAAAGTTCAGTGAAACATTTATTTCAAAATCATCAAGAGAGCTAGCGAAAGAGATTGAGAAACTCCAACGAGCCGTGGCACATCGTCCGCTTAGGCCTCAATCTGAAGCCCATCGTCAGTTTGTACAACGCACGCTGCAGCTTATAGATGAAATGGAAAGCATCCATAATTTGGATTTTTCATATGAGCGAAGCAGATTGTTGATGCCTAAAGCGTAGCTATAAAGTCGTGAATAGCTTTTTGTAAGCACTTCTGTTGAGGTTGAACAGTAATTCCTTTAAACGTTTTGGATTGTTCTAATGCCTCATCAAGATTAAATTGATCTTGCTCTACAGAGAAATAGTGCTTTTTTTCAAAATGATAATGTGCCAGATACTCTTGTTCTGTTTGTCCTGGAGTTGGGATGAGAATAGCTGGCTTTCCCATTATAGCTAAGTCCATCAATGATGAATATCCTGATCGTGAAATAACCATTTTACTTTGAGCAATCGCTTCTTGTAATTCTTTGGCGGGCAAGTGAGCTACAGTATCTATTCTTTCATGGTTTTGATGAATATTCTCCCCGGCTTTTCCTAAAACCATTAAAGCTGTTGCTTTACTCATTTCCAGTTCAGTGTGTATAATGTGCTGGAACATTGTGCGTTGTGGTTCAGGTCCAGAAATAATAGCAATTAGGTCATATTTCTGGGTGCTTTTTTGAGACAAAAACCTACTGAGAGGGCCAATGAATGTGGCGTGTTTCGGCACTTCATACTTGTGCGATAAATCACCAGATAAGTTGTCTTCTCCTTCAAAGTCAGGAATCCAGCAATGGTCAAATTTATTGATAAAACGAGCATTTAGCTTTTGTAGTAGGTTTTCGCCAAACGGGGCTTTTATCATTACTTGATGCGTAATAAAAACAGTAGGTACTTTTGAAGAATGAAGGCCAAAACGGTTATCAGCTATAACACCATCTATTCCCAGTTCATCAATGTATTGATCTAAAGCTTCGCCTTCTTTCTTGATGTTATTGAGAATTTTAGGCATTAATTTTAACATATGAACAGCCATGTTGCCTCCCGAAGGATAGGTGATTTGATAATCCGGAAGGTCAATAAATTCAAGTTGAGGAAATTCTTTTTGCAGTAATGCTTTAGGATGTTCTTCGGCAGCAAGAACTACTTCAACATCCTTGCGGATAAGCTCCTGAATGATAGGGATACACCGGGTAGCGTGCCCAAGCCCCCAATTCAGAGGAGAAACCAATATTTTCTTTTTGTGTGCCATTGAACGGATTACAGCCAAAGGTAAGGCTCCCTTGAATAGAATAAATAGATCGCTTCATTTTCATTTCAGGAATTGGTAAAGGGGCGTTACATTTGCGCCCAAATCTATACCACATGAAGGTTTTTAAGTTTGGAGGAGCTTCTGTTAAAGATGCAGATGCGGTTCGTAACGTACTCGAAATAGTAAAGCGATATCAGGGAGAGAAAATTGCCATAGTGATTTCGGCAATGGGGAAGAATACCAATGCATTTGAACGTGTTTGGCAGGCTACGGTAGATAAAAATGCAGAAGCAGCTAAAAAAGAGTTGAAGAGCATCAGGCAATTTCATGAAACTATTGCTAAAGATTTGTTTGGAGACATTCCTCAAAAATTGGAGCTGAAATTAGCCGCAATATTTAGTCAGGTTAAAGAAGCAATGGAAGTAAAAAACTACAGTACTCCTGATTATTTATATGACCAAATTGTATCTGCCGGAGAGTTGTTGTCAACTACACTTGTGAGTGTTTACCTAGAACACAAGGGAGTGGCAAATAAATGGTTTGATGCGCGGAACATTGTCAAAACTGATTATAACTTCCGTGAAGCAAGGGTAGATTGGCAAAGAACCCAAACACTGGTAGATCAGCAATTGAAGGCGTTTTTTGATGAAAATGATGCTGGAATTGTAATGACTCAGGGATTCTTAGGAGGAGCAGATGCGTTGAATACAACCACTTTGGGAAGAGAAGGTTCTGATTATTCTGCTGCCATTCTAGCTTATGCACTCAATGCCGAAGGAGTTTATATCTGGAAAGATGTGCCCGGAGTATTGAATGCAGACCCAAAGTTTTTTCCGACTGCTAAAAAGTTGGGCGAAATCTCATACAAAGAGGCCATTGAACTGGCTTATTACGGAGCCAGTGTTATTCACCCTAAAACCATAAAGCCGTTACAAAACAAAAATATCCCGCTTTGGGTAAAATCATTTGTTGATCCTACGGCTTCAGGCACGTTAATTCAAAGCAATACGCAATACGATGCCTCAATTCCTTCCTTTATTTTTAAAACCAATCAACGGTTGTTATCATTGGCTACACGCGATTTTTCGTTTGTAGTAGAAGATAACTTAAGTGAGATTTTTAAGTTGTTTGCCGATTTTAAAGTGAAGATCAATATGATGCAAAATTCAGCCATTAACTTTTCTGTGGCTGTAGATGATGTTGCCCAAAAAATTGAACCTTTAATTGAAGCACTAAGCAAGAATTATCTGGTTCGTTTTAATAGCGATCTGGAGTTGTTGACCATTCGTCATTATAACCAAGAAATAATAGATGAGTTAACAGCCGGTAAACAAGTTTTAATGGAGCAACGTACACGTCAAACCTACAGAGTGGTACTAAAAGACTGCATTTCATAGGAACAGCTATTTTTGGAGCGAAATTTTTTGAGGAATGAGTGGTAAACAAAAGTTGATGCGGTTTGCGCAAATAAAAGAGTTTGACAATGTGCTGGAGCCGGAATTGAAAGATGTGCTGGACAAGTCGAATGCACCGCAACTGAAAGATCATCCCATGAAAGGGAAATGGAGAAAAGAATTCTTCAAAAACGATCAATCTATTGTGTTAGAACTAGCGTGTGGTAAAGGCGAGTATGCTGTTGGGATGGGTAGGAAATTTCCGCATAAAAACTTCTTAGGAGTAGATATCAAAGGAGCTCGCATGTGGAGAGGAGCCAAAACAGCAATTGAAGAAGGATTGCAAAACGTAGGCTTTTTACGCACACGCATTGATTTTATCGAAGCTTTTTTTGAGCCGGGAGAAGTAGACGAAATATGGATTACATTTCCAGACCCTCAACCACAAAAAAATAGAGCACGTAAGCGATTGACCAGCCCTGGATTTATAGAACGTTACCGCAAGTTTCTAAAGCCGGGAGGGATTGTTCACCTTAAAACCGATAGTGATTTTTTCTTTGATTATACAATGGAGCAAATCAAAGAGCAAAGTTATGAACAGGTGCTGTATACATATGATTTGTATAGTGAGCTTATCGACAATTTAGATAAAGACACACAAGATATTCTGGCGATTCAAACACACTACGAGCGCTTGTTTACTGCACGTGGTCATGTGATAAAATATTGCAAGTTTAAAATCGATTAATGGCATTGCCCCCTGATTTTTTTGAGATGGTTTATGAAGTGGTCGCTCTAATCCCTAAAGGAAGAGTAACCAGTTATGGAGCTATTGCACGTTATTTAGGTGCGACAAAATCAGCTAGAATGGTTGGGTATGCCATGAATGCAAGCTTTTCTCATGAAAAATCGATACCTGCCCATCGTGTGGTAAATCGCAATGGCATGCTAACCGGCAAGCATCATTTTTCAACTCCTTTTGCTATGCAAGAAGCTCTGGAAGCTGAAAATGTTGAAATTAAGGAAGATCGTGTTGTTGATTTTAAAACAGTCTTCTGGGATCCTAATATTGAACTAGAGCTTTAGGTTGAGGAAGCGAAAATAGAATCACATAATCTGATTGGTACTCAATTTTAGTTCCATCAATACTACATACTGATGACCAATCTGTCTTGGTATCGCTGTAAGCCATATAGTAAGGAGTAACAATACTATCATTTTTCTCAGCTATCGGGTAATAAGGCGTTTTTGCATTTTCATCACAAACCGTGTCTAATTTTACAATGGGGTGTAGGCTGTCCCATATGAGAGGGAAATAGCTTTGACTGGTTTCGTAATTGTCCATAATTACCATGGAGCGTTCAATGCCAAGGTAGTTAGAAGCGTGGCCAGATTCCCAAGTTTGAGCATAATTCATAGGGTAAATCACTGAATGGTCTGGCAATTTTTCTGAAAGCACATAAAGCTCAGTAATCATTTTCTGAAAAGGCTGCTGATATTTATAAATGATTTGGAGTAACTGGATGTGCAGGAAAATAAAAAGAACCGGAAGCGTCCAATGAACAATTTTTGGGAGTTGAACCCCGGAAACAAACAACAATAGAAAAAAGTAAATGTACCACTGGTGACGGTTAGACAAAAAACTAGCATAGCCTACACTTTCAGGCATGGTGTAATAAAAAACAACCAGTAGTAATGCAATTACAAGAAAAGCAATTCTTGATGAGGTTAGACTAAAATTTCTAATGAGTAGAAGGATTCCTACCAAAGTAAAACCCAGAATAATAATGCCTATCCATTGTGTGTAAGCACTTTCATCTGCATAGTGAAAAGAAATGATAGAAGAAAAATCCAGTAAACGTGTGCTGAGTTCAGAAAAGGATAGATAGTGCTCGTCAAAACTTGGGTGAGCTTTATAAAAGGCAATGAAGAGTAGCAGTGCAGGAAGGGTTGATAAAACAGCAAAGTACAATCTAGGCTGTTTTAAAAATTGTAAAACTCCTTGTTTTGAATTCAGCTTTGGAAGAATGTGTTTTTGAAAATAAAAAGCACTGAAAAAGATGAGTCCAACAACAAAAACATAGAGGTGAGTATAGAATAAAGCGAGCAAGAAAAGAGCATTTAGGCATGCTGTTAAAAAACTGAATTGCTCTTTCTTAAAAAGAAAAATAAGGTATGACAAGAGAAGAATAAGCCCCATTGAAAAGTTGAAAAAGCCATATTGTAGAGCGCTGCTAAATGACAAAGGAAAAAGTAATAAAGCCCAAAACAGAGATTTAAAATTTAAAGTCTTTAGAAGCCATAAGAAAAGTAGAGGTGGTAGCAATGTCATGGCTAATATGAAGGTTTTATGGGCTTCCGAAGGTGGGAGTATTGAGCTGAAAAACTTTAGCACTACATAGCTAGAATAATTGGGTATGATTGATGAGTTGAAAGAAAACCAAGAAGCAACAATACGGTCACCAGAAAGTAAGGATTGAATCAAATTGGCGTTGTAAAAATGAGCAGGGCCATCTAACGTATGGTAATGTTCTAAAGAGAAGATCAAAACAATAGATGCAATAGCCATGATGAAGAAGGCTATATATGTAGTTAACGTTGTAAAACGTGTTAACTTAGTTTCGATTTTGGATAGCATTACTATGGGTTTGGTCGAAAGTAGTTGAAACTTTTTTATTCAGCCAAAATTAAGTCGAAATGAAACCATTTAAAGAACATTTTCAGAAAGCGGAAAAAATAATAAAAGACAAGACTAAAGTTCTTGACACCGCAAATGCTGCAATGACTATAGCCGAAAAAAATAAATTTCGCATGAAGGAGATTTGGAATCAGCTTCAGCTACTGTTTTCTATTGTTAAAGATTACTCCAAAGGAAACTATACAGCTGTTCCTAAAAATACCATTATAGCTATAATAGCAGGGTTGTTGTACTTAATTGTGCCACTAGATGCTGTTCCTGATTTTATACCATTTGTAGGGTATCTTGATGATGTTTCTGTCCTTTCTTTTTTGATTTCGCGCATTTCAAAGGATTTGAAAAAATATGAAGCCTGGAAAAAGAGTCAGGCAGAAGTAGTAGAATAACGATGCGTAGGTATCGCAGAACTTTTTACAATTAATAGCCTTATTTTTAGAAGACGGTTAAAAGCAGCTGATATGAAGATCATTCAGGAGTTTAAAGAATTTGCAGTTAAGGGAAATGTTTTTGACATGGCTGTTGGGGTAATTACCGGAACAGCATTTAGTAAGGTTGTTTCTTCCTTGGTTCAGGATATTATTATGCCTCCTATAGGTGTGTTGGTAGGTAAAGTGAAGTTTGAAAACTTAAGTTGGACTATGCAGCCTGAAATAAAAGACGCAAGAGGAGAAGTAGTTCAGGAATTGGTGGCGCTTAAGTACGGAGCTTTTTTACAAGTAGCAATAGATTTCATCGTTATCACGCTTTCTATTTTTGTTGTGGTAAAATTGTTTAACAGGGTTAGGGCTAAGGCAGAGAATGTTAAAGATAAGTCAGAGTCTACTCCTAAAAACATTGAACTGTTAGCAGAAATTAGAGATTTGCTAAAAGAAACCAATCAAAAATAACTGAGCGTTTCTTTATTGGTCGATTTCACAATTCCTTAACGGTATAAGGTGTGGTGAGTTGGTGAAAAAATTTGTTTAATTACATTGAAACTATTCCAACTGAACCAATGACTAGTCTTGTTGAATTTACCTGGCTAATTGAAAAATATGAACTCCACGAGTTATTAAACAAGCCAGACAGAAACAATACAAAAGAGCAAATACTTATTGATTCGCTCGTCAATAGCAAAGAATGGTCAGAAAGTAAGGCCAAAAATCTGCTATACGATGAGGTGAGCAGTGAAGATGCATTTAGAGTTCTGAAGTCAAGAACACTTCATTTTCTAGACGATACCATGCTTAAGCGTTTTGATATTGTTGCTCAGAAAGATCAAATGTTAGCGGCTAAAATTGAAGTGAACAAAGGGCTCACGTTAATGGATATTTACGAAAGCTCCGGAGCTCATGCCAATGCATACCGTGTAGCCAAACGTTTATACAAAATTACGCTAGACAACTTTGCTTACTTCGAATTAGAAAGAGTTGTTCAATACCTCATGAAGTTTAATGTGATTAAAAATCGCCCTAAACGATACCGCTATTTCAGCAATATTTTGAGGAGAGTGACTGAGGTAAGAGAAGATGAGCAGCGCATAAATCGCTTATACCTTGATTTGTTAATGTACCTCGATGTAAAAAAAGGAGTACATAAAGATGAGAGATTGATTGATCAATGTGTCAATTTACTTACGGTAAAAAACGAAGTGTTACCAGCACTACCTAGTCTTAATCGTTTGCTTTGGAGGTCTCGCATTTCCAGCATGATGTATTACAATGTTAGAGACAACCGCATTACAACCACAGTTTTGCTAAAAGAGTGGGAAGACCTTTTCAACTTTGTTATACAAAACGGACAGCTTTTAACACCATCCTTACTGC
>CERC01065986.1_pt1 | contig 10392 bp, 10 predicted proteins | sample 530921 | NCBI WGS metagenome assembly CERC01 (sample SAMEA2621099, study PRJEB7988) | marine metagenome | isolation source: saline water (ENVO:00002010), including
TAGTAGGAAATGGTTTCATGGTGAAAAGCTTTTCTAAAGCCGTCACTATAATTTCCGTAATCGCTCTTAAAAGCATGTGCAAGTGTATCACCCTCAGTTTCAAATATCAGTCCTTTACCATCACTATCACCTAATAATTGATAAGCTCCTGTGGAGCTGTTATTGGCAGGGATAAAGAGCATCTTTTCGGGTGGCTTCTCGGGTTTCTCTATTCCTTCAACTTTCCCTTTGTTGGCGTTGTATTCAGCCAATTCCAGTTCGTAATGTTGCTTGTGGAGTTTGGCTTGCTTTCTGAACTCTTTGTGTACTGGATTCACTAGTTGACGACAATGCACCAAACGACCTTTACCTGCCGAGGCTTGGGCGGTAATGAATAGAAACAGATTGGAATAGACACGCTTGCCATCATAGATGCCTGACACTTTGGGTAAACAGGCACTAATAGCCACTAAGGAGCCAAGGAGTAGAATATCCCTTTCCTCATTAGAAGTGGCTATCTGTATTACCTTTTGCAAAAACTCAGGAAGTTCAGGAAACAAGGAATCAGGAAAGGTTGGCATTTGCTCTGGTTCTTTCTTGATTTCTGCCTGACTATTGAGATTCTTGCTTTGATTCTCAGACCTGCTAGCAGGGCTGTAAGTCTGTCTTTCCTGCTTTGGGGTAGTCAATGGTATTCCTGCTTCCTTGGCATGATAGAAGAAGGTTTTCAGGGAAACTCCCTGACCTCTTGCCTTCATGCAATTATCAAACTGCTTGTCGCATTCCTGTGTAGAATATTCAGGATGATATTGACTAACACGGTGGAACAGGTTTCTACCTGTCTCACCAAACTCATCCGCAAAGGCAAAGCCGATGTTTACCCAATCGCTGTAAGCGGAGGTAACATCTATACGGCTGGCCTCAATGCCTTGAATGATTCGTTCAACTTCTTCGAGTTGTGTATTTGTAGTGTAATTGCTTTGCTCTGTAACTTTTACTTGTTGGTCAGGCTTATCAAGCCATTCCAACGGATTGAATGTTTTTCGCTCCATAACCTATATGTATTTAGGGTTGATGAATATGTCTGTATCGTGCGGAAGGAAACATGCTCTTGAAATGTCCTTTCCTGATTGGTCTACTTCTAATTGATAGGTGTGGGAAACGTAGTTTGCCACTGCCTTGAAATAGTCCTGGTGTTTTGCCTGCGTCAAGTCAATCGGTATTACCCATTTCAATCCATCGCCTGAAGGAGATACAAACAGTAGCTCCGTTTCAAAATAATGGTCGCTGAGTAATGATTGCTTGAGTGTAGGGATGTCCTCAATGTGGTCAAAATCGATTGTGAGCAAACCTGAATGTCTTTGGAGGTTTCCATCATTCCGCTTAGAGAATGAGCCTGAGAAAGTCACATAATCGAAGTTTTGAGCCTTGTACTTTCGGGCATCCTTTGGCTCTGAGATGTTGCGAAGTGTACTTGTACACGAAGCAAAATCATTGCCTTTGATGAGGTGGTACACCTCAATCAAGGAGACTTGGCGACTTGGCTTCACATTGGATACAGGCTTTTTGAAATAGCTAAAAACTGGCGGTGTAGGCTTTTGAATTTCAGGAATAGCAACCGCAGGTTGCGTTTCCTCTTGATGATAAAAACCTCTTTCCTTTCCAATTCTCAGGTATAGTTCTTCATTGATCTTATCGAGAAGGGCTTGCCCTTCGAGGCTGAAATGCAATGAAGCAAAATCAAAGACATTGCCTTGTGCAATGGCTTCTTCTGTATCGGTATGCGTAGCAATACCATCAACTATTTTCACCATCAATGTGGGCTTGTCCGCATTGAATGGATTCTTAGCAGGTTTACAGTCCCTTCCCGAAAGGGAAAGAACTGTTTCACCCTGATAGTAGTGGCGTAACACATGGGCATAGATATTTAGCCCATAGTGTGTCTTACTCAAAATGGCCTCTCTACTGATCTCCATAATGCTTTGATTTTGAAGGTGAGTAGTTGGATTCCAATAAAGCCTCCATGTCGGAAACTTTATAATAGAACTTGCCATTGATTCGGCTGTAGGGAAGAACCCCACTATCCCGAAGGGATTGAAGGGTTCTTTTACTAACGTGCAGCGTTTGCATCACTACCTGACCATCAATCCATTCGTCACTGAATTGCTCCAATCGTGACTTATGGAAATTGAGGAGGTATGCTTTGATTGTTTTTATGTCTTGAGCTACTGTCAAGAGCATATCGAAACCCTCTGTCATAGCTTTACCCTCCCTTTCTTGATTAGGTAATCCGCAGCTCTACGGTCTATTTCTTCCTGAGTGGCATTGCGGTTGCGTAGCAACCAGCTTTCTAACTCAGTTCTCTTGAAATAGAGCTTTTTTCCATTTGGCTTGTAGTGTGGAATATTCCCTGCACTTGTCAACTTGTACAAGTGTGACTGTGAAAGTTCCAAGTACTGGCAAGCCTCATTGAAGTTTAAAACTTCTTTCGTATAAATCCCCTGGCTCTCAATTAGGCGTTGGAGATTTTCAAGACGTTCAATTATTTCGTCCATCTTAAATCGTATTAAGAATTAATGAATGGACTCTTGGCCAAAAGTCATATCCGATTGTCGAATACGATGCTAAAGTATGAGGCTAAAAGGGGCGTTATGAGGCTCTAAAGCATGGTGCAGTGTAGAGTGCAGAGTGCAGAGTGGGCTGTAAAAATTGATAGCCCACTTTTAAGGTAAAAGAGGACTAAACAAAAACAGAAAAAAGATAAAAGGAGTATAGTGCAGAGTGGACTATATCAGGTGCGAAACTGCCTTTTCTATTTTATCTCCTGATAGGTTCGGTCTTTTTAAAGACCTGAACTTTGACCTGTCAAAGGAATTCCCATCAGTATCAACGAAGCATAGGCAAGTCACTTCCCATTGCTTTTGCTTTAGATCCTCCACCAACTTATGCTCAGAGTATATCAGCTTAATGAAATAGAATAGCTCGCTGATATTTCCTGTCCATTCTATAGGCGTTTTGATTTCACCTCCTGAGAATACCTTTTTGAAGTTGAGTAGGGTTGTGGATTTGCTAATGAAATGATTCAGCTTTAGACTATCCCATAGATCGGTCAATTTATCTGGGTTGGTGGGTAACTGTTTGTAGGTAAATGAATGAAATGAATTTACCGTTGCTGTGGATTCCGTTTTGGCTGCTGGTACTGGTTTGGATTCAACTTCAATTACGTGAACTGGTTTCAAGAAATGTTTGTCCGGGACTGGTTCTAATAGTAGTTGGCTGTAAAAGTCCTCCAGTATGAATTGATCATCTATCCAAGTGCTGAAAGCATTTTGGATTTCTAAATATAGCTGCATGTATGCAAGCTTTAGAAGCTGTAAGATGAATGTGTTTGCCTTGTGGGTTTGGTCTAATTCAAAGGATGTTTTTTTAGGATCTATGTACGTCAGTGCATAGTCCTTTTCTTTAATGAGTTTTCCAAGGTCTTTTAAACGCGTTTTAATCCGCTTGTTGAGTGTGTCTTCAAGCCAATACTTGATTAAGTTTTCGTTGTTGTCCTCCTTGATTAGTTCCACAAGCCTGACACATTCCGCTTTGACATTATTCAATATCAGTTTGGAATAGTACTTTGTTTTGTGATCGAATGGCCTGTGAAAATTGATCTCATATTTGAATTGAAAATCTGTGGAGGCTTCCTTTACGCTGCTGAGTTTGGAAGCATACTTTTGATCAATGCTGTTTTTTCCTAACCAAGGGCGAAGCTCTTGGTATAGGATGTCATCAAGTAATTTGGTTTGATTGCTCATAGGTCAAGTTTGATTTTGTTGGCTGCTTCCTGTTTCTTTTCATCTATGATTTTGGCATAGACTTGGGTGGTCTTCAATTCCTTATGGCCTAAGAGCTTTGAGACTGTGTAAATATCAGTTCCTGCCGTAAGCTGCAAAGTGGCATAAGTATGACGAGCACAGTGGAAAGTGATGGTTTTGGAGATACCAGCTTTCATCATCCATTGTTGCAATTTCAGGTTATGCCATGCAGAGTATTTCAATCCTTTGAATACTCGTTCTTCGGGTGCTTGCCTTTCACCAAGCAAGCCAAAGGCTTGTTCTGAAATAGGGAGGGTTTCTGCTCCTTTGGTTTTCTTTTGTCTGAATCGGATGTAATACCCGTTATCATTTGAATGCTGTACTTCTGACCAAAGTAGCTTCTGAATATCGGACCATCTTAACCCTGTGAGGGCTGAGAATAAAAAGGCTGTCTTAATCGCAGGAATTTCACATTCTGCTTGCGCTGCAGCTTGCAGTTCTTCTAATGTTAAAAACTCTCGCTGAGGTTCACCTTGCTTAAAGGCTTCAACGCCTTCACTTGGATTGCTTGGTATAATACCGTCCTTTACTGCTTGTTTGAGCGCTGCTCTGAGCTTGTTGAAGTAGGAGTACTTTGAGTTTTGGGAAAGCGGTTGACCGCTTGACTTCTTTGCATCATGGTCAAGGTATTCCTTGAAACCCATTACAAACTGTCGGTCTATTTCTTCAAAGGTCTTATCATAAGGAATGTAGCCTTTCAAGTGTTTGAGCATACTGTCCCAATTCCCGTAGTTGCCCTTACTGTTGTGACGCTTGTTGGTTAAGAGTTGAATATACTCTAGGAAACTGCCTTTCAGTTTTTCATTGTCTCGGAAGCCATACACACCGTTTTGAATTTCAATCAGGCGTTTAGCACGGATTGATTCTGCAAGCTGCATAGTCTTTTTGTTGAGTTCCCTTTCTGCCTTGGATTTCGGGTTTGGCTCAATGTATAGTTTCAGGTACTCAGCTTTGCGCTTGCCTTTGTGATAGTAGTCAAGGTATAAGCTGATCTTGCCGCCCTGGTGGCGTTCTCTCAATGTTACTTTCATACTGTAAACAGTTTTTCAATATCGGTTCTCTTAATAATGGTACGGGCTCCAACCTTGGCCGCAGGGATTGTTCCGCTCTTGATCTGGCGGTAAATCGTCATTCTGCTTGTGCCTAATAGCTGACAGGTTTCTTTAATGCTTAGAAACTCTTTGTCGCCAACTATCTCTTTGGAGTGATTGACCTTTTGCTGTGAAAGGGTGGGAACAGCTTCAACCTTCTGTTTGCGCTTGCGCTTCTTATAAGCTCGCTTGGCACATTTGTCACTGCAATATTGAGTAACGGTGGTTTTGGCGATAAAATCGCTACCACAATCCTGACAGATTTTCGGAATACGAAGATTGCTACTCATGTTCTCTCTCTTTCGTGTTTCTGTATCAGGGTGTATCGCTATGTATCAGAATGTATCTGTATGTAACATAATCTCCCCCTTGATACTTCTAATCTGTTGCTAGAAACAAAAATGGTGTTCTTAGTAACAAATTAGTAACGAAAGATACGAAAAAATAGGCAAATCAGTAACAAATAAGAGAAAGAAAAACAGCCTAAAATGCACTATAAGAAGTGATTAGCTAACAAAGGGAAAGGTAATTACTTTCCGATACAAAAATTAGCGAAAATATTGCCCAGCAAATCATCGTTGGTAATTTCTCCGGTAATCTCGCCTAGGTAGTGTAAAGCTTGGCGAATGTCCATCGCTATGAAATCTCCGGTAATGCCATTTTCCAATCCTTGGTGTCCACGCAATAAAGCTTCATTGGCATTCACTAAGGCTTCGTAATGGCGTGAGTTGGTCACTACCACATCTTCGTTGCCCACGGCAGAAGTGTTTACAAAATCAGTCAAGCGCTTTTCCAGTTCAGTAATGCCTGTACCGCTTTTGGCAGCAATAAATACAGGGTTTTCAATGAATGGATAACGCTGTTGCAATTCTTCAGTACTGTGACCATCAATTTTATTGGCCACTACCAACAATTGCGCATTGTTCTGATCGGTTTGTTGTTGCAGATCGGTTACAATGGTTTGGAGTTCATCCGGTTCCATATCGTTCACATCAAACAAATAGATCACAATGGCAGCCGCATGAATTTTCTCCAGCGTTTTTTGCACACCAATGGCTTCAACCGTGTCTTGCGTTTCACGAATGCCAGCCGTATCGAAAAAGCGGAATACAATGCCATCCAATACCATTTCGTCTTCAATCACATCGCGGGTAGTTCCGGCAATGTCAGAAACAATGGCGCGTTCGTCTTTCAACAACTGGTTCAGTAAGGTACTCTTTCCGGCATTGGGTTTTCCGGCAATTACCACAGGAACACCATTTTTCATCACATTACCCACCTTAAACGAACGAATCAAATCATACGTCAATTGGTGCAATTTTAGCAACAAACGGTTCAGCGCATCCCGATCTGCAAATTCCACATCTTCTTCACTGAAATCGAGCTCCAGCTCAATTAAACTGGCAAAATCAATCAACTGCTGACGCAATTTTCCAATCTCGTTAGAAAAGCCACCGCGCATTTGTTGCATCGCCAAACGGTGCGAAGCTTCAGAATCTGCATTGATCAAATCGGCCACCGCTTCGGCTTGCGATAAATCTAGCTTCTGATTCAAAAACGCACGCAATGTAAACTCACCTGGCTTGGCCATTCTCGCACCTTTTGTCATCAATAAATTGATCACTTCCTGGCGGATAAAGGGCGAACCGTGACACGAAATTTCAATCACATCTTCTCCCGTATACGAATTCGGGTTGAGGAAAACACTCACCAACACTTCGTCAAGAATCGAATTATCGTCATTGCGAATGGTGCCAAAATGAATGGTATGCGATGAAACTTGCGTTAAGTCTTTACCTTTGAACACGCGGTTACAAATGGTAACGGCTTCCGGCCCGGAAAGTCGGATAACAGAAATGGCAGCCGGCCCTGAACCGGTAGCTAACGCACAAATAGTATCATCGGTAAATGTTTGCATGTAAAACTGCTTGATTGTGATTGAAAGTTGCAAAGTTGATAAAAATCCACGGTTTGTTAGTCTGAACTGCCTCAGCTTCTTGTTGATGTTGGCAATGTTGGTACTTTTTGCAGGATGCGAGAAGGTGGAAGAAACCGATAATTACAGCCTCATTACCTTACCGGAAAACGAGTTGGTAAGGGCATTTTGGCAAGAAGGAGATACCATTTACATTGCAGGAGGAGAAAAAGAATCCAACGGTTTTTTAGTGGCGTACTCTACCATTGCCGATCAATCGAAAACCATCATTTCCGGTTATAGCAAAGGCTTTCACAGTGTGGCCAGAAATCCGTTGAACGGTGAATTGTACATTGGTATGAGCAATTCGGATTTGTTGACGGTAGACAATTTGGGAAACGTAACGCCTCATTATACCGAAGAACAATATTGGATCAACGATCAAAAGAAGCAACCGTTGTACGAAGGGCACATCATTCAAAACCGTTTGTTTTTCATTGGTGGTGGCGATTTGCAATTTGGTGTTATCCGTAAACAATTGGACAACGATCAGTTTGTTCCGGTAGAATACCAAAGCGAATTGCGCTCAATGGTGAGCTTGGGAGGAGAGCATTTGTTGGCAGTTGGAAACGGCATTCAAATTACATCTGATGATTTGGGCGAAACTTGGGACAGGAAATCTTCGGCCAGTGGCTATTTCACATCGGTGTGTATGGATACAACCACCGGGAAAGGTTGGATGACTACTTTTCAGGGCGCGATTTACAACTCAGATGACAACGGAGAGAACTGGGAAAAGGAACAAACCAGCATTAGCACCTTGCGCTCACCTTTTTACCTAAAACGCATCAAGCTGTTGAACCATACAGACTATGAAGCTGCTGCAGTGGGAAATAATGGTTCATTGGCCATCAAACCCAAAGGAAAATCATGGGAGTTAATGCACTTGAGTGTAGACGATGACCTCAATGATTTTATCGAATTAAACGATCAATTGTGGATAGGCGGACAGGGAAGAATTATTGTTTATCCGCTTTAGTTTTTCCAAAATGTGCGCCCAGCGTAAACGCTAGAAAATCGGCTTGCAACACCATACTTTTTACGTGCATCCCTACATATACATTCCAGTTGGGTTGAGCATAAGGATGAAACAAATAACAATGCACGCCATACCGTCCTGAAATTACCTTTTTCAACTCGTCCATCGTAGAACCTTCAGAAGTGCCATCTACCCAATAGGCCAAGCCCGTGTTGTGCACATTATACCCCAATTGGGTATATAACGCCCATCTGCCATACAACAATTCATAGCCCACAAAAGGAGTGATGATAGAGCTATTCATAAAGGAAACATCACCGTTGTTGTATTCGCTCATTTCCAATAAATCGCGAAAGCCACGGTTGTAATAACCTTCTACCCCCAAACGCACACGTCCGATGTTGCCCGTACTTTTTTGGGCATAAAGTGCAACCGTATACACATCATATAGAGGGCCATTGGTAGGAGCCGTAGTTTCACCCAATTCAAAAATCCCATATTCAACACGACCGCCCCATTGCCAGTTTTGCGGAATGTTGGCTGTGAGGTGCAATTTTCGGGGAGTGATGGGTGTAGAATTGAGTTGATACCGTGCCCCAATGTGTAAAGCCGGAATGTTAGCGCCAACGTTAGGCAATGTGGTATGGCTGTTGGAAGAATGGTGAAAACGTCCGCCCAGATAAAGTTGCCAGTGCGGATTGATCTGGTAAAAAACATTGGCCGAGAGCGAAATCCAAAAGGCGAGGTGAGACCCCATAACAATATTGTCTGGATTATCGATGTAATGGTAAGGCGAGTTAAAATAAGCACCACCCATGTGTAAGCCCGGTTCCCATGAAAACCGTTGCGAAATTCTTTTCGGAAAAGTAATGGAATATTGCAGCGAAAAAGCTTGTCCGAGAATGGAACTATTGCCTAAATCGTATCCGCCCAGCGTAATTCCCGTTAACGGATTTCCATACTGAAAAGCATAAGAAGAAGAGTCTTTGGCATGCGATAACCAAGAGATTTGTCCGCCCCAAACACCCGTTGTAGCAGGCGAATTCGGGAAAATATCTAATAAAGGACCGCGTAAAACACTACCGTCAATAGAGTGTGCCCGATTTTGAGCAGTGCATAAAATGCTTGCTAATGAGAAGATTAAAACAATAGAAACCTTGAAAATGCGGGACATTAAAAGATTATTAAAGTGCGTTTTACTGACTTGTATTTTATTTGGTTTCGTGATTTAAAAAACTAATTTTGAGCACCAAAATAGATTAAAAACGCCAATTTCAATAGAATACGATGAGTGTACTTGTAAACAAAGATTCTAAAGTAATCGTACAGGGATTTACGGGAAGCGAAGGTACTTTCCACGCTGAGCAAATGATAGCTTACGGAACCAACGTTGTAGGAGGTGTAACTCCTGGAAAAGGTGGTCAAACACACCTTGATCGTCCTGTATTTAACACTGTAGCAGATGCAGTAAAAGAAACCGGAGCTGATGTTTCGATCATTTTCGTTCCGCCTGCGTTCGCTGCTGATGCGATTATGGAAGCTGCAGAAGCTGGTATCAAAGTAATTGTAACGATTACAGAAGGTATTCCAGTAAACGATATGACTGTAGTGAAAAACTACATTAAAGATAAAGGATGTACACTTATCGGACCTAACTGTCCGGGTGTAATCACTGCTGGCGAAGCGAAAGTAGGTATCATGCCAGGTTTCGTTTTCAAACCAGGAAAAGTAGGTATCGTTTCTAAATCAGGTACATTAACATATGAAGCTGCTGACCAAGTAGTAAAAGCAGGTTACGGAATCAGTACTGCAATTGGTATCGGTGGAGATCCAATCATCGGAACAACAACTAAAGAAGCTGTTGAATTATTGATGAATGATCCTGAAACTGAAGCAATCGTTATGATTGGTGAGATTGGTGGTAACCTTGAAGCAATTGCAGCTCGTTGGATTAAAGAAAACGGAACAAAGCCTGTAGTTGGTTTCATCGCTGGTCAAACTGCTCCTAAAGGAAGAAAAATGGGTCACGCTGGTGCAATCATCGGTGGTAAAGACGATACAGCAGAAGCTAAAATGAAGATCATGAGCGAGTGTGGTATCAACGTTGTTGATTCTCCAGCTCAAATCGGAAGCACTTTAGCTGCAGCATTGAAATAAGAAGCCATCGGATTTTATTCCGAAAGAAATAGAAAAGCTCGCTTGTTACAGAATAAGCGGGCTTTTTGTTTTTATGGAAGTAAGACGGCCAAATCTGCGGTTCGTTTTAAATAGTTCTTGGCAAATCCTCTGAAATTCTATCTTTGAACCCAAACAAAATTTGAAAGAATGAAATTACTTGAAGGTAAAACAGCAATCATTACCGGTGCCACCAGAGGAATCGGAAAAGGCATTGCAGAAGTGTTTGCTCAACAAGGTGCTAATATTGCATTTACATATGTTTCTTCTGATGAAAAAGCAAAAGCATTGGAAGAAGAATTGGCTAAAAATGGCGTAAAGGTGAAAGCC
>CERC01064084.1_pt1 | contig 10370 bp, 9 predicted proteins | sample 530921 | NCBI WGS metagenome assembly CERC01 (sample SAMEA2621099, study PRJEB7988) | marine metagenome | isolation source: saline water (ENVO:00002010), including
CAGGCGGCCACCGAGTTTGGTGTCGCCATTGCGGACCAACTGCGCGGCTTCACCGCGGGCGCAGAACTGCAGGTCTTCGTACCAGTCCATTTCCAGCGCCGATGACAGGTCGTACACCTCGGCCACGCTGACATCTTCGGGGCCGATACCCGCCTGCTCGTAGGCTTTGGCGGGCAGGGCGGCGCGGAAGCGATGTGCTTCAACACCGGCGGCGGCCGCAGAATCGGTGGCAATGTCGGGCATTTCCACCACGGCACTGGCAAAGGTCGGGGTCACGGTAGAGACCGCGGCGACACGCACCGCATCCCCTTTGCCGATGCGCTTGGCGTAATCCATGCTCGATACGATCATCGCCGCGCCGCCATCGGAGGTCGCGCAGATATTCAACAGGCGCAGTGGGTCGGCCACCATGGCGGAGTTTTTAACGTCTTCCATGGTGAATTTCTTTTTATAGCGTGCATTCGGGTTGGTGAACCCGTGCTCGCTGTTCTTGATTTTGACCAGGCCGAAGTCTTCCTCGGTATCGCCGTACAAGTCGATGCGGCGACGGGCATACAGTGCGAAATAGGTCGGGTTGGTAATACCGAGGTAAAAGCGTACCCAGTCCGGGTCGTCGGGGCGGTAGCCGCCAGCAGGGGCGAGGAAGCCCTTGGGGGTGGTGTCGGCGCCGACGACCAGTGCGACTTCACATTCGCCTGCCAGAATCTTGGCTTGGGCCGCTGCCAGTGCTTGTGAGCCGGAGGCGCAGGCGGCATAAGATGTATTCACTTGTGCGCCCTGCCAGCCGAGGGCCTGGGCAAAGGTCGCCCCGGCGACATAGCCGGGATAGCCGCAACGCATGGTGGCGGCACCGGACACGTACTGCACGTCCTGCCAGGGAATGCCGGCATCTTTAAGTGCGGCGCGGGCGGCGTGTACGCCGTATTCAGTAAAGTTTCGGCCCCACTTACCCCAGGGGTGCATGCCGACGCCGAGGATCGCGATATCGTTACTCATTGCTTTCTCCAATTCTTGCGCGGCGGTCTCAGCCCTGCGGCTTCCACTTCCAGGTAATTTTTACCGACTCGTCATCTTCGAACAGGGGCTCGAGAACCAGCTCGACCTCCTGACCGACTTTCAGCGACTCAGTACCCACGCCTTTAACAACCTGGCCGAGAATAATCATCTGCTCTTTTTCCAGCTCTACCGCAGCAATCGCGTAAGGCTCGAACGGCTCTTCTGCCACGAAGGGCGCCGGGGGTTTGTAGCAGGCGTTAGTGTAGGACCAGATCTTGCCGCTGCGGCTCAGTTCCACTTCGGTGAAACTTTCCCCGTCGCAATTCGGGTTGCGGCAGAAGCTGAGCTTCTTGGGGAAATAATAGGTGCCACAGGCATCGCATTGGGCGCCGATCAGGTGAGGGGTGTCGGTGTCGAGGGTATACCAGCCCTCAATCGCCGCCTGTACAGCTTTGTCACTCATGCCGAGTCTCCGCTTGAGGATGCCTGAGGGCACCACTGAGTGAGAGAAAAAACAGCCGCCAATGATCTCAGGGCGCCTGTGGCACAGCTATCGTCTGAATGGTGGAGCTGCGGTGCCGCTCGCGTATCGGCTCAGTGACCAGTGATGACCGCATATGTCATCGCAATGAGAACTTTTGCAATTGCTGGTGCACCGGGGAAATTTATGATGGCGACATGTCAAAAACGGGCACTATCGATGGTGCCCAACCACGCAACCGCTTGCGATCACGAGGACGACAATAATGAAAGTTGAGTTTAGCGCCGAGCAGAACGCGCTGCGCAAGGAACTTCGCGCCTACTTCGAGGCGTTGATGACGCCAGAGCTCAAGGCTGAGTGCGATGAAAATATGGGCGAGGGCGGCGGCCCCCTGTGGCGCGAGGCGCTCAAGCAGATGGGGCGCGATGGTTGGATTGGTGTGGGTTGGCCCAAGGAATTGGGTGGCCGTGGACTGAGCCCGATTGAGCAGTTCATCTTTGTGGAAGAAGTCATGCGTGCGGGCTATCCCTTCCCCTTCCTGACTACCGAATCTGTCGGCCCGATGCTGGCCGAGCACGGCAACGAGTGGCAGAAGCGCGAAATCGTGCCGAAGATTCTGGCGGGCGAGTGCCTGATTGCTATCGGCTATTCAGAGCCGGGGTCGGGCACCGATCTGGCGAGCTTGAAGACGACGGCCGTTCGAGAGGGTGATGGCTGGCTGATTAATGGCCAGAAAATGTGGACCAGTCTGGCGCATTTCTGCGACTACGTGTGGCTGGCCTGTCGCACTGACCCCGATGCCCCCAAGCCCCACAAAGGCATTTCCATGTTCATGGTGCCGACCAGTGATCCCGGTTGGTCCTGCAGCCCGGTGATTACGCTTGGCGGCGTGCGGACCAATGCCACCTTCTACGACAACATCCGGGTCGGTGACGATGCACTGGTCGGTGAGTTGAATGGCGGCTGGAAGCTGATTACCAGCCAGCTGAATCGCGAGCGCCTGAGTCTGGTGAACTTCGGCCCTACCGCAGAACTGTTCAATAACGTCGTGCGCTGGGCCAGCAAGACCGATGCGCCGACAGGCGGCAAACTGGTGGATCAACCCTGGATTCAAATGAATCTGGCCAAAGTCCGTGCCGGTATCGAAGCGTTGAAGCTGGTTTGCTACAAGCAGGCCTGGGCGATGTCTGAGGGGCAGCTGGAAATGGCCGATGCTTCTGCCGCCAAGGTTTACGGTTCTGAATTCTTTATTGAAGTGTATCGACTGCTGGGGGAGATCATTGGTCAGGCGTCCATGATCAACCGTCGTACGCCGGGGGCAGATCCCCATGCGGCGCGCATCGAGCGGCTTTATCGTACGGCGTCCATCATCACCTTTGGTGGCGGTACCAACGAAATTCAACGCGACATTATTTCGGCTGCTGGTTTGTGGATGCCACGTGCATCGCGCTGAGCGCAACAGACCCCGTAAACGACTTTGAGAGAGAACAGCTATGGACTTCGGATTTTCAGAACAGCAGCGCGATGTACAGAACCTGGCACGGGAAATTCTCGGCGAGCAGGTGACCCCGGAAAAACTCGCGCAATATGACCGCTACCAGGCCCCGCGATTTGATCGCGAACTCTGGGCGCAGATTGCCCAGGCTGGCTTGCTGGGAGTGGCGATTGATGAACAGTATGGCGGGATGGGTTTTGGCTTTTTTGAGGCAGGCCTGATCGCGGAAGAAGTGGGGCGCAATATCGCACCACTGCCCTATATTTCCCACTGCATATCAGCGGCACTGCCCATTCAGCAATTTGGCAGCGATGAGCAGAAGGCGCGACTGCTGCCCGGCGCGGTCAGTGGAGACGTTCTGCTGACGGCAGCACTGATGGAAGCGAACAATGAAGACCCGACTCAGCCGCTGTTGTGCCGTGCACAGGCGTCGGCAGAGGGGGTACAAATCAGCGGTGAAAAGCTCTGCGTACCGTTTGCTGAACAGGCCGACCATATTCTGTTGGCCGCGGCGGGCGAAGCGGGACCCGTGGTGGTATTGCTGCAAGCCGGGATGCCGGGGCTGAGCCTCGAGGCGATGGAAGTCAGCACCTACGAGCCTCAATATCGCCTGACCTTAAACGACGTGAGCGTGAGTAGCGACAATGTGCTGGCAAGCGGTGATCAGGCCGCAGCCTTGCTCAAGCAGCTCAGCGAAACGACGACGGCAGCGCTGTGTGCTCATCAGCTCGGTGCGGCGGACAAGGCCATGCGCATGACGGCTTCCTACACGGCGGAGCGTCAGCAGTTCGGTGTGCCGATCGCCACGTTCCAGGCGGTGGGTCACCGCGCGGCAAACTGTTTTATCGATGTGGAATGTCTGCGTCTGAACTGCTATCAGGCGATCAGCCGTCTTGACGACGGTGTGGAGTCGTCTGTGGAAGTGCAGATCGCCAAAGTCTGGGCCGGCGACGTGGGCCACCGCGTCAGCTATGCGGCGCAGCATCTCCATGGCGGCACCGGTATTGATCGTGACTACCCACTGTGGCGTTACTGCACCTGGCTGCGTCACAACGAGATGATGCTGGGCGGTTCCGCTCGCAACCTGGCTGCGCTGGGCGAAAAAATAGCGGCTGGCGAGGCCTTCTGCGCCTGAGTCGCTGTGCTTTCGCGGCATCACCTGGCTGCTATTGTGGCAGTCAGGTGGTAGCATGCATCGCAGTAAACACAGGTAAAGGATACGCCCATGTCTCTACGACGTTCTTCCCTGCTGTCTGTTGCAGCAGCCGTTCTGCTTAGCGCCTGTGCGCAGCAGCCCCAAGCACCCGCGCCCAAGCCGCTGTATGTGATGGAAAGTGGCGTCATTGAGAGCCGTGAAGGTTTTGTCGATAGCGTGTCCGGTGCACGTGTTGAGTCGGTGGAGCCGCATGGCAACGGGGAATACCGTGTGCTGGTATCACTGCCAGCCGATGGCGATACCCCGGCGCGGGAAATTGAGGAAGTCCTCGTAACGGCGCCGCGAGTCGAGCCGGATGCCCCGGTTGTGAAACCGCGCTACGAGTTTGTTAAAGACTACGCCAACGACCGCTACGGTTTTTATATCTATCTGGGTAACCAGAAAAGCCTGCCGTTCCGTTTGTACTTCAAAGATGTACCCGCGGGCAGTGTTCAGGAGAGTCGGCCCTGATTGCTGATGCGCTGATCACGATAGCCAATAAAAAACGCCCCGGAAGGGGCGTTTTTTATTGGGCGCTTGATTTCTCGTACACTATTTTTCGAACACCGTGGCGACCTGCCGGCTGAACATTGCGGCTTCGCCGTTGGGCGCATAGATGGTGGCGTAGTTGCTGAAGTAACCCTTGCTGCCCGCCTGGCAGCGATAATCCAGATACCACAAACCTTCGCTGTGCTGCGCATCGGCAGACAGCTCCGGAAACTCCAGATACCAGCTTAATGAACTGCCCACACCGAGTCCTTTGACCTGATTCAGTCCGGGCATCGGCGGAGCATCGGCGAGGCCGATCATGGCGTTTTCATCCATGACCGTGGCGTCCTTGTAGGCGAGCCACATGGCAAAGTCTGCCGAGTCAGCGCCGCTGAAGGGTAGTGAGCCGCTGGCGAGACGCATATCAAAATGCTGGGTAAATGCTGGGGTAATGCCTTCGATATACGGCATCGACTCGCTGTCTTCCGGCGATGTGATATTTGCCGGGCGAGGGGCTGAGGGGGTGACGATGGCCGAGGCGCGATCCTTGCCGTAGGCGGCCGTTACCATCGTGGCGACCTCGCTGTCGCATTGCAGTTCGCCTTGAATATGCGTTACGGAACCGCCTTCGCGCAGCGGTCTCAGCAATACCTGATGGTCACCGGCCGGCGCCGGGCCGACGAAGCTGACAGACAATGCGCGCAAGCGGCGTTCTGAGGCGACCTGCTGGCGCATGGCCGCCGTGACCAGAGCGGTGCTAAGTCCTCCGAAGGCGGTTCTTCCCTGTAGCCAGCTGTCGGTGATCGACGCCTTGAATTGTCCCTCACCCTCGGCGGTTACCGTTTGCATCAGCGTGGAGAATGCACTCATCGTCTGTCCTCGTGGTCGATTCAATTTTTGCAGTATAGGTTAATGTGTTCGCTGCTAACAACGCCCGTCTTGGAATGTCGTCATCGCAATCTTGATGCGCGAGGAGGAAGCGCTTATTGTCGATGACACGCCCGGCGTCTTGTGGGCAACAATAATAATCACACGGGAGTATTACTGTGCTGCATCCTCACCACCATGCCCAATCGACCCCCGATAAAGCCGCTTGCATCCTCGCTGACAGTGGTGAATCGCTCACCTATGCACAGCTGGATGCGGCGTCAAACCAGTTGGCGAGACACTTTTATCAATGTGGCTTGAGCGCTGGCGACCACATTGCCTTCCAGTTGGAAAACTGTCTACGGTTTATTGAAATTGCCTGGGCGGCGCAACGTTGTGGCTTGGTGTTTACACCCTTGCACAGTCATCTGCTTGCAGATGAGGTGGCCTATATTCTGGAGAACTCCGGGGCGAAGTTGTTTATCAGTTCGCCGCGCTACCTTCACATTGCCCGTCAGTTGGATCGCCAGGCGCTGCCTGTTGAACATTGGTATGTCAGCGAGGGGCAGACCGATGATTTTGAAAGTCTCGACGCCGCTATGGCGGCTCAACCTGGCACGCCGATGGCGCGTCAGCTAGCCGGTATCCCCATGCTCTATTCCTCCGGGACTACCGGCAAACCTAAAGGTATCAAGCCCAACCGCCCGGAGCTGGCCTTTGACGAACTGTCGCCACTGCTTATGGGCATAGCCGCGTTTCTGGGTATCGAGGCGGATTCTGTCTACCTCACACCGGCACCGCTGTACCACGCCGCGCCCATGCACAGTGCCATGGCAGCGATGGCGCTGGGGGGCACGGTGGTGATTATGGATGGTTTTGACCCCGAGCGTTCGCTGGCGGCTATTGAACGCTACCGAGTGACTTGCAGTCAGTGGGTGCCGATCATGTTTGTTCGCCTGCTGAAGCTGCCTCAGAATGTCAGAGAGGCGTATGACCTGGGCAGCCTGAAAGTGGCAACGCATGCGGCGGCGCCCTGTCCCACGTCGGTTAAGCGCGAGATGATTGCTTGGTGGGGGCCGATCATCAATGAGTACTACGCCGCCAGCGAAGGTATTGGGATGACGGCCATTAACAGCACCCAGTGGTTATCGCATCCGGGATCGGTGGGACTGCCGTTAATGGGAGACCTGCACATCGTCGATGATGACGGCGAGGAGTTACCTCAGGGCGAAACCGGCATGATCTACTTTTCCGGCTTCGCAGGCTTCGAGTACCACAACGAACCGGAGAAAACGGCCGGGGCCCATCATCCTGCAGGCTGGGCCACAGTGGGCGATATGGGGTATGTCGATGATGAGGGCTTTCTCTATCTCGCTGATCGCAAGGATTTCATGGTGATTTCCGGTGGCGTAAATATCTACCCGCAGGAAATAGAAAGCCTGTTGATAGCCCATCCTGAACTTGCGGATGTGGCGGTCTTCGGTCTGCCCGACGAGGAGTTCGGGCAGCGCGTGGTGGCAGTGGTTCAGCCCGCATCAGACAGTGTGGATGAGGGCGATCTCTGTGAGCGTCTCAATCGCTGGTGCCACGAACGTATGTCGTCGGTGAAATGCCCCAAAGCGTTCTATGTAGAAAAACGTTTGCCGAGAAAGGACAACGGCAAGATGTATAAAAAGCCGCTGCAGGAAAAGTATCGCCAGCGCTACGCTTGAAGGCCTGGGGGCGGTTGGCTTAATGAACCGCGGCGGGCGGCTCGCTGTCCGCCACCCGAACGGGTGGTGCTGCCGGGGCAGTCGTCGGATAGTCTTTCTTCCATCTCTTACACCGCAGAAAAATAACAGGAAAGTCAGATGTTGCTGAAAGATAAAGTGGTCATTGTATCGGGAATCGGTCCTGGACTGGGACAGGAACTCGCCCTGGAAGCGGCTCGTCAGGGAGCCAAAGTTGCCATGTGCGCGCGCACGCCAGCGAAGCTCGATGATGCAGAAAAGCTGATTCGGGAGGCCGGGCTGAGCAATGAATTGCTGAAGGTGCCGACAGATATCAGCAGCCGCGAGCAGTGTGCTGCACTGGTCGCTGCCACCGTCGAGCGTTTCGGTCGTATCGATGTACTGTTCAACAGCGCCTATGTTCCCGGCGCGTTTACGCCCATTGCCGAGGCTGATCTGGGCAGCTGGCGGGAAGCGATGGATGTCAATTTCTTTGGCACCATGGGGCTGACACTGGAAGCCGTGCCGCATATGAGAAAGCAGGGCGGTGGTGCGGTTGTCATGATCAATACCATGGTCACCCGCAAACCGATGCCCAGCCAGGCGGGTTATGGCGCGTCGAAAGCGGCATTGGCCAATGCGACTTCGCACCTGGCTCTGGAGCTGGGGCCCGACAATATTCGCGTTAACTCCGCGTTTATGGGGTGGATGTGGGGGCCGTCTGTCGAGGGCTACTTCAAAATGGCCGAAGAGGCGGGCGGCCCGACGGTAGAACAACAGAAGGCGGCGGTGGCGGCCAATATCCCGCTGCGCCGGATTCCCGACGATGCTGACTGTGCCAAAGCGGCCATTTTTCTTGGCTCCGACTATGCTCATGCCGTTACCGGCGCGGCACTGGATGTGAACGGTGGTGAATATCTGCCGCATTAAGTTGCGGCAGACGAATTAGCAGTACAGAGGTGAATTCACGCTACTCAGCCATTAGAATCGGGGCTGGTGCTTCACAACGGTCCCGGTTTGCTATGTCGACAGATATGTCAGTTCCACCGCGTATGGATGCGCTGCTCTACGCGCTGTATGGCGGTACGCTGGAGACGCCGCCATGGCAGCGTTTTCTCGATCAGCTGCGCGATCTGCTGGGCGGCAATTACGGGACCTTGCTGCTGAGACCCCCCAATGAGCACGACCCCGGTGTGATCCTCAATGCGCTGGTTGTGTCGCCTGAAATCTACCACGCCTACAACGAAACCTATTTTGCGCTCGACCCCTTCGTGAACCTGCCGGATGGGGAAGTTGTGACCGTGGCGGAGTATGTATCGTCGGCCGAATTTGAGGCCAGCGAGTACTACCGCAACTACATTCAACCTGCCAATGTGCGGCATATTCTCGGCGCGGACTTGTGGGATGGCAATCGCTTGCTGGCCCGCTTGAGGGTGACGCGCCCGGCGAGCCGGGACGATTTCGGCGAGCGGGAAAAGCAACTCTGTAAGTCGGTGCTGCCGCATATCAAGCAAGCCGTGGAAATCTATTCACGCTTGCGGGAAAGCGAAAGTGAGCGAGCCTTTTATGCGGACACGATCGACAGCCTGTCTGTTGGTGTACTCACTCTGGATGCTGAGGGGCGTGTCATTCAGGGCAACCCTATTGCGGCGCGCCTGCTGGAGCAGCACAGCGTGCAATCGTCGCTGGGACAGCGCCTCAAGTTCAGCGATGCTCGTGAGCAGCAGGCATTCCGTGAATTACTGGCCGAGGTGATCGACGCTCACCATCATCGTGAAGCGGGTTGTGTTCGCGCCTTTCGTATCAGCGCTGCGGCGAATGCGATCAGCGGCCTGAGTCTGCTGTTGCGGCCATTGCCGTTAAGCGATCACGGCAGTGAACCCAGTCCGGCCGTCGCGGTATTTATCAGTGACCCCATGGCGCCGCGTCAGGCACCCAGTGATGTGTTGATTGCGCTGTTCGGTTTGACGCCGGCGGAATCCAAATTGGCTATTCGTCTGGTTAACGGACAGAGCCTGGATGAAGCGTCGGAGAGTCTGAATATTTCCAGGAATACGGCCAAGTCGCACCTGAGCTCGGTGTTCTCCAAAACGGGAGTGGCCAGACAGACGCAGCTGATTCAGTTGATATTGAACAGTGTGGTGACGCTGGCCGGGTCACCGGCCAGCGACGAGTAGGGTGATCAGCTACCGCTGCTCGGTGAGGGCGCTGCAGCTTTAGCCGGTGCTTTTTTGGCTGCCGCTTTCTTGGCGGGGGCTTTTTTAGCCGGTGCTTTCTTCACTGCCGCTTTCTTTGCGGGAGCCTTTTTAGCTGGTGCTTTCTTGGCGGGGGCTTTTTTGGCAGGTGCCTTCTTCACCGCAGCTTTCTTTGCGGGAGCCTTTTTAGCCGGTGCTTTCTTGGCGGCCGCTTTTTTCGCCGTTGCCTTTTTAGCCGCGGCTTTTTTGGCGGGAGCCTTCTTCGGCGCGGGGTTTTTCTTGTCGAAATCTTTAGCGGCAGTATGCGCGGCCTTCGCCATGGCGCGAGCACGCTGATAATCCGACTTCAGTTCTTTGATCTGGTCGCGGGCCATAATGACCAGCGCCTTGGCATCGACTTCCAGTTCCTTGGCGGCATCAATCGCCTTGTGTGCACGCTCAAGCTGACGCTCAACCGTTTTGTCCATATTGCTCTTGGCCTTTTGCTGAAGCTCGCGCAGTTTGTCCTGCTCTGCCTTCATTTTGACCTTGGCTTTTTCAGCCTGGGCTTTCGCGCGATCCATCGCTTTCTCTGCATCGCTGATAAGCCGGTCACGCAGTTTTTCCACTTTGCTTTCGAGAGATTCGATCTCTTTACTGATGAGTGCTACAGGGTCCAGTTTCTGTTTAGCCATGCTAATGACTCCATTTATTGGGTTAGGGCATCGCGAGCAGGAAGTCTGTTCGTTGGCTTAACATAGCAAATTTTCTGATAATGAACACAAACTGAGCACAAGAAGAGACATTGTTATGGAAAAAACACGAACTGATGCGATTGAAGCCGCTGTTTTCAGACGTCTGCTAGAGCATCTCGACAGTCGCAAAGACGTGCAGAATATCGAGCTGATGAACCTGGCGGGCTTCTGCCGCAACTGCCTGTCGAAGTGGTATGTTGCCGCCGCTG
>CERC01035849.1_pt1 | contig 10367 bp, 9 predicted proteins | sample 530921 | NCBI WGS metagenome assembly CERC01 (sample SAMEA2621099, study PRJEB7988) | marine metagenome | isolation source: saline water (ENVO:00002010), including
TCAAGCTGGAAGTCTTCCATCGCCGGATAAAGGATTTCCTCCACCGCAGGGTTCAGACGATGGATTTCGTCAATAAACAAAACATCGCGCGGCTGCAGGTTGGTCAGAAGGGCTGCCAGATCCCCGGCCTTGGCAATCACCGGGCCGGATGTTGCGCGAAAGCCGACACCGAGTTCACTGGCAACGATTTGCGAAAGTGTGGTTTTCCCCAAGCCGGGCGGACCAAAGAACAGGACATGGTCCATGGCTTCTTCGCGGGCACTGGCGGCCTTGATGAAAACATCAAGGTTTTCGCGCACTTCTTTCTGGCCGGTAAAATCATCAAGCCGACGGGGACGCAGCGATCCATCCTGTTGGTCTTCTTCGCGACGCTCGCCACTGAGCAGACGGTCTTCTTCTTCGCTCACGCGCTAAGCTCCTTTAGTCCCAGACGGATCAGGGTATCGATCGACTTGTCGTCACCTGCCTGCTGTGCAGCCTTGCCCACCGCACCAAACGCCTCGGAGCGGCCATAACCGAGATTGACCAATGCCGATACTGCGTCTGCCAAAACGACGCTATCATCCACAACAGGGTCTGCCGGGGCTGTGTCGGCGCTCACATCTGGTGCGGGTTTGGCTGATTTCTTGGATTTTGCGGCTGGCTTTGCGTCTTCGACGGCGGGGGCCGCAGGGGCTGCAACCGGGCCAAGGTTCAGTTTTGCGGCCTTGTCTTTCAATTCGCCAACGATGCGGGTTGCGACCTTTGGCCCGATACCCGGTGCGCGGCAAAGTGCCGTGGTGTCTTGGGCCGCCAGCGCACGCAGAAGATCAGTCGGGGTCAAAACAGACAACAGCGCCAGCGCGACCTTGGCGCCCACACCTTGCACGGTGGTCAGCAAGGCAAACCATTGCTTTTCGGCATTGTCGGCAAAACCATAAAGATGAATGTGATCTTCGCGAACATGGGTTTCGATCATCAGCCCGGCATCCCCGCCCTTGGGCGGCAGCATGGAAAGGGTGCGGCGCGATGCAAAGACCAGATACCCGACACCGTTCACATCAATGATAACGCTGTCTTCGCCGATGAAATCCACAATTCCGCGCAGTTTGGCGATCACCTGTATTTTCTCCCGTTTCGTGTTGGGTGCGTTGCCATCGAATTGGCAAGCGACCGGTTTCCGGCATGTTGCGCGTGGCAGATGGCAACGGCAAGGGCGTCCGCCGCATCCGGCCCGACGATCTCACATCCCGGCAGCAGGGTCGAAACCATCATTTCGACCTGCTGTTTGGCAGCATGCCCTGCGCCAACAACAGTCTTTTTGACGGCATTGGGTGTATATTCCGTTACCGGGATGCCGTTACGCGCCGGCGCAAGCAAGGCCACCCCGCGTGCCTGCCCCAGTTTCAGGGTCGAAACCGGGTTCTTGTTCACAAAGGTTTCCTCGACCGCGGCTTCATCAGGCGTCCAGAGCTTGATGACTTCGATCAGGCCGGTATGGAGCTGATCGAGACGTTCGGCAAGGGTCAGGGATTGGGTGGATGTCACCACACCATTGGCGACATGACGCATGCGGTTATTGTCGAGGTCAATGACACCCCAACCGGTTCGTTGCAGACCGGGATCAATCCCGAGCACTCTGACCACTACTTCCCCCAAAAGAAAACCGGATTGCAGATACAAAACACCCGCCATTCAAAAGCGAAAGGCGGGTGTTGGCAAATGTTAATTAGTTGTCGAGACCAGCAACGATTTCGTCTGTCCAGTTAACGTTGGTCCAAACATTCTGGACGTCGTCGTTATCTTCAAGGACATCGACAAGCTTCATGATGCTTTGTGCCTGATCGACGGTAATGTCAGCCTCGGTAGTCGCCCGGAAGACCATTTTTGCGCTTTCCGGATCGCCGAATTTTTCGGTCAGGGCTTCACGCACAGCGTTGAGTTCTTCGAGTTCGGTATCGATGATGTGGTTTGCTTCATCAGATTCCGCGTTGGCAGCACCGGCCTCAAGGGCCGCTTCGAAGATTTCGTCGGCATCGGCCTTGTCGGCCGGATAGACGATTTCGCCCAGACGGTTGAACATGAAACCAACCGACCCGGTTTCACCAAGGTTGCCACCATGTTTTGTGAAGGCCGCACGAACTTCGGAAGCGGTCCGGTTACGGTTATCGGTCAGTGCTTCAACAATGACGGCGACACCTGCAGTGCCATAACCCTCGTAACGGACTTCTTCGTAGTTATCGCCCTCGCCCGCACCGGTCGCCTTTTTGATGGCACGATCGATGTTATCCTTGGGCATGTTCTGAGCACGCGCTGCAGCAATCGCCGCACGCAGGCGCGGGTTGCTATCGACGTCTTCGCTGATTTTCGCCGCAACGGTAATTTCGCGCGCGAGTTTGGTGAAGATCTTGGCGCGCTTTTTGTCCTGCGCACCTTTGCGGTGCATGATGTTTTTAAATTGGGAATGGCCGGCCATAACCTAAAACCTGTAGTCATTGAACTTGTGTTGGAACGGTATCGGGAGATACCACGCCGGTCATACGGGCCTTCCCTGACAGACCAGCCCGCCCGGGCATGTGCAAGCTGTGCATTCACATCTGCGACATACGCGAACGAAAATTTCGACAGCTCCTATATCCTGTTTGCCGTGCAAGGTCCAGCCATGCTTGCCAACTCACCGGGATCACAGGCAGCACCGGGCGACGGGAACGCAGCAAACCCTGTTTGGGTTCCCGGCCTATCCCGGGATAGTTCGCCCCTATACGCGGATAGATGTTGCAGACCTCATGATATTCTTTCATTAATGTTATTTGTCATAGATATTAAACTAAAGAAGAATACTCTCAGGGGGCCGGAACTGACGCCGAACGCGGGACAACACATGATCCTGTGGTGCCAGAAACAACCGGAATGGACAAAGAAGCCATACGGAAACAGCCAGGAAACAAAGGTTAGATAGAATGGGAACTAAATTCGGGGTCCAAAGCAAGCTTCTGATATCATTTGCTTTGGTAGGACTAATGGCGGTTATTTCTGCCATCGTCGGTGCGGTATCCTTCAACCAATTCGGCAATGCGCTGAGCACAATCACAGAAGAAAAGCTTCCGCCGATTGCCGCGGCACAGTCACTTGCGACCGGAAGTGCCGAGATTGTTGCGATTGCGCCACGTATCGTGGCCGCAACCAATCCGGAAGAAGAAACTGCGATCAATGACGAACTTGCGGTGCGCCTGGACGAACTTTCCGTGCTGATCGAGGAAATCGAGGCTACCGGCTTTATGCCGGCTGTGATCGCAAGCATCAATGATAACCGCGCCCTGCTCGAGGATAACCTTCGTCAGCTTCACGAAGTGACCCAGGAACGCTTCCAGATCAGCAACGAAAAGTCTGATAAACTCGATGAGTTCCAAAGTCATGCCAAGCGTTATGCCGACACCCTGAAGCCGCTGCTGTCCTATACCCAGAACGACATGGCCCAGGGCACCGAATACGCTTCGTCCTTTGAAGACGATCCGTCAAAAAAATTCAGTACCGACAAGACAGAAATTCTAGAGGCTTTCCAGAAGTTCGCGTCAGCGATCGAGACACGTACTCCGATCCTCGAGATCGAACGTCTCGGTTCGTCCGCATCCAACATGATTATTTCCAGCACCACGGAAACCCAGGCCGTCCGCCTGTCGATCATTCCGGTGCGCATCCGCGGCGTTTATGCCGACGCGCTGAGCAAGCTTGATACGCTTGACAATGACCGCCTCAAGGCCTTTTACGTCGACCTGATTGGCAAGATGCAGAAGCTTTCAGTTGGTGAAGGCAGCCTGCCGGACCTTCGCAAACGTGAGCTTGAGACGACTGAAAGAAGTCAAGCACTTGTCGTACAAAGTGGCGAATACGCCAATGCCATGCGTAACAGCGTTGCCGAACTGGTTGCCGGTCTGAATGCAGAAGTTGACGAGGCCGCCGCCCAGGCAAAAGTTGTCGAGAAACAAAGCCTGACCGCCCTGTTTGTCGTCGCAGTTGCAGCGATCATCATCTCGCTTGCGATCTATGTACTGTATGTGCGTGGCAACGTTCTGCGCCGTCTTGGCAGCCTGCAGAAAACCATGGTTCAGCTTGCAGATGGCAACCTTGATGTCGTCGTCCCCTCCAAGGGCAAAGACGAAATCAGCGCCATGGGCCGTGCGGTTGATGTCTTTAAGGACAACGCGCTTAAGGTTCAAGCCATGCAGGCGGAAGAAGAACGCCTTAACCGTGAACGCAATGAAGCGCTTCGTGATGAATTGCTGACGCTGGCTGATACCCTGCAAAACGAAGTCGAAAGTGCCGTGAATGAAATCGCGGCCCTTGGCGATCAGCTTCAGGGGGTATCGGGCCAGATGACGTCGAGCGCGGAACTGGTTTCAGGCCAGACCGAAGACGTTGCGAGCTCTGCACAGGAAGCAACCGGCAATGTCGAAACGGTTGCAGCCGCGACCGAACAGCTGTCGGCATCGAATGCGGAAATCAACCGTCAGATGGCGGAATCGACCCGCATTTCAAGCGAAGCTTCCAGCCGTGCACAGGAAACCAACGAACTGGTTCACAGCCTGTCGCAGTCTGCAGATCGTATTGGCGAAGTGATCGCCCTGATCACCGACATCGCAGAACAGACCAACTTGCTTGCACTTAACGCGACCATCGAGGCCGCCCGTGCTGGCGATGCTGGCAAGGGCTTTGCGGTTGTTGCCGCAGAGGTCAAAAACCTTGCTAACCAGACTGAAAAAGCCACCGAGGAGATTTCTGGCCAGATTTCTGGCATCCAGAAAGCGACCGGTGAGTCTGTGAACGCAATCGGCGATATCGGCCGCATCATTGAAAACATCAATGAAATCGCGACCACTATCTCCGCTGCGGTTGAGGAACAAGGTGCAGCAACAGACGAAATCACGCGCAATGTGCGTGGTGCGGCTGATCGCACACGTTCCGTTTCGGCCTCGATCACGGAAGTTGCCAACGAAACCAGCAAGACCGGTGAACTTTCTGGTCAGGTTCTGGCAACTGCGCAGGATGCCTCACAGAAGGTTGAAAACCTTCGCTCGCGGATTAACGGCATTCTTGATGATCTGCGCCAACAGGCAAATGAGCGCGCAGCGTCCTGATCCTGCCAGACGTACTTTTAAAAAGGCCCGCCAATGGCGGGCCTTTTTTTTGCATCCGTCCACGGGCGAGATATTCAATAACGACCGCCTTACCCAAAATCAAAACGCAACCGTCGTAAGGCGCAATCTTGGGCCAATACCTGGTCATATACAGATGTACAGGTTGGTTTGAAAAGCCATGATCGCGGCGGCGATACTGTGCTATATCTGCTTCTAATGATAAAAAATCAGGCCCCACTTTAATCACCCTTGATCCTGTTCGGGGCAGGACATGGGTATCCCCAAAATGTGGCTTGGCAGGGAACAGACGTTCAAACGACGCATGTATACGCGTCGGCACGAGGCCGTGTTGACGCTTGGCTCTTTGGTCTACGGGGTAAGATAAATTATGGGTTTTAGTATCAAGCGCGGCACCAAGCCGTCTTCGCCAAAAAAGAAATCCACAGACAAAGCAAAAAAATCCAATAAAGCAGGACTCGGCGTTCGTGAAAAATTGGCAGGTGCCTTCTTTCTTGTCGGTCTGATTGCAATTCTGGCTGCGGCCGTATCGGTCTTCTCATTTACAAAATTCGGCAACCAGCTTGACAAGATTGCCTATGAGCAGCTTCCGCCCATGTTTGCCGCGCAGCAGCTTGCGACGACCAGCGCAAAGATTGTGGCATCCGCACCACGTATTGTTGCTGCCTCAACCATCGAGGAAGAACAGGCCGTCAAAGCCGACCTTGATGTGATGCTGGCAACCTTGCAAGAAAACCTTGCGGTCCTCGACGAGTCCGGTCTTCCGCAAGAAACTCTTGCGGTGATTGAAGGCAATGGCCAGAGCCTTGCCGAAGCCCTGCAGGAACTGCACGACACGACCATAGAACGGTTTGAAGTCGCAAGCGAGCTGTCAGATTCAATCTCCAAGTTCCAGCAGCTGACCGGCAAGTACAACTCGATGATCCAGCCGATCCTTTCGGCATCCCAGACCAACATCACCTCGATCACCAGCCAGGTTCAAGAGCTGCGTCAGGCGGGTGCCTTCATGACCGAGGAACAGGAAGCCTCGATCAAGGGATTGCTGTTCAAGCTTGACGAATTGATGGCAGCGCAGGCGCCGATCACCCGTCTGGCAAACAGTGGCGCGGAAATCAGTAATACGGTTCTGTCGGCCGCGTCATCGGATGACCGCATGCAGCTTCGCATCATGGGGGTTCAGGTGCGTGGTGCGGTTGGTGTTGTTGCCAACACGATTGCCGAGCTTGAAAACGCAAAACTCCGTAAGTTCTATGAGGGTCTTCTTGGCGATATCAAGAAACTGTCGATGGGGCGCAAAAGCATCTCGTCGCTGCGCAGCAAGGAACTCAAGCTTGCCGACGAACAGATCGATATCGTTGAAGACAGCGCCGAATTTGCTGCCGCCATGGAAGATGGTGTGAACATGCTTGTTGGCGATCTTCAGTCGGGCGTGGACAAATCGGCCGATGCTGCCAGCACCCTTACCCAGCAAAGCTCTGTCGTGATGTACGGGGTTGGTGGCGCTGCGATTGTCATCCCGCTTCTGATCTATCTGGTTTATGTGCGTGGCAACCTTCTGCGTCGTCTGGCCGGTCTTCAGAAATCGATGATTTCGCTGGCTGATGGTGATCTTGAAGTGGCCGTACCGTCGGCCGGAAGTGATGAAATTTCCGCCATGGGCCGCGCCGTTGACGTGTTCAAGGCCAACGCCATCAAGGTCCGTGACATGCAGGCCGAGGAAGAGCGCCTTAACCGCGAACGCAATGAGGCGCTCCGTGATGAATTGCTTACGCTTGCCGACAACCTTCAGGGTGAAGTCGAAAGTGCGGTGAATGAAATCGCGGCCCTTGCCGAACAGCTGCAAGGTGTTTCCGGTCAGATGACTGACAGCGCCGAACTTGTTTCGGGGCAGAGTGACGAAGTGTCGAAATCTGCTGACGAAGCCACCGGCAATGTTGAGACCGTTGCGTCGGCGACGGAACAGCTTTCAAGTTCGAACGCGGAAATCAACCGTCAGATGGCGGAAACCACCCGTATTTCGAACGAAGCTGCACAGCGTGCGCAGCACACCAACGAACTGGTCAACAGCCTTTCACAGTCGGCAAGCCGCATCGGCGAGGTGATCGCACTGATCACCGACATTGCCGAGCAAACCAACCTTCTGGCCCTGAACGCCACCATCGAGGCGGCCCGTGCTGGCGATGCCGGCAAGGGCTTTGCAGTTGTCGCGGCAGAGGTCAAAAACCTTGCCAACCAGACTGAAAAGGCGACTGAGGAAATCTCGGGTCAGATTACCGGTATTCAGAAAGCCACTGGTGAATCGGTCAATGCGATTGGCGAGATCGGTTCGATCATTGACAGCCTCAACGAGATTGCCACGACCATCTCGGCAGCGGTTGAGGAACAGGGTGCGGCAACCGACGAGATCACGCGCAACGTGCGTGGTGCGGCGGATCGTACCCGCGCAGTGTCAGCATCGATTGCCGAGGTTGCCAATGAAACCGGTCGTACCGGTCAGTTGTCTGGTGAAGTTCTGACCACGTCGCGTTCGGCATCCGAGAAAGTCAGCGAAATGCGCACCCGCATTTCCAGCATTCTGGATGACCTGCGCCAGCAGGCCCGTGATCGCGCGGCCTGATCCGAACCACACATCTGAAATGACAAAGGCCCGTCATCTGGCGGGCCTTTTTCTTTGGGCTAAAGATATTCAGTGCTTGTGCACTTTGCCTATGTGCTTGGCCTTATGCGCTGGGCCAGCTGCCTTTAAGGCGTCCACCGATCCGTACGGCCTCAATCCGTTTGGCGAGCCCCGTCTTGTCATCGGTTTCAACATACACACCACATACCGTGGCCGGACCATCTGCCGGTTCAAACCGGCCAGACGGCATCTTGGTGATGAATTTGCGGACCGAGTTTTCCTTTTTCATGCCGATCACGGAATCAAAGTCGCCGCACATGCCAACATCGGTCTGATAGGCCGTGCCATGTGGCAGTATCTGGGCATCAGCGGTCGGCACATGGGTGTGCGTGCCCAGAACAAGCGACGCCCGCCCGTCACAATGGTGCCCAAAGGCCATCTTTTCAGACGTGGTTTCGGCATGGAAATCAACGATCACCGCGTCAACATTCTTGCCCAGCTTGTACTTGGCAAACAGCTTGTCAGCCCCCTGGAACGGGCAGGAAAGCGGATCCATAAACAGACGGCCCATCATGTTGATGACGCAAACCTTTTTGCCCGCTTTGGTCTTGAAGACGTAATCGCCATTGCCTGGCGTGCCATCGGGGAAGTTCCAGGGGCGCAGCAGTTTTTCGTCTTCATCAATATAGGCGATGATTTCGCGCTGGTCCCAGACATGGTTGCCCGTGGTCAGGACATCGGCACCAGCAGCATAGAATTCCTTGCAGATTTTTGCCGTGACGCCAAAGCCATGGGCTGCGTTTTCGACATTCACCACCGCGATATCAACCGACAAACGGTCACGTAACATAGGGAGCGCCTCAAGCGCTGCCTTGCGACCGGATTGCCCCAGAACGTCGCCAAGATGAAGTAAACGCATTGTGCTTCCTGTATTGCGTCAGCCAGCAGGCAGACATGTTTCGTTTAATGCACCCTGCCCCGGGACGCATGACCGGCATCACGAAATGGAAAAGGGATTTTTAGGGTCATGACCCTAAGCAAAATAATCGGGAGCCACCGCTGCCGTTGGCCATTTGGTAATTCCTCGTGACCTGCGAGTGCAGGTGGGCGCCGTATAACGAGACCACGGCCTCGACAGGGACAGCTCCCTAGAGAAATGAGCATCGGCCCCGGGAATTAGCGAACCTGACGAACAGGGCAGCTCCCTTGATGCTGTGTTCTTGATCGCCGCGAACGGCGCATCGCAAACTGTCAGCGACCGGAACTTAGTCTTCGGCCGTCTGAATTTCAAGTAGATTGCGTGATTTCGGTCCTGAGTTAAAGCAGCCATGCAGCAGGCGAATAACCAGTTGATCAGTCTTTGTTCAGACGATCTGCAAGCGTTTCGATACGTTCGGCCATGCTTTCGATATTTTCTGCCAGCGCGTCGCTTTCACCAGCCGACAGGCTGCCATCTTCCGCGACCGCGCCGCCACCATTTTCAAGCTTTTCCTGCACCGTACCCAGTTCATCGGCAATCAGAAGGCTGGTCATGACCAGAAGGCGCTGTTCGCCGATCTGACCGACGGCACCTGAGATTTCCTTGACCCGTTCGTCAACATATCCGGCAAGTGCATGAATACGATCTTCCTGACCGTCGTCACATGCGATGTCATAGCTGCGACCGTTAATGCGAATGGAAACCTGTGCCATGGGTTATGCCTGCTTCTTTGCGGGTTCTTCATCAAGGACGAGTTTGAGTTGATCAACTGCACCATCAAGGCGGTTTGAAACCGTTTCGGTCGTCTGGCAAAGCCGGTCGTAATCTTCGCGGAGAGCCGAAAGTTGTCCGCGCAGGGCTTCGACTTCTGCCGTGTCAGCATTTGCGTCCTGGCTTTTGGCGTCGATCGCCGACTCCGCGACCGTTTCCAGACGTTCCAGTGCTGCTTTCAGTCGATCACTTGCCTGTTGCAACCGCGACATGACCCTACCCAAATATTTGCTGTTAACTCAAAGATTACAGACGTCAAACGTCTGCTGCGACAGTCCATATGCCAATATGACCTGTCGAAGATGTCATGATCATGGCTGATTTAACACCACAGATTCCGATCAACAACCGTTTTACCCGACTGTGTGCGAAACCAGTCTGATCGGGTGGCACGACAGCCATGCCCGAAACATAGAACTGGCGCTGCAAACAGGTCAACAGGACCCGTAATTGGCCCCGTCAATGCCCGTATGGTTAACCATAATCGCGAGAACATGGCAGATTTTCGATAGAAGCGGTTGACGTATGCCCCCTGTAAGGGCATCTTCCGCGCGAATTCCGTTAATAAATGGAAAAGTGTTTTCATCGCCCGACCGCGAAACCCCCAGGAACCGCATCACATGACGACGCAAGTAGAACACAACCGCATGGCCAATGCCATCCGCTTCCTCTCGGCAGATGCTGTCGAGAAAGCCAAATCCGGTCACCCGGGCATGCCGATGGGCATGGCAGACGTTGCGACTGTTCTTTATACCAAATTCTTGAAATTCGATCCGAAGCACCCGAACTGGCCGGACCGCGACCGTTTCATCCTGTCCGCAGGTCACGGTTCGATGCTTCTTTATTCGCTTCTGCACCTGACCGGGTA
>CERC01012922.1_pt1 | contig 10366 bp, 9 predicted proteins | sample 530921 | NCBI WGS metagenome assembly CERC01 (sample SAMEA2621099, study PRJEB7988) | marine metagenome | isolation source: saline water (ENVO:00002010), including
TTAATTTTCCGTCCATAAATATGGTATTAGTTATGATCTTTAGTAAATTTCTGTAGCGAAGCATAAAGCCTCAAAGAAGCTGCTTTCTGTCGGTAGGCGACCTAAGTACTTTAGAGGCTAGGAAGCTAAATTTATACCTTTTTGTTAAAAGGAATCTTTGATGAAGAGATACGCGGTATTAGCCATCCAGCTGATGGAGCCTCCGCGTTCTCTTGCGACTGAGAACGAACCGCAAATTGCTATTTTTGGCGCTGGCCGTTTCTGACCCCGCTCCCGATTTAATTCTTCTTGATATTGAGATGCCTGATTTAGGGGGGCACGAGGTGTGTAAGCAGCTGAAGTCGCAACTACACACTCGAGATATCCCTGTCATCTTTGTGACGGCTAGAGATGATGAGGGAAATGAGCAACTAGGATTACAACTCGGTGCTGTGGATTATATCACTAAGCCTGTAAGGCCTTTGACGGTTCTGGCGCGTGTAAACACACATATAACATTGAAGCAGCAAAGGGACATGCTGCAAGAGATGGCGCTTAAGGACCAGCTTACAGGGCTATACAATCGCTACTATCTGCTTGAAGCAGCTGAACAGCGAATGGCTAATGCAGCAAGGCATGGAACGCCTATCAGTATCTTAATGCTGGATATCGATTATTTTAAGAATATAAATGATCAACACGGCCATTTAGTCGGCGATAGTGTGCTTGCGCGTATGGCAGCTGAATTATTAAGTGCATGTCGAAAGGAAGATATCGCTGCGAGATACGGCGGTGAAGAGTTTGCTTTTCTGCTTGGTTACTGTCCTATTGATGTTGCTGAAGCGAAGGCCGAAGTCATTCGCCAGCAGGTGGAAAGTATATCTTTTTCTCATGGTATTAAAGTAACCGTCAGTATTGGAGTGACCCATCTTGGAGCGGAGGATACAACGATTGAACAGTTGTTTGATCGAGCAGATAAGGCTCTGTATCAGGCTAAAAAGCTCGGTCGCAATCAGGTGTGTGTGAATTAAGGGATGTATTCATTTGGACTGGATCTGACAGCAGTGGCTGTCTGATTTGATCTAGCCCAGGTGTCCGCTTTGTGAAAGCAGCCGCTTTGATGGACCTAGAGTAGGTCAGCTAACACAAAGCGGACATGCTAATTTTGTGAAAGTGAGAAGAATCTGCCTTAATTCTGATCACTTCACTTCCCGTGAATTACCCACTAATATTGTCTGTCTAGTTTTTTAACTTTTCTTAAGAACATATATTCTTTTTCATTTGATACAAATTCACACTGTAAACGGCTACCAAAGTTTAGCTTCACTAAATTGTATGCATCTGAGACTGTAACAACAAAGCCATCACCGCTTTTATGAGCATATAGCCCTCCTAAGAAATAGTGGCGATTGTTTAGTCGCTTACCAAATCTTAAAATCTTTTCGTGAACGCGTTTAACCAAGTTTTCATTAACGTGTTTCATTTGCAATATCCTTGGGCAGCCACCTAATGCCTAGTAAAAAAGCTAAAAAACGTTTCTATATTAGAAACTATGAAAACAAAAAAAATACAGAAAAATGACAGGTTTTTTGGGATTAATATTTAGATTTTTTAAATTAGCAAAACTTTTAAACATCCTTTGGGTCACAAGTAAAAGAAGCTTTTTAAGCAAATGAATAAAAAGGCAGGAGTATTTTATGTTCTCTATATACGAGTATGATCGTCGAGTTTTCAGGAATACGCTTGAGGAATTATATAAAGTTAACCCTATTGAGCCTTCTGCCGCTTCACTTAGGCCCGATCCTGAAATGAAGTATCCGCAGTCAAAATCACGTATTAACAAAGAATATGTTCCTAACAATAATGCTTTAGAGGCTTACCGAGATTTAATCGATGCAAAGCCTAGAGACGAGCTCAAACATGCTTACGAAATTATGCAGAAAGATTTCATAGTATTGAAGGATACTCAAACAGCCTTTGAAGCACTTGATACCTTACACTATAGCCAGCTTGATGCCCTTCCCGTCATTAATGATAAAAACTGCATTACCGGGCTTTTCTCTGACAAGGCAATCACTGAAAAATTACTGAACAATCCCAATGAACAACTTAACTTAAGGATCACAAGCCTTAACTCATGGGAATTCGAAAAAGTTATCACGGCAGAACCTGTCACCAGTATCAGGAGGATCGCCGAAGTGATGTCCCGTTATAACCTATCAGTTGTGCCTATCGTAGACGCTTACGATGAAATTACTGGTATAGTTACCGGCAGAGAGATCGCGCAGGCGATTTCTAACGATCCCCCTATCAGTATCTGGACCTAAAGCCGTGACCAGATGTGCTTTTCACGTTTAATCTGCGATGTTGATAGACCAATGCGCCCGAGCTGATCCACTATATCGTCCACCATGGATGGATTTCCAAAAACATAGGCTAGAGTTCCTTCTATATTGTCACTCGGCGATTTGACTCAAAAGCGCTCTCGGGCTTCTGCTGACACAAGAAAAATCGATAATTTTTCTGTTCAACATAGCTCCTCCAAATAACTACTTTGACAGTCAATGCTGGATTAATTCATTCCGTTTTTACTTAATGCCGTTCCGAAAAAAATTGCATTATTTTATTAAGAAATTATCTAATAATATTTGAAAAAAAACGGAGAAATAACATGGAATATTACGATCAAGATAAGCAAAATTTATTCAGGCAGCTAAGACTAAATGATAGCCCTGAAGAAATTGATGAGTTCATAGAGTCGCACAAAATATATTCAGGTGAGCTTCATCTAGCAGATACTCAATTCTGGTCAACGTCACGATCAGAGTTCATTCGCGAGTCTCTATATAATGACAGTGAGTGCCTCGGCTCGGTTGACTACCTAGATATGATTTTGAGAGATTGCGGTCAGCACTACGTTGAGAATTCACCCCATTATTCAAAAGATTGCTTTTTACCGAGAATTAAATATGAAGGCAAAAAATGGTACGAGTTCTCTGGTTTAAAATTTAGTAACTCTTCAAGGCCCGGGTTTATCAGGCTGCTATCCCTGTAAATTGCGTACAAATCTTCTGTAATGCTGTTAACCACACCAATCACTTTTACACCATACTGCTCACATATTTCTTCTGCTATAAATGTAGGTGCTGAGAAATACCCTTCTCCGGATTGCCCAAGTACTTTTAACAAAGCACTGTCATCAATTTCTGCCTTAATATTCTGTTGAATATTGTGATCTTTGAACCAATCCTTTAACTTTTCTAGATAAGGTGTATGGCGCCCATAACTGAGGAAAGGCTGGTTATTCAGATAACAGAATGTTTTCTGCTAGGATTGCATCCGCACTAGCGCTACTTGAGGAAGAGTCTTTGATGAATACATTGCTAACGGGATGATAGCGACAGTAAGGGCTGTGAACAGAAATAAATCTGTTTTACATCGATTTAAATCTAACGCAGTGAGCTTTTGATTGATCCTATTGTTTTAATTTTCTGTTCGATATGTAGACCAACCTGCTGCCATCTGAACTATGCTTGCACGGTGGCTGGCTAGAAATGCTGGGATTTGGTAGAAACAGTTTGTATTAACTCAGTTGAGCGCACGTGTTTTGTCAATATCTATTCAATACTCGGCTATTGTACGATAGTTGTTGATAGGTGATCCCATTATATTGCGCTAGCAGCGTCTATTCCGTTCTTGCAACAGATGTTTTAGTTCACCTATCTCAGCACGCAGCTCCTTCATCTCCGCGTGCATATCCGCTTCTATATGATCACGTGCCTGATCAACCGCACCAACGGTGGTTTTGGTCTCTATTTCGGTGAAAGTCTGCATGGCATTTACGATGATCGCAATAAATAAATTAAGCATGGTAAATGTTGCTATTAGGATGAATGGAATAAAAAACGCCCAAGCATAAGGGTAGGTTTCCATTACCGGTCGAGAGATTCCCATGGACCAGCTTTCTAATGTCATAATCTGAAACAGGGTATAAAGCGAGGCGCCAATGCTTCCAAACCATTCTGGAAACGCGCTGCCAAATAGATTGGTAGCAATAACCGCAAACACATAGTAGATTAGCAGCAATACTAAGGCGATTGATGATAGCCCTGGAATAGAAGCTAACAGTGCGCCAACCACTCGTCGCATGGATGGTACGATCGATAAGATTCGTAATACCCTAAGTACACGTAACGCTCTCAATACAGAGAACGGTCCGGTGGACGGCATTAGTGCAATAGTCACTACCAAGAAATCGAACAGACTCCAAGGGTCACGGAAAAACTTCAACCTATAAACGAAAAGCCGAAGTAAAATCTCAAAAACAAAGACAGTCAAAATTACACGGTCAAGTATCAAGATCGGAACACCATAACGGTTCATGATAGCCGGAACCGTCTCCAACCCAAGGGTAATAGCGTTAATAACGATCAACGTTAGGATCATATGTTGAAAGAGATTGCAGTTGATTAGGCGTCGGCAAGCGGAGTGAAAACCCTCTTCAGATACCGGTTGTTTCATATTCATTGTTATAGTATCAATTCTCGTAACTCGTAGAATAAATAAAATAGGTCCATATGGTTTTTTAACAAACTATGACTTCAATAAATGCATCAAACACTCTATCGTCTGGGACTTGTACTTTCCAGTATCAATCGCTGACTGTATGTCCATAACGTAATTTGTTGCAAGTAGTTTTGTACCTACATTAGTCTCTCACTAATAGTGAAACAACTAGCTTTCAGTCGACATCAGCGCGCATCATTAAAAGTCTGCTTTTGGCACCAAACAGAAGTTGGAACGATGTTTGGAATGTGTCGAGAGCGGAAAATGAATGTCAGGTCAAGTTCAGGTTTCTACGATTAAGGAGCCTGTGACGTTTACTGCTTTTAAATGATATTTCTTAAATATTCTCAGGAAGATTTAAGATTGTTTTTGTACCCTTGCCTAGTTCGCTTTCCACATGAACTTTCCCCTTTAGCACTTTGGTGGTCAAATTATGCACAATGTGAAGGCCTAAACCACTGCCACCACTCCCACTTTTAGTGGTGAAAAATGGATCGTAGATACTGTTCTTTATGTTGCTATCTATACCTTTACCATTATCCTCGACTGTAATTTGGACATGCTTGTCATCGGTTTCGCGTGCCGAAATAGTAATCTTTCCATCGGTACGGCCTTCAAATCCATGAATGATAGAGTTTTGAATTAAATTCGTTATGACTTGGGATATCGCACCTGGAAAACTTTCAATTTTAATATTCTCTGGTATGTCTGCATCAACATGAATCTTGGCTTTTTTAATCATGGGGTGAAGCGTTGTCAGTACATCATGGATATGTTGGTTAAGGTCAAATTGACGTTTTTTTGAACTGGCTTGGTCTACGGCAACTTGCTTGAAGCTGTGAATTAGCTCAGAAGCACGATAGAGGTTTCGTTCTATAATGAGCGTCCCTTGCTCCATTTCATCTATGAAATCATTAAAGCTTGTTTGGGTTAGATTATTGCTTTTAACTCGTGCTGCAATATCCCGAACGCTTGAACTCAATGTTGAGGAGGTCATTTGGCTATTTCCAATAGGCGTATTGAGTTCATGAGATACCCCCGCTACTAATGCCCCCAGCGCTGATAGCTTTTCTGATTGAACTAACTGGTCTTGAGTTAATTGAAGATCTTGAAGGGTTAGTTCTAGCTCGTGATTACTCTGTTTTAGGTCTTCTGTACGTTCTTCTACTCTTCGCTCAAGTTCCTGATTGAGTTTTGCGACCTCATGCTCACGGGCCTCAATGGCGGCACTCATTTTGCTTAGATTGTTGGTGAGGCGCTGAACCTCTCTGATTTTAGATTTATTGGAATTGGTTTCGTATCTGCCTGAAGCCACCGCTTGGGCTTGCAGAGCGACTTGGGCAAAACCTGATAGGAACTCGCGAGCAAGTAACATTGCAATGAACCCAGCTGAGGCGATGCTGGTAATGATCGCTATAAATAAAATGTCATAAATTGCTGACTTCTCCGCTTCTACTTCAGTTCGGGGTTGTGCGGTTATGAGCATCCAGTTTAAGCCTGGGATGATGGAAGGGGTACCGATGTATTCTTTATTGTTGAAGGTAAAAGGTAAGCTGATATCTTCTCCATGATCTGCTTGCTGCACCAGTTTTAGATTTGAAAGATTGATTTGCTGGTGGCTGAGAGATACATCGGGGTGGGCAATTAACTGTCGATTTCGATCTAAAATCATAACCGTAACATTGTGCTGCACAGCTAAATCACTGACTAAATTTGGGAACTCTTCAATTGAAATTTCTCCAGTGATAGCGCCAGAAAAAAATGGCCTTGAATAAGCGATTGATAGCCTGCCTGTGACCGCGGATAGAAACGTATTCGACCATATGGCTTGGCTGCTGTTTTGTACGTTTTTATAGAAACTATTTTGACTAATATCTAGTGCGATGAAGTTCTGCCGGAGTTGTTGGCGGTTGTTAGGCAAGCCGATATTAGTAATCAAACCTGAGCTGTTTGTTAGGTAAATGGTAGAGAAATAGGTTTGGCTATTTGTGTAAATGTCAAGGAAAGCATGTTTTTCATCGAATAGTTCGTATCTTTGTCTAGAGAATTTGGCTAATACGTTTAAGTCGGATGCGGCATTATCAAGATAGCTTATGACTTGTGCAGATATAGATTCTAATAGTGTCAGTTGGCTAAGGTGATGATTATGGTTGATTTTAGGAACGAGTAGAATAATTGAAAGGAGGCTGGCGATAAGCAGAGGTATGATCGCGACGATAAGGAACTGGGTTGTTAAAATTGTGCGTAGAGGCCAACTTTTTTTATTCGTCATAAGGTCAATCCACTAACTCAAACTGACCGTTCTTTATTTGACTAATAAATACCTTACTTTGCCCATCCCCGTGCTTATCTATTTTTAGGGAGCCCTGTACGCCTTGGAACTCGCCTAGGTTAAGTAAGTTTGTTTTTAAACGTTCTATATTGCGGTCTTTCATGAGTGCGCTTAACAGCATTCTTGTGGCGTCGTAGCAGTAGATGGAGGGGAAAGTAGGGCTGGCTTTAAAACGCTTTAGGTAATTCTTTTTAAACTTAAGAAATTGCGGGGCGCTACTATTAATATCCACGTATTTAGGAGCGTAGGTCCCTTCAGCATATTGACCGCTAAGCTGGATCAGCCGATCTGTCCCCGCCCAATTAGAGGCGACAATAATAGTATTTGGGTCCACTTGTTTGATTTGTTTAATGAGAAGAGCCGCATCAACTGCATTGACTGATAACAAAATAACCTGAGGCTTTTCGGCCATAATGCTGAGAACTATGTCAGAAAAGGCGGTATCTTTTGTTGAATTGAAAGTGGCGGTAGATATTAGTTTTCCGCCGTTCTTCTCATAGCTATGTTGAAACCATTCGAGCCAAGCACGTGTATAGGCCTCATTACTGAGATCCATGACTGCGGCTGCCCTAATTGCAGCGGGGTATTTCTGGGAGATGAAACTTCCCATGTGACTTGCATGGGAGGAAAGGTCCGCTACATTTCGGATAAAATAGTCATCAAGCCCAGTTAAACGGTCGGTTGTTACTGTGCAGGCCATCATGACTTTTTGGGCTTTGTTTATATGTTCTACACTTACTGTTGCGATAGCGCTGGTCATCGGACCGATAATGGCATTTACATCACTCTCAATGAGTTCTTTGACTAATGAGCTAGCCAGTACTGGGTCCTGCTTATCATCTTTATAAACAATGCTGATAGGCTGGCCATTGATACCACCACGTGCATTTTGCTCTTCAATGGCTAGAGTCACACCGTTTCTGCCTCCCGTGCCTAAATCCGCGACACGGCCTGTCATTCCTCCGATAAAACCTAATTTAACAGGCTCTTCTGAACAGCCAAGCATGAGAGAGAGGAATAACGTGATGAAACCAAACTTACTTAACTTGTGATTTGAATCTAACATGATTAAGCCACCCGAAATTAAGCAGGACGATTTTGCAGCCATTGTTCCAATTGGGTTAGTTCCATTGGCTTCGCAAAGAAGTAACCTTGTACTTCAAAGCATGAAAGCGCTTTGAGACGTTGAATCTGCTCTTCGGTTTCTACACCTTCAGCAATAACGTCCATCTTGAGATCTTTGCCTAAGTTGATAATCATTTCTGGGATATGGGTGCCTGTTGATTGGCTAAGCATTTTATCAATGAAGGATTTATCAATTTTAAGTCGATCAAAATTAAGTGTTTCTAAATAGCTTAAACAGGAAAAGCCTGTACCAAAGTCATCGATGGCTACGCGTGCGCCGGAATTATGAATGACTTGAAGGATGTCTCTTACTTTATCGGTATCCATCATGGCAACAGATTCAGTCACCTCAAATTCAATCTGCTCGGCGGGTAGAGGAAATTTATCTAACTTTTCTTGTAGCATTTGCAAAAAATTAGGGTGCCTAAACTGTGCAGGAGAGATGTTGATGCCTATTTGGAGTTGCTGATTGTAGCGTTTCTCTAAATATTCTATATCTCTGAGGGCTGTATCTATAACCCACTCGCCAAGAGGGATGATAAGCCCTGAGCTTTCAGCAACAGGAATGAACTGGTCCGGTGTAATCATGGTTCCGGTTTTGGTTTTCCAACGCATTAGCGCTTCTAGACCATTTACTTTTCCTGTGCGTATATCTACTTGGGGCTGATAAGCTAAATAGAGTTCGCTTTCAGCATGAGCTTTACGCAAACCTTGCAGTAACAACATGCGTTGGTGGGTTTCGCGCTCCATCTCATGGGTGTATTCAACCGATTCCCCTCTGACAACCGTCTTCGCTCGTTTCAGAGCAATATTGGCGCGTTTTATAACATTCGTGCCACTTATGTTGGCATCTTTGAGTATGTAGATGCCTTGAGTAGTCGATATAGTTAAGTCATCGCCAAAGAGGTCAAATGGCTGCAATAGGATTTTATTAATCTCGCTGGGAGTGGTGAGTTGCTGCGGGCCTAGTAATCCAAAGGTGTCACCTGAAACACGAAAGATGAATACGTCCTCAGGTAGTTTTTCTCTTAAGCGGTTGGCTACTAAGCGTAAAAGCTCGTCTCCGGAATCTGTGCCTAAGGTGTCATTAACTTCGCTAAAATGATCGATGTCGATTAAAACAATGGCTTGGTTTTCTATTTTTTCGAGCATCACTTGGTCAATATGCTTAGCCAGAGATACTCGGTTGGGAATATCGAGTAGTGAGTCAAAATACGCATAGTTATGAAGACGGTCGAGTATAGAAGCGTTGTCTAAACAAACAGAGATATTGCTGCAAAAAACTTCAAGCAGTTGTTCCTCGGTTTCTATCAATGGACGCTGTATATCCAGATAGAGAAACATGTCGTTACCACATTCGCTAGGGAAAAAGAGTACACATGCGTATTCATTTTTTATCGAGCGGCGCTTAGATGCTGCTTCAACCAGCATCGCTTGAACGTTTCCATTATTATCAAGAATGATTGCATCGTGGGAGGGGGGATCAAGATCTCCCGATGCTGCAACAATACTGAATTCTTCCTCTTCCTCGGTGTGTGTATCAGTATTCTGTTTAAAGCAGATCATTCCCTCTGCTGCTATTGAAAGGAGAGCGGCTAACTGAGTGATGATGCCATTTGCAAGCTCTCTAGTACCGTGCAACGTAATAAGTGCACTGGAGGCAAGTACAATCCGCTCTAAGCCTTTTCTGCTTGTATCGAGAGTTGTAATTTCAGAGTAAGAGCGAATGGCAGAGGTTACAGTGGTGAAGAGACGCGTACGGGTTAGATCTGCTTTGTTTTTGTAGTCATTAATATCATATTTTTGAATGATCTCGATTTCAGGGGCGTATCCAGGTTGCCCTGTACGTAAGACAATTCGTGTATTTTTGAGCTGGAGTTCTTCCCTGATAATGTGAACTAAATCTAGCCCCGCATGATCGGTCTCCATGACTACATCTAACAGAACAACTGCAATATTTGGAGTGGATTGCAGCACTTTCAGCGCTTCCGCTGCAGAAAACGCATGCAGCAGCTCTAAAGGCTGGTTTAAAAACGTCAGTCCTTTTAGACCAAACTTGGTGACCTCATGTACATCTTGATCATCATCTACGACGAGGACTTTCCATGGGCGTAACGTATTTTTTGCATCTGGAAGGTTGGTAACATCTGAACTTTCTTCAGCAAAAATAACGAGCTTGTCGGACATCATTAGTTCTCAGTTCTCATGGTCATTATTTAAGTATATGCGTATATGCAAATTTTTCTTTTAAATTTATAAATTAATTCCTCTAAATTAGGAATACAAATTCAATGCCTTAAACTGCTTCGATTAATTATCTTAAGATCAAGATCAAGATCAAGATCAAGATCAAGATCAAGATCA
>CERC01062382.1_pt1 | contig 10366 bp, 13 predicted proteins | sample 530921 | NCBI WGS metagenome assembly CERC01 (sample SAMEA2621099, study PRJEB7988) | marine metagenome | isolation source: saline water (ENVO:00002010), including
CAACTAAATGTAAGGAAATTACTGTGAAAAAAGCAGAACTGATCGAACACATTCAGAGCCAAATGCAGCTAATTGATGATCGCGCCGTAAGCAAAGCCGATGTTGAATCTCTACTACGCTCACTAGAGACAGCAGTACAGGACAATCTTAGAAATGGAGGTGAACTGACTCTGCCAGGAATAGGCAAGCTCTCAGTAGGTGCACGTGCAGCTCGTACAGGTCGAAACCCACAAACCGGGGAAACGATTCAAATAGCCGCAGCTAAAACAATTAAATTCAAACCGCTGAAAGTACTAAAAGACGCTGTAAACGAATAAATATCTATTAGGAGTGGAGTGTGCAGAGCATCACTTAGTCATTGGTAGAGCGATAGTGCTCGCGCACTTTAATCTTCTTGCCTTTAACTATTTTGGTGTGAGCAGGCACGTGCACCTTCTTTTTACCAGCTTTAGTTTTAGCCATTAGAGAACCCTCATATGGTTATCTCCCGATGGGCGGGAGGCCCTGAAATGCCCTATACACTTCGCCTCTGTTTCAAAGCAATAGGTCATATACGGGTAACGAGCTGAAAGACTGCACACCCCACACATAATAAAACCCGCCCCGAAGGGCGGGATACCGAGCGGCCATCCTTGGCCTATGAAAAGAATTAATGCTCTCTTTTCCTCTGGTTACAGAATGTACAGATGCTTAAACCTAAGAGATATAAGAAAAATTCTTAATTTATCAACAATCAAAAGTGGCTCACGGGCTATTTCTGATTGTAAATTAACCGAGATAACACAGTGAAACCACAAAAAAACAACCGAAAATCAGCACTGGCTCAGATCCACATCGCCAAAAAACAGCTGGGCTTAGATGACGATACCTACCGTGACATGCTTCAACAAATAACAGGCACACGTAGCTGTGGCGGTATGCACATTGGTGATCTTTATAAAGTACTCACACATTTAAAGAAATGCGGTTTTAAGCGAAAACCACCAGCGAACCGCCAGACTAAAAAGCAGTACAGTCCAAAAGCCAGCGGTAAAGTTATTGATGTGATGCGCGCCATTTGGATAGAGATGTACCAGCAAGGGATTATTAAAGACGGCTCAGAACAAGCACTCACTCACTGGGCAAAACATCAATCCAGCAAACTTAACGGCGGTGTAGGCATCGATGAACTGGAATGGTTAGAGCACGACAAGCAACTCGCCAGCAAAGTGCTAGAACGTCTCAAACAATGGCAGCGCCGCGTATATCGCGAAAGGAGTCAGTATGTCTGAAGAACAAAAAGACCTACTTGGAGAAGCGTCCTTCACCGACGATCTCGCCAGCCATATGAGCGAGATCCCGGCAGAAGTCCGTAAAAAATGGCCCAAGGATCTCACAGCCCTTATCGATATTTTCTCAGCAGCACTAAATCGCATGGGATACGGTGAAGAAGAGGCCCAGAAAATAAGCCTCACTCTTTTGCATGAACAATCAATGTATTGTGGTGGCCGCTATTTCTACCTTCCTAAAAAAGATGCGCTACAACGAGCTATTAGGAATATTGACCTACATAGAGATTGGGCGGAAAAAGGTATTCAACCCTCAGATCTTGCGACTAAGTACGACATAAGTGTGAAGCAAGTTTATTTAATTATTGAAGAACAACGAGCATACTGCAGAAAGAGAATTCAACCAGAGCTATTTTAATTATTTAATCAGTGTGTGCCCTGCCCGCTGCTTATCAAGAGATTTCCCCATAATTTCAACTAATTGTGGAATATCAAAAAGACATATATGCTTTATTCTCATACTCTCTTCATTAGCATTCAAAGCACCAATAGTAGACCTCTCCTTAAATTTTACCCCACCTTCGATAATCTCAATGTAAAACCCCTCAAATGCAAAACAAATCGTGACCCTACTATGCAGAACACTGGGGTTCTTAACATAAGGTGATGCTATAAAGTTTTTAAAAACTTTCGACTCAAAGTCGTTTGCTGAACCTGTGCTATCTATTAATTTATAAACCCTCACAGCATACTTACTCAAAAGCACATTAGTGTTATTTAAAATGGCCTCACGAAGGAGCATATTATTAGAAAAAGATATATTGAGAGCGTGGTAAGATTTATGACTTGAATGTGCCCCTCTCCAATAAATTGATAAAAAAAATAAAATAAGCTCTTTTACCTGCACATTTTGATAATAATCACTGGTAGGGTGGTTTATTATGGTTCCCCTTCTCCCACGTAATACTTCCAATGAATACTTTTCATATTTACGACTTAAAAGCCCTTCACATTCACCACATAGCTGTTCTTCAGCCCAGCTATCACTCGTATAAGCGATTTTCTCATCACCGTTAGAAAGCAAAATTGCTTTTCCATTAGCTGGCCGTAAAATTCTTTTAAAAATAGAGTTAGCTATGGCATGCGACTTTTTCAAATCCTTTTCCTTAAAACATAGCTTGCACGTTCCAATCGCCACTTATATTTCCTCCATATAGTCACAAAGCTATAACTTATATTACCAGTGATTAGTTTATTGTTTCATCTAAGGTCGTTACTATATACCTTCTAGTAATGCCAAGGAGCTATACAAATGTTACGGACAACAATTCTCGCACTATTTCTCTCTCTTTTTTCCGTCTCAATTTTAGCTGGACAACCTAAACCGCCCATACCAGAGCTTTCACCACAAAAAGCTTTAGCTCCGTTTATAACCAGAGGCTTTAATCTTACAGGACCTAATCCTGTACAAGATGGCCCAACCACTCATTACCGCTGGGAGCTTAAAGCCGGTGATACGACAAAAAATGACTATTCTGTTTATGCAAAATTATGGAGTCACACCAATCAAGACACTCTCTACAATATCAATATCACGGCATTTGGCGGCAGGACTTTAGCTGATATGGATAGAAAACTTACTGCTAATTTGTTTAGAGCTGTAGCATCATTAGAGTACGTTAATGCTGAGCCTGAAAAAGCGGCTGCTTGGATAATTAAGAATATGAATAGCGAAGATGCTGAAACAGTTATTGGGGGGATTAAACTATCTACTTATCTCGATGGTAATAACTGGCACCTCGATATCCGTTCTTACGAAGAACCTGTTGAATTTGTATTGGAATAAGAGAATTTTAGATGAGCTGTGTTGGTTTTTTCACATGTACTATTGGATGGATTTCTGAAAACCTAGCATCCATAATTGCCACAATAATTGCAATCTGTGCAATGCTTTCAACCTACTTGCAAGCCAAATATTCTAGAGAACATAATAAATTATCTGTCAGGCCTCACCTACACCTAGATTACGCTCACTCTAATCATAATTTATCTCTAGTATTTAATTTATCTAATAACGGCCTTGGGCCCGCAATCATTACAAGCTATAGCATGACAATAAATGGCATCATAATGGATAATGAGAATTCTGATGAAACTGTGCAGCATCTTTGGCGATTATTCAGAGGAGCATTTCCAGACAATTCGGTACTGATTACACTACAGAGTGTAAGTCATGGGGAAGCTCTTGAAGCAGAGAAAGTTATCCCACTATTAAAACTAGAACCTGATGGCAACATTGACCCAACTATATTTAACCTAAATATTGTTAAAGAAAATATAGAGCATATTAAGTTTGAAATTCAGTATGAGTCCTTTTATGGTGAAGAATTTCCAGCGTTAAGTAATTAAACATCTAACCAAGGTTAAACCGCCCTTCTCTCTATCCCCGATAAGCTGGAGTCCTAACGAAACTTAAGGACTTCAACCCTATCGGGGATTTTATTATGTCTGAAAACTCAGCTTCACCCTTTGCTCTTGGTCGTCGCTCCAAGCAACGATTAAAAAAAGCACACCCCGATTTAGCCGCAGTTGTAGCACTTGCATTACAACGTTCGTGTGTGGATTTCACCGTTCTGGAAACGCTACGTACAGAAAAACGCCAACGCCACTTGATCCGTCAAGGCCAATCTTGGACCAAGAATTCTCGCCATTTAGGAAAAGTGCCAAAAAATTCGCCAGAACTGGGCCCGATTGCTCACGCTGTTGATCTTGGTGCATGGGTAGATGGCACCGTTAACTGGGATTGGGAACACTATTTCATCATTGCTAATGCGATAAAAATAGCTTCTGAAGAACTAAAGGTGCGTATTAAATGGGGGGGGAGTTGGGCTTATTTAGACCGATACGATACCCCAGAACAAGGCTTTAAAGCCTACATAGCTAGGAAGAAAGCAGAAGGTGAAGAGCCTAAATGCGATGGTTTCCACTTTGAGTTGTGCTGGGAGGAATACCCCGTATGAGCGGCTGGAAATTTCTATCCGGGCTAGTCTCACCCATTACCAATTTGGTCGATGAACTGCACACCTCTGAAGATGAACGACTACAGGTAAAAGCACGCATATTCGAGATGCAAACGCTGATGGCCGATAAGGTCATGGACTACGAAACGCAACTCATGCAGGCCCAAGCGCAAGTCATCACAGCAGAGGCTCAAGGCTCAAGCTGGTTACAACGTAACTGGCGCCCTATCACCATGCTCACCTTCTTAGTCTTAGTGGTAGCCGATACCTTTGGCTGGACAACCTTTCGTCTAGCGGATGAAGCCTGGACACTTTTGCAGCTAGGTTTAGGGGGTTACGTCATTGGCCGCAGTGCTGAAAAAATCGTTCCTAAAGTTACAGAAATCATGAGGAAGGATTGATGCCTGATCTAATCGACCGAGCCAAAGAGATGGAGATGCGACAGCGCCAAGCAGCACTCGATAACGCTCTACAAACAACCGAACCACCTCAAGACATTCAAGACGGTGTGGTTATTTGTATCGGCTGCACCACACCCATTGAAATTGACCGGCTAAATGCAAAACCCAATGCAGCTCGCTGCATCCAATGCCAAACAATTGAGGAAAGAAGACATGGACGTTAACTGGGATGCTTTCAAATTCTGGTTAGATTTTACTGTTTGGATTATTGCCATGGCCGTTGCGATCGCCGCATGGGTACGCTCTGGCAGTAACAAAAACAAAGAAACCATTAATGAAGTTCAAGAGGATATTCATCAGCTGGACAAACGTATTCAAGCCGTTGAAGCCTTAGCAAAAGCAGCCCCAACCCATGAAGACATCACGCAGCTCAGAGAACAAACCGCCGAGTTAGGTAGCAAGCTGGATGGAATGCGCAACACCTTAAATCTAATTCATCAATACATGCTTAACAAAAAGGATTAGCCGATGCCGTTTCAAAAATTTGCTGAAGAAGACCGCCGTCTGGTGATCCTTCGCCATTTGGCAGAGGATCAAGACTACACCGTGAACAGCTCAATACTACAAAGCGCGTTAGAGGTATGGGGGCATTCTATTAGTCGCGATCGCCTGCACTCAGATATCGCATGGCTGACTGAACAGGGCTTAGTTTCATATGATGAAGTATCAAGCGTTTATGTTACCAAAATCACTCAACGTGGTTTAGATATTGCCAATGGCAAAGCATCCGTACCCGGCGTTAAACGCCCAGGGCCGGGAGCTTAGTTATGGCTCGTAAATCCTCTATAGACCTGCTCCCTGATGAGATCCGTGACGCCCTGCATGATTTACTAAGAGATCCTAAGATCTCCCAGTTAGATGCAACCCTACGTATTAATAAACTGCTTGAAGCCGAAGGCGTTGATCAAGAAGTCAGCAAATCCGCAGTTAATCGCTACAGCCAACGTATGGATGCCATCGGCGCTAAGATGCGTCAATCGCGTCAAGTAGCCGAAATGTGGATAGGTAAATTAGGCAACCAACCACAAGGGCAAGTAGGCAAACTCTTGAACGAGTTCACACGTACCATGGCCTTTGAAACTGCGCTGCATATGTCAGAGGGTGAAGACCCCGTACCACCAAAACTACTCAAAGAGCTTTCTCTATCTATTAAGCACTTAGAAGAAGCCGCCAGTGTGAATGAAAAACATGAAAGAGAGATTCGCAAGCAAGCCGCAGAAGAAGCGGCAGGCATAGCTGAAACTGTCGCCAAGCAACAAGGTATGACACGCGAAGGTGTCCAGGCGATTAAAGATGAAATATTGGGTATTCGTTAATGAACTTATCCCAAGAAAAGGCCATAACAGAAGCCGTCACAAACGGAATTCTAGACCTTCAGCAGTTCGACGCTAATGAAGTACTCCTTGGTTATCAAAAGCGCTGGATCGCTGACGAGTCCCCTCTAAAGATTGGACAAAAATCACGCCGTACCGGTTTAACCTGGGCTGAGGCTGCAGACGCTTCCCTTTGTTCTGGTACAGCCAGATCAGATGGCGGTTGCAATCATTTCTATGTTGGATCCAATAAAGAGATGGCGCGCGAGTTTATCGAAGCCGCCGCTATGTGGTCCAAAGCATTTAATAAAGCAGCAGGTGAGATACAAGAAGAGGTCTTTATAGATGATGGTCAAGACGGCAAGGAGATCCTCACCTTTGTTATCTACTTCGCCAGTGGCTTTAAGATTCAAGCGCTATCAAGTAACCCCGCTAACTTGCGAGGCATGCAAGGTAACGTCACTATCGATGAAGCGGCCTTTCATGATCGCTTAGCCGAAGTACTTAAAGCAGCCCTCGCCCTTACAATGTGGGGTAGTAGAGTTCGCTTAATCAGCACTCATAATGGTACTGAAAACCTCTTTAATGAACTGATACAAGACAGCCTCGCAGGTAAAAAAGATTACAGTATTCACACCATCACGCTGGATGATGCCTGTGCAGAAGGTCTCTATAAACGCATATGCCAAATAACGCACAAAGAATGGACGCAAGAAGCAGAAGATAAATGGAAGTCTGACCTACTGCGTGCAACCGCGACAGAGGAAGATGCGTTAGAGGAATACTACTGCGTACCTAAACAAGGCGGTGGTGCCTATATTAACCGTGGCCTAATCGACCGCGCTATGAATGATGATTGCAAGATCATTGGTTTTGAAGCGCCTAAGGATTTTGAAAAACTTCCCATGACTCAGCGTGAAGCAGATGTTGAGCAATGGCTAAAAGAGGAAGTCGCACCCCATTTAGAGCAGCTCAATCCAGATCTTACCCACGTATTTGGTGAAGACTTTGCACGTAAAGGTGACCTTTCCATATTCGCTGTAGGCGCAATCCAGAAAGATACCCGTATCAAAGTGCCGTTTCACTTAGAGCTACGTAACGTTCCATACTCTCAGCAAGAACAGATCATGTTCTTTGTCATTGATCAATTACCCCGGTTTATCGGTGCGGCGTTTGATGCAACGGGTAACGGCGGTTCATTAGCGGAGAAAGCCGCAGATAAATACGGTACAGAGATGGTTGAACAAGTGATGCTCAATATCGCTTGGTACCGTGAATGGATGCCAAAATTCAAAGCCAAATTTGAAGACGATGATTTAGAGATCCCAAAAGACAACGATGTTGTTACTGACCTACGTAAAATTGTAGTAACAAAAGGCGTACCGCAAATAGAGAAAGGATCTGGCAAAGGAGAAGACGGTAAACAACGCCACGGCGATTGCGCTGTTGCTTATGCCATGATCGTGCGAGCCAGTTATATGGAAGGTGGCGAAATAGATTTTATGGCTCTTCCTGTAAAAGCTGACCCTTGGGGCGGTGACGAAGACAGCGATCTACCCTCATATGAAAAAGGAGCCTGGTAATGGCTAACTCATCCATTGTTGATATCAACGGGCAACCTTTCACCCTACCCGATCTGGAAGAACCGCAGACCGAGGCCAATGCGAAACTTGCCCAGCTACGTAACCATTATGGCGAACATCCCTCAAGCGGTTTAACACCAAGCAAGCTAGCCATGGTGTTACGTGAAGCTGAACAAGGCAACCTGATACGCCAATGTGAACTCGCAGAAGATATGGAAGAAAAAGACGCCCATATTCAAAGCGAACTCGGCAAACGTCGCCTCGCCATGCAAAGCGTCGATTGGAATATTGTTCCTCCGCCTAATGCCAGCGCTGAAGAGTTACGCGATGCAGAGATGATCGAGGAGCTACTACGCTCAGCCACATGGTTAGACGATGCTATTTTTGATGCAGGCGATGGCATTCTAAAGGGCTTCTCCAACCAAGAACTCAAGTGGGAATACGCCGATAAAACCCACTTTATTGCTGATGCGGAATGGCGAGACCCTAGCTGGTTCCAGATAAACCCAGATAGCCGCAATCAACTCACCCTGCGTGATGGCAGCCATAATGGTGAGACATTGCGTCAATTTGGTTGGATTAGCCACGTTGCCAAAGCGAAAAGCGGCTATTTAGCCCGTAATGGTTTAGCGCGTGTATTGGCATGGCCTTTTCTATTTAAAAACTACAGTGTTCGTGACCTAGCTGAGTTTTTAGAGATCTACGGCTTGCCTATGCGCTTAGGCAAGTACCCTGCAGGTGCAAGCGATCGCGAGAAGCTCACACTACTGCGTGCAGTAATGAGCATTGGTCACAATGCTGGCGGTGTCATTCCTAAAGGGATGGATATCGAGTTTGAAAAAGCTGCTGATGGCGGGTCCGATCCCTTTATGGCGATGGTCAACTGGTGTGAGCGTAGTCAGTCAAAAGCTATTCTCGGTGGCACACTTACCAGCCAGGCAGACGGTAAATCCAGCACCAACGCTTTAGGCAATGTGCATAACGAAGTACGCCAAGAGATCCGCGATGCCGACTTGAAAGCACTCGCCGTGACTCTGACACGTGACGTGGTTTACCCCATGTACGTGCTTAACGGTAAATCGTTCCGCAGCCCTCGCCGTATTCCACGCTTAGAGTACGATTTAAACGAAGGCGAAGATCTAGCGCAATTCGTACAACCCTTGAAAGGTTTGGTAGAGGTCGGTGTCAGCATACCTATCTCATGGGTGCATGAGAAAACTAAAATACCTGAAGCGGTTAAAGGTGAGCCCGTGCTTACCTTATCGCAAGCCTCTACACCTCCCATTACTTCGCAATCAGAAACCGCACTGGCAGCACTTAATGCGACATCTAAATCTGTAGAAGAGCAACCCGACGAAGTAGAACAGCTTGCAGATCATCTGCAGAATAAATCAGCACAGCACACCACCGATCTAATAGACCAGTTACGCCAGGTTGTGGATAACGCAGATTCATTAGAACAATTACAAGAGCAGCTCATCGCGCTACAGCTCGATACAACTGATCTTGAAAAACTCATGAGCCAAGCATTAACCGTTGCAGCTCTGGCCGGGCGTTATGAGCTGCTACAGGATGCGCAATAATGCCAACCTATGGAGATAAACCGTTTAAGCAGGCGATTGATTATCTACAGCAGAAGCTACCGCTGCCCACTAACGGCTGGTCGGATGTTTACGGTAAACAACATGACCACGCCTTTATGGTGGCCGGTGCCAATAAAACTGCCATTGTCGAAGGTTTTTCTAACGCCATACAAGCCGCCATTCAAGACGGTGAAACCTTGGCAGACTTCCGTAAACGTTTTGACAGCATCGTAGAAAAACACGGTTGGGACTATAACGGCAGTCGCGGATGGCGCTCTAAACTAATCTATGAAACCAATATTCGCCAAGCATACAACGCAGGGCGAGAAGCTCAGATGACCGAGCCGGGTTTTCAAGAACTGTTCCCCTACATGGAATATCGCCACTCCGGTGCCGAAAACTTTCGTCCCCAACATAAAGCGTGGGATCGATTGGTACTCGCTTCAAATGATCCTTGGTGGGATATCCACAGCCCTTCTAATGGCTATGGTTGCAAGTGCAAGAAATTCCCTAAATCAAAACGCGCTATGAAGCGTTTAGGTAAAACCACACCGGATACCGCCCCTGCAGATGAATACAAAGAGCATTTAGATAAACGTACAGGTGAGCTTAAACAAGTGCCTTTAGGGATCGATCCCGGCTTTGAACATACACCTGGGCAAAGTTGGCTTCGTCATAGTACGCCCCAGTTTATAGAACAATGGCCAGCGAATGCTAAACCCATACCGATCGGCCCCGTTGCTAAGCCCCCATTACCTAAACCGCAAGTAGCCAAGCAAAGCGACATACTGCCCGACGACTTACCAGAGGAATCTTACGTTAATGCCTTCTTAAACGAGTTCAGTGCAGACGGTCCCATGGTTTATAAAGACGTACTGAGTGAACCCATAGCGATTAACGATTATCTATTTCGCGGCGCTGATGGGCAGCTCAAGGTATCTAAGGACAAATTACGCCACCGCTATATGCGATTGTTAGCAAGAGCGATCAAAGATCCTGATGAGATCTGGTCCATATTAGAGCCTGACCGTGCTCACCCCGGTAAATACAAACTGAAGCGCCGTTATATAAAGCGCTGGACGTTAGATGAAGGATCATCAAGCCAACCAATTCACGGTTTTAGTGCATTTGAATACGG
>CERC01134230.1_pt1 | contig 10362 bp, 11 predicted proteins | sample 530921 | NCBI WGS metagenome assembly CERC01 (sample SAMEA2621099, study PRJEB7988) | marine metagenome | isolation source: saline water (ENVO:00002010), including
AGCAGGATTACCTTCTTCATGTGATGATGAAAATCCATGCAGATAAACCAGAGCAATTGGTGTTTTGGTTTTGGCCGAATCGTTATTCCAAACAATTTTCGCTTCACATCCTGACTTCACAGGAAGTGATTTCTCTTTATTGGAAATGTATTGTTCTAACGCTGATAAATCATGCGGAACCTGGGGCAATATGTTAACCGGTTTGTTCATTGTTGGAGTTGGTCCAGAAAAATAAGCGATGCCCAGTAGAGCAAATAGGCTTAACGCAGCTATGGTCTTTTTCATTGTGTTAATAGTACTTGTGTGTGCTAGTGAAATTACGATTTTTCGAACACACCTATACCGAAAAGTGCAAAATCATATTTCACGGGATCTTCGGCATCATAAGCACGCAAATTCTTCGTAAGTTCTTCAACTGCAGGCCAATCGTTTTGTTTGCGTTGCAATAAGTTTAATTTTCGGCCTACATTGGCCGTGTGCACATCTAAGGGAAGCATTAAGTGCTTGGGAGAAAGTTGTTTCCATATGCCAAAATCCACACCATTTTTGTCTGAGCGAACCATCCAGCGTAAAAACATATTTAGACGTTTTGCACTGGATTTTTTCATCGGGTCTGAAACGTGTTTTTCTGTTCGTTTTAGGTGTTCCCAAGAGAAAAATAATTGCTTGAAAGCAGATATGTTTTGTTGCGGATTATCAGGATAACGACTAAAAACAGCTTCTAATCCATTGTGTTCAGAATAGATCTTTTGCAGTGCGTAGATGAAATAAAGGAGATCATCGCTATTGAAAGTACGGTGCACAAAAGAGGTCATCTTTTTCAAATCAGCCTCCTGATGGTTGAGAATAAAATCATGAGGAGCATGATCCATCCAATCGACTAATTTGCGCGCATTGTTAATGATGGTTTTGCGTTGTCCCCAAGCAATAGTAGCCGATAAAAAGGCAGAAATTTCAATGTCTTCCTTTTGTGAAAACTGATGCGGAATGCTGATAGGGTCGTGTTCGATGAACCAGTTTTGTTCGTAATAAGTAGCCTTTTCGTTGAGAAGCTCTTTTAGGTCAGAATGTGTCATACAGTAAGCTCTGCTTATTGTTCAATTACACCGTCAGTAATTACCAATTTTCGATCAGCCATGTTCGCTAATTCATCGTTGTGTGTAACGATAATGAAGGTTTGCTGAAATTCTTTGCGCAGGTTGAAAAACAATTCGTGTAACTCTTTTGCCGATTTAGAATCGAGGTTGCCGCTTGGCTCGTCAGCAAAAATAACTCCTGGATTGTTCATCAAAGCTCTGGCTACAGCTACACGTTGTTGCTCTCCTCCGGATAATTCGTTGGGTTTGTGATCCAAACGGTGTGATAACCCTAAAAATCCTAATAATTCTTTGGCGCGCTTTTCAGCTTCAAGCTTTCCTTTTTTAGCCAAAAATGCAGGAATACATACATTTTCTAGCGCAGTAAATTCTGGCAATAAATGGTGAAACTGAAAAACAAAACCAATGTTCTTGTTGCGAAAATCGGCCAATTCTTTTTCAGACATTGGACGAATAGCTGTGTCGTTGAAAAGTAAATCTCCCGAAGTTGGACGGTCTAATGTGCCTAAAATTTGAAGTAATGTGGTTTTACCAGCACCCGAAGCACCAACAATAGATACAATTTCACCTTTTTGAATTTCAAGAGAGACGCCCTTTAATACTTCTAGGTTTCCGTACTGTTTCCGTATGTTATTGGCTTTTATCATCATAATAAAACAGGTGCTAATTTGCAACGGACGAAGATACTTAAACAATAGTTAAAGATTAATCTTTCTCGCTTATGAAGAAGTTTATACATTTGAGCAATCTCAATTAAAACTATTAGAGTAGACATGAACTTACACGAATATCAAGGTAAATCGATACTTAAGAGTTACGGAGTAACAATTCAAGAAGGTATTGTAGCAAATACAGCAGATGAAGCTGTTCAAGCAGCGAAAGATTTGCAAGAACAAACCGGAACCGGTTGGTGGGTTATTAAAGCACAAATTCACGCAGGTGGCCGCGGTAAAGGTGGTGGTGTGAAATTGGCTAAGTCACTAGATGATGTGAAATCTATAGCTGACCAAATCATCGGAATGGATTTGATCACTCCTCAAACTCCCCCAGAAGGAAAGAAAGTGAACAAAGTATTGGTTGCTCAGGATGTATATTATCCTGGTGAAAGCGAGCCTTCTGAGTTCTATATGTCTGTATTGTTAAACCGTGAAAGCGGCAAAAACATGATTATGTATTCTACCGAAGGTGGAATGGACATTGAAACTGTAGCAGAAGAAACGCCACACTTAATCTTTACAGAAGAAGTTGATCCGGCAATTGGACTACAAGGTTTCCAAGCTAGAAAAATTGCATTCAACCTAGGCCTTTCAGGTCAGGCTATGAAGCAAATGGTAAAGTTCGTTTCTGCACTTTACAAAGCATATGTAGGTTCTGATGCTGCCATGTTTGAGATTAACCCGGTTTTGAAAACTTCAGATGATAAAATCTTAGCAGTTGACTCTAAAGTAACTTTAGATGATAATGCGCTTTTCCGTCACAAAGATTTGGCTGAAATGCGTGATGTTACTGAAGAAGATCCAACAGAGGTTGAAGCTGGTGAGTTCGAGTTGAACTACGTAAAACTTGATGGTAACGTAGGTTGTATGGTAAATGGTGCCGGACTTGCAATGGCAACAATGGATATCATTAAGCTTTCAGGTGGTGAGCCTGCAAACTTCCTTGACGTTGGTGGTACAGCTAACGCTGAGCGTGTTGAGAAAGCATTCAAAATCATCATGAAAGATGAGAACGTTAAAGCAATCTTGGTAAACATCTTTGGTGGTATTGTTCGTTGTGACCGTGTTGCACAAGGTGTTGTTGATGCTTACAAAAATATCGGGAACATTGATATTCCAATTATTGTTCGTTTACAAGGTACGAACGCTGAGGAAGCTAAAAAACTTATTGACGAGTCTGGTCTTGAAGTACTTTCAGCAGTATTGTTGCAAGAAGCTGCAGATCGCGTAAAAGAAGTTTTAGCTTAATTTACTGAGCGTAAAGCAAAAAATATCAAATGCCTCGTATCATTGATGCGAGGCATTTTTTTATGGTTAAAATCAGATGAAGCGTCAGAATTGGGTTTTACTTGTTGTGTTTTTGTGTTGGGGAATATCAGTACATTCTCAAGAAGAAAGTGAACTGGAAATTATAGCTGATAGCGTAACACATTACATCAAACATTTAAAAAATGACCTTGTAATTGCTGTGAATCCACAATACGGTTGGTTCATTCCCAATGATGACAAAGACGCAAACTTACTTATTGATGACGCTTATTATGCAGCAGTAGATATTCGAGTAGGTTGGCAAACAGAAAGAGGTTCTGTGTATGGTCAGCTGTACAATTTCCCCATTTATGGAATAGGATTTTACCAAGCTTATTTTGGGAATAGAAATATCGGAGCACCCAATGCGGTGTATGGGTTTTTAGACATTCCGCTAAAGCGATGGAAGCAATTCACTTGGCGTGCACATATGGCCTTTGGGTTGTCGTATAATTTTGAGCCCTACGATCAGGAGAATAATCCGCTGAATTATATGGTAGGCTCGTATCGCAACGCCTACATTAATCTGGGATCTTATGCAGATTATGGCCTAACGGACAGGTTAACTTTAGGGTTAGGGGTGGATTTAAAACATTTCTCAAATGGCTCTTCACGTCAACCCAATTTTGGAATTAACCTAATCTCTATTTTAGGAACAGCTAGGTATCGTTTTAATCCAGAAAAACCGGATTTACAATCCCTTAAAATTCCAGCATTTAAAAAGAGGTCTGAAGTATATTTATTACTTGGGCCAGGAATAAAACAATTCAAGGCGAATGGGGCAATCTATTTGAATACAACAGCTGGTATTCGGTTAATGCGCCAGTTTAACTACCGCCATAGAATAGGAGGAGGCTTAGATGGTTTTTATTTGGGAAATGCTTTTGCTAACGAAGAAGAAAAGCATCACTTTTTTGAATATGTTACCTATGGCATAGCTGGAGATTATGAATTGGTCTACCGCAATTTATCCTTGAATTTGGCACTTGGTGTTTACTTGTTTAGAAATGAAACTGCAGGACAGTCAGCATTTTATTACGAACGATTGGGAATACGCTATCGTTTTTTGGATCATCTGATCACAGGAATTTCTGTTAAAGTTCATGGAGCTGAAGCAGAGTACATTGAATGGTGGGTAGGTTATGCCTTTAACCGTAAGAAAGATCGTGTATTTTGGGAAAAACGTTAAAAATGCTTCAATGCCTCACGGTGACTCAGAGGTTTTAAGCTTGTTTGTTTTACAAACTCCAATACAGGCTGTGAATTGGTTTTTGCATATTCTCTTAGTGCCCATCCAATGGCTTTTTGAATGAAAAATTCATTGCTTTCAATATGTGGAAGAATCAACATTTTTAGAAAGTCAAAATCAGTAGCTTGTTTGTATTTTAATTGATAAAGTAGGGTAGTGCGCACAAGCCACATGTTAGAAGATTGATTCCAGCTCAGCATCATTTCTTTTTCCTCTTCAGGATGAAATTTAAAATAACCCCCGACTAGTTTTGCGGCAATAAAATCTACAGTATCCCACCATGAATTGGTTTCTATCATCCATTTAAAAAGTACAATAGCATTGTGTTCTTTAAAGTATTTCTTTTTCTCCAGTAACTCTTGACAGCAATAATGCAATTCTCTGTATTCTGCCTGCCAGAGTTGTTCTGTAATAGTAGGTAATTCCGTAATATCAGGAACTCCAACTTCTTGATAAGTAGCTTTAAGAAGCGTTTTTCGTTCAACACTTTTAACCCCTGCAAAATGGAACAGGTTTTTCATGTACCGTTCCATATCTGCAATATTTTCGGGATTTTCATTTTGCTTAAACTTCTCAGTCAGTGCAACTACAAAGTTCATCCTTAAAATGTTGTACTATCTGTTGGGTTGGCTTCGTCAAAAACTTCATCAATAGGTTCCCACAACTCAATTTTATTGCCATCCGGATCCATAACATGGGCAAACTTTCCGTACTCATACGATTCAACCTTACCAATAATTTCAGCTCCCGCTTTTACCAGACTATCCAGTAAAGCTTCAATGTTTTCAACTCTGTAGTTAACCATAAAAGAAGCTTCGGAAGGAGCAAAATAATTAGAAGAAGTAGGCATTGTACTCCATTGCAAGTATTTACGATGAATTGGATCACCAGGAGATCGGAACTCGAATAATGAACCGTATGGATTCTCTTTTAGTCCAAGGTTCTCTACGTACCATTTTTTTAAATTTTCCGGTTCATCAGATTTAATAAATATACCTCCAATACCAGTCACTCTACCTTTTAATTCATCAGCCATAACATCAATTTATTTTAGTGCAAAATGTGTATTTTGTGCAAATGATGAAACATTTAACAATGCGAAAATTACTATTCCTTTTGGTTTTGTTCTTCAACCTCAATGCTTTTGCTCAAGAGGCTTATAAGGTAACCACTATTTCAGATTCAGTAAAATATGGGGTGTTATGTCCGTGTTACGTAATTGACGTAAATGATATTTCTGTTGACGACATGTCAAAAATCGGAAACGATTGGGTAGAAGACTTTAGCAAAATGAAAGAAGAGACTTCTGAAGACGGGGTAAATGAGCTTAAGGGAATTGTATTTGAAACATTAGAAAATGACTCATTAACTGCCAGCTGGAAAACGATTCCATCTACAACAGGAGCAACATTTGTCATAGGTTTTTTTGACCTTAAAGGCAACGCAATTGTAAATGAGCATTTGAAAAATGTAGCCTTAAGAAAAGAGCTAGATAAGCTAGGGTATACTTTCTACCATGAAGTATTGGAACAGAAGCTAGATAAAGAAGAAGACAAACTTAAAGATCTTGAGAAAGAATTGTCAAAAGCCCAGAAAGATGAAGAAAGCATTCTAAAAGATATTTCAAGTGAGAAAGTAGATATTCAAAATCACAATGAGAGTATTCATGTTTTAGAGTCTGAAGTTTCGGCAATTAGTGGACGTATTGGGAACCAAAAAAATGTAGTAGCCACATCTTCTGAAAAAGATGTAAAAAAGGAAGCTGAAAAGGTTTTGAAAGAGATGGAAAAGAGTCGTGACGATTTGTTTGATGAAAAAGAAAAACTTCACAAGAAAATTGTAGAAGCAGAATCAGAGATTAGAGAAATGGAATTTGAATTAACGACTAAGAAAACAGAAGTAGAGAATTTTCAAAAGAAGGTAGCGAGTCAACGCATTGTTGTTGACGAGTTAGAAGATGAATTGAAAACGAATAAAAAACGACTGAAATAAGAGCTTATTTGGCAATAATTTCAATTTCAACACGTCTGTTGGCTTGCCTGTCTTCATCTGTTACTTCAGGAGAAATTTTAGGACGCGAAGCCCCAAATCCAGCATAACTTAATCTTGAAGACGAAATATCGGCCTTAATCAACTGCTCATAAATAAACTTTGCACGGTTGACGGATAAGAAAGGTTCTCTAGTATCAAAGTCAACCCCATCATTCATTCCGTCAGGCATTCTGGAAATGCAACAAACATGTCCTTGAATTTCAATATGGAGATTAGGGTTATTTTCCATTATTTGAATCAAACGACTCAATTCAGCAGCGTTTGAGTCGAGTAGAAAATGCCTTCCGGGAATAAAGCTTAGTCCTTTCAATACAATTTTATCACCTACTTTGTATTTGGCCGTATTGAAGTTTTCTAATTCGGAAACAGTTCCCTGACTGGTACCGGTTGGTGAGGAGTGTTGAGAAGAAAAGGCAAGAATATCAACTCTTCTATTCGTTGGATTGCCAATGGGTGAGCTCTGTTCTTTCTGAGTAATTTCACCTAGCCCCTTTTTCAACGTAATTTGTTTTGGGCTAATGCCATTTTTAGTGAGGCATTCTGAAACGCTATTAACTCTTTGGTTAGACAGTACTTGATTATATGCAGAGCTTCCTAAGTAATCTGTATAACCGAATAGATGAAGAGAGTCTGCTTGCTTTAGTGTTTCTATAGCCTGTATAGAAGATGGGCTACAAGCATAACGATCAATACCAAAGTAAACAGGTATCGTATCTATTGATTGACTGAAAGAAAACTGGCTAATGAAAGCCAAAAGCATAAGAAGAAAGCTGTTTTTATCAAGGAGCATACCTTCCAACTAAAGTTCCGGAACTTAGTAGAGAGCTATTTGCAACTAAAGGCAGGATAGCACTCTGACTTTGATCAAGTGCAATGGTATCTGTTAAGCAATAGACTTTAAATTCATAATGGTGTTCGGTAGGAGGAAAAGGTCCTTGATAGCCTGCGCCAAAATCAGAATCGCCAATTACAACACTAGGGTAATTGCTCCAATCTTCCCCTTGTAAAATCGTGTCTTTTTCTACGGGAATATTCCAAACGGCCCAGTGAACGGCATTAGAGGCATCTACATCAACCATCATAATTGCCATAGAAGTGGTTAACCTAGGAATAGAGTTGATCTCAATTTGAGGGTTCTGATTGGCAGAATCTTTATGCACAAAAGTTGGCATTAAGCTATCATTCAAAAAGTGAATAGAAGTAATAACCGGAGATTGAGGTATATATGGGATAAGTGATATTTCGAACGTTTTTTCAAAACTAAATTCTCCATCACTACACCAAACTCTAATGTTGAATTTATTCGTGTCGTTATATTCCCAATAACGTTTTGTAACTAGTTTGTTGCTGTCAATGGTAAAATATTGATTTCCCCAACTGCTAACCCCACTAGCCAGTAAAAGCTGGTGTTCATCATTCGCATTAGGATCTAAAACTGAAAATGTACCCACAACATATCCCGAGTCATATTTTTCTTCAAAAACGGTGTTGCTCAACAAAATCTCATATGGAGCTTCATTTACTTCAGTTGTGTCATTCTTATCTTTAATTGGGGTAATCGGACCTTCGTCATCAGTACACCCCACAGTAAAGAGAACTGCGAAAAAAAGGATAGCGTATAAAACAGGTTTCATTTTCTCAAAAAATTTGGCACTAATTTCCAGAATAAATATTGCTTTTGAAAGCAGTTATTGCTTGTTTCCCAACCTTCTTAGCATTTCATGCTCAAAAAGTAAGGCTATTTCAAATGCTTTACAACGATATGGAAGTTCGGTTAGCCCAATATGCTCGGTTAAAACCCGAATATACAACCGATTAACCGATGTTAAATTAGCAATAAAATAGTAAAGGTCATTGATAGGTACTTCGGTTATTTCCTCTTGATAATCTCCTAGCATCATTAAGCCATTACTTAGAAGTAGGCTATTCCAAGGTGTATTGGATGTATGAAAAGCCTCTAAAAGGTCTGCTTTAACCTTTTCTTTTAATGGAGCTGTAACAGGAGTTGAATCAATACTTAACCAACGAGCCAAGTGGTAGAGAACTACTTCCTTGTGTTGATAATGGGGAGCTACAATTTGAGGATTTTTAAGGTGATCATCATTTAAGACAATAGCTTGAATGAGGTTGAAAGTAGCAGAGTCAGTAACGTTCCAGTCAAGCTTTTTAATGGCTTTCCACATTAAGAGGTTTGCATGAACGCAAATGTCAAAATCAACCGGCATGTTTTTACCAAACCAGGTAGAATATGCCTCATAGTTTCTGTAGCGTTTAAAGGTAGAGTGAATTTGAGAGCTTTTAGTGTTCTTGTGCAAGATCATTTTTTTGGCAGCATCAAGCTGGTCTTCTGTTGAGAAGTTACCAGTAGATAGCAATAATGAAGTATCATCAAAATCATCAGGTAAAGCATAATGAGGGTTTTCACTAAACCTTGAATTTGGAAAATGCCTTCCCTTTGTAGGAACCCAAAAATTACAAGTGTAGTGCTTTTCCTTTTGGCAATAGTCAGGATAGTTAATAATAGCAGCCTCAATAACAGAGTCTACTTTTAGTGCATTTTCGGAAGATAAATAGGGATGATAGCGCTGTAGTGTAAGCACAATTAATGAGGTGAAGAAAATATTATCATCTTCAACCCATTTTCGACTTTGCTTTCGTTGTGAAGGGAACAGGCCAACTGCATAAAAAGAAGAAGTATCTTCTTTGATCTGAAATGAATGCAACTCTGAAACTAGGGAGTCAATAGCATTATTTTGTCCAATCCCTTTTGGAGTATTCCAACAGAAAAAAAGTACAATTAGAATAGCAGTTAGTCGTCTCACCTTTTAACGTTGAGGAAAGCTATTTTCGTCTGGTATTTTGATTTGAACGCTTGAAAATAAATTTGAATTGCTGACGTGGCAACTCATAACTTAACATCATAAACAATAGCCCTGCAAGGAATAAAAGTTTTGTAGGATCTAGTAATCCTAAAGAAAGACATACAATAGACAACGTACTTATTTTAAAACTAAAACCTGGAGGGAATTGATTTCTCATATGATGCTTAAGTAAAATTAAATTTTTTTGAAGTTGTCCTTAATGAGACAACACTATTATTGCTTGTAATTCTTACTTTACGTAATAGAAAAAATTTTGTTGCAGAAGATCAAAGATAAAAAATCTAGTACAATTTTCCCAGTTAATTAATTGGCTGGGAAATTACTTTATCTTTGAATAATTCCTATTTTGTTAACGAAGCAACTGTTATTAATTCATGGAAACGGTCGTTTTGTTGAATCAGTGAATTGCATATAATTGTAAGATGGGGTTAAGGGTATTAGGCATTTTTAGTTTGTTAATCGTTCTTTCTTCGTGTAGCATTGAGAAATTTGCTACGCATAAACCGGATAAAGTTTATGCTGAGGCTGGAGTAGAAAAGCACATTTACACCCTGTCTGAGTCCGAAGTGAATGTACGTATATGTGGAAGCGGTAAGGATACAATACTGCTAGTTCATGGTTTTGGCCCTTTGCCTTACATGCAATGGTCAAAACAGGTAGACGATTTGGCCGATGGTTATGTAATGATCGTTCCGGATTTGGTTTATTTCGGAGAGAGTCATTCCACCAGTAAAAAATTCTCACCTGAATTTCAAGCTTCTCAATTGGGAGAATTACTTGACTCACTTAACGTAGAGCAAGTCAATGTTATAGGACTTTCGTATGGAGGCTTAATTTCAGCCTATTTTGCTAAAATCTTTCCCGAAAGAACAGAAAATGTGGTTTTAATCGATGCTTTAAGTCGCTATTATACAAGTGAGTTGGCAGATTCTATTGCACGCTCGTTTCAAAGAGAAAGCATTCTTGATTTATTGATCCCTGTTGATCAGTTGGCGATTAAGCAAATCTTTTCCATTACTTATGCGAAGACACCTTACATGCCAAAATTCATTCGAAAA
>CERC01066587.1_pt1 | contig 10345 bp, 5 predicted proteins | sample 530921 | NCBI WGS metagenome assembly CERC01 (sample SAMEA2621099, study PRJEB7988) | marine metagenome | isolation source: saline water (ENVO:00002010), including
ACAACAGTAATTTTCTGCATACCGCAGGAAGTCAAATTGCAGTAGTTGAAGCCGATGAGTTTGACCGTTCGTTTTTGACGCTTTCGCCAAAGTATGCCATCATTACCAACATGGATGCTGATCATTTGGATATCTATGGCGAGGCAACAGCATTGGAAGAGAGTTTTAACGCATTTGCAGCTAAGGTGCATGCCGATGGAGCTATTTTTCTGAACAGCAACCTTTCGTTAAAAGAGCCTGTTGAAGCAAAGGTGTATACCTACTCAATTACCGATGAGCAAGCTGATTTTGTCGGAACAAATATTCGTATCGAAAATGGTATTTACCACTTTGATCTGAAACATCCTGAAGGCGTAATTGAAGATGTACACCTCGGGTTGGCAGGTCGACACAATGTAGAAAATGCTGTGGCTGCTGGTGCAGCTGCTTTACAACATACCATTCAACCGGATGAATTGCGTGCATATCTGGCAACATTTAAAGGCGTTAAAAGGAGATTTGAATACATCATCAAAACAGAGGAATTAACCTTTATCGATGATTATGCACATCACCCAAGAGAATTGGAAGCAACCATAAGTTCAGCGCGAGAGATGTTTCCGGGGAAGAAATTAACCGGAATATTCCAACCGCATTTGTTTAGCCGCACCCGCGATTTTGAACAAGAATTTGCCCAATCGCTAGGGTTGTTAGATGAGCTGTTCTTGCTAGACATTTATCCGGCAAGAGAAGAACCCATCGAAGGGATTACATCAGCTGCTTTATTGGAAAAAGTGGCGTTAGAGAATAAATTTTTGGTATCGAAAAAAGAATTGGTGCCGGCATTAAAAGACCGTAGGGTAGAAGTGTTGTTAACGCTAGGCGCAGGAGATATTGACAAAGAAGTTGAACCCATAAAAAATGCATTTGCCGTTTATGAATAAAGCATTGAACATAGCATTGTGGGCATTGGGAGTTATTGTACTCTTTATGCTGTTGGGGTTTGCAGAAAGCAATAAATCCGAAGTGGTATTCAACGAACTATTTGTGAATGTAGACAACAGTAAAGGCAATTTTTTCATTACCAAAAAGGAAATGGAAGAGGCTGTTTACAATATGGGCTATCAGTTGAACAATGATTTGTTACAAGACATAGACCTCAAAGAAATGGAGCATTATTTTGACAATAATCCATCCATTAAGAAGGCCGAAGTCTATACCTCAATCGATGGTGTTTTACGCATCGATGTGGTGCAACGAACACCCATTTTAAGAGTGTTTTCACGCAATGGAGATAGCTATTACATTGATGCGGATGGTTACCTGATGCCCCTGTCGAAAAGCTATACCTCGAGAGTAATGGTTGTTAACGGAGCAGTAGATGCACCTTACAACGTGAACTATTTACACCAGCTAGGAAAACCACTTGCAGAAGGTGAAACCATTAAAGGAAGAGAACAATTAAAAGCATTGTACAACGCAGCTAAAATCATACGCAATAATCCGTTTTGGAAAGCTCAGGTTGCGCAATTGTACATCAATAAAGACAATGACCTTGAGTTAATTCCAAAGGTAGGAGATCACACCATTGTGGTGGGAGATCCGGCTGACATAGAAACTCGGTTAAACAAACTGATGGTTTTCTACAAAGAAGGCCTGAGCAAAACCGGTTGGAACGAATATTCAACCATCAATTTAAAGTTTAAGAATCAAGTAGTGTGCACTAAAAAATAACAATATGGAAACATCAGCTGAAACATCAGATATCGTAGTTGGTCTTGATATTGGGACAACAAAAATCGCAGTTCTTGTAGGACGTAAAAACGAATACGGGAAGCTCGAAATTCTGGGCATGGGAAAAGCTGCTTCCATTGGTGTTACTCGCGGTGTAGTTACCCACATCACACCTACCGTAGAAGCCATTCAGGAAGCCGTAAACATGGCCAGTGAAGCTTCAGGAGTTCGTATCGTAGACGTAGTTGTCGGCATAGCCGGTCAGCATATAAAAAGCCTTCAGCATAGAGGGGTTAAAATGCGTAATTCTTATGAAGACGAGATTCTTCAGAAAGACATTGATGCATTAATTGCAGATATGCACAAACTGGTAATGTTACCGGGCGAAAAAATTATTGATGTGCTTCCGCAAGAATTTACGGTAGACAACGAACAAGGCATTAAAGATCCTATCGGAATGTCTGGCGGGCGTTTGGAAGCTAATTTCCACATCATTACCGGACAGGTAGCAGCCATTAAGAACATCTACAAATGTGTGCGTAAAGCAGGCTTGAATGTAGAAAACTTAGTGCTTGAACCTTTGGCCAGTGCCGATTCTGTATTGAGTCAGGAAGAAAAAGAAGCCGGAGTTGTTTTGGTAGATATAGGTGGTGGTACAACCGATGTAGCCATTTTCAAAGAAGATGTTATTCGCCACACGGCAGTAATTCCTTTTGGTGGAAACATCATTAGTGAAGACATCAAAGAAGGGTGTTCGATCATTAAAAAACAAGCCGAGCAATTGAAGGTGAAATTTGGTTCTGCTCTGGCAGATCAAACAGCATCTAATGAGATTGTAGCCATTCCTGGTTTAAGAGGTCGTGAGCCGAAAGAAATTTCGATCACAAACCTATCGCACATTATTCAAGCCAGAATGGAAGAAATCATCGAGCAGGTGTATTACGAAATCAAAAGCTCTGGTTACGAGCGTAAACTAATTGCCGGTATTGTTGTAACCGGTGGTGGTTCTCAATTGAAACACATTGCACAGTTGTTTGAATTCATGACCGGAATGGATACACGTATTGGTTATCCAACGGAACATTTGGCGAGTGGTACAGAAGAAGTAACCAGCCCATTGTTCTCAACCGGTGTTGGATTGGTGTTGAAAGGATTCAACAAAACAACTGCAAAAGGCGAAGAGGTTGAAGACGAAGAAAAACCAATGAAACTAAAAACCAATGGATTCTTCCAAACATTGTTGAAGAAAGGATCTGAGTGGTTTAACGAAGAAACAGAATAGCAAATTATCACATCTAAGAATCATAAAAACCGAACATTATGGAATTTAACTTACCGAAAAATTCAAGCTCGATCATCAAGGTGATTGGCGTAGGTGGTGGCGGTAGTAATGCCGTAAACCACATGCATGAACAAGGAATTCAAGGTGTTGATTTTATGGTATGCAACACCGATCAGCAAGCATTAGACGCTTCTCCTGTTGAACATAAAGTACAGTTGGGCATTAGCTTAACTGAAGGTATGGGGGCAGGCTCTATTCCTGAACGAGGAAGAAATGCAGCTATTGAAACCATAGAAGAAATTAGAGAAGTACTTTCATCGAATACAAAAATGGTATTTATCACTGCCGGAATGGGTGGTGGTACCGGTACAGGTGCAGCTCCTGTTATTGCAGAAGTAGCGCGTGAAATGGAAATCCTTACCGTGGGTATTGTAACCATGCCATTTTTCTTTGAAGGACGTAAAAGACGTCAACAAGCTGAGCAAGGAATCAATGAAATCCGCGATCATGTTGATACACTTTTGGTGATCAACAACGATAAATTGCGCGAAATGTATGGTAACCTTAAAATGCGCGAAGCCTTTGCTCAAGCCGATAATGTATTGACTACAGCAGCAAAAGGAATTGCCGAAATTATTACCCGTACAGGTCACGTTAACGTTGATTTTGAAGATGTACGTACAGTAATGAACAGCTCTGGTGCAGCCATTATGGGTTCTGCTATTGCAGATGGTGATAACCGTGCAATTAAGGCTGTTGAAAATGCATTGGCATCTCCGTTATTGAACGATAATGACATTAAAGGAGCGCGCTACGTATTGTTGAACATGGAATTTGGTAGTGAAGAAATCACAATGGATGAGATTTCAGACATTACAGATTACATTCAAGAAGAAGCGGGTTCTACAGCAGATATTATTTGGGGTTATGGTGAAGACTCTTCATTAGATGAAGGCCTGCGTGTAACCATTATTGCAACAGGTTTTGAAAGTCAGCCGGTAGATCAGCAACATGCTCACCAAGCAGCCAAGCCTAGTGGAAAAGTGGTGAAAACATTGGAAGATGATGTGAATACAAATTTAACCAAGCCCATTCAACACCAGCAAAAACCAACTTCTTTTAAAGCTGAAGCGCCTAAAAACGAAGAGCCTTATTTGAAGCAAGAAGAGGAAGAAGCACCTCAACAGCATCAGCAGAGTCAAAGCCAAAGCGTTATTGAATTTGACCTTCGTCCAAAAAGACCTGCTGTTGAAGAGCAACATAATAAAATGGAAGAACAAGAAGATCAATTTGAGCCTTATTTGAAGCCCAAAGAAACTCAAATAGAAACTTCGCAAAAAGTAACTCCTGAGCCTGCTCAGACATCAGCACCAGCTCCTGTAGCACAGTCTCAGCCTGAGATGCGTCAGCAAGAGAGCAATAAGCAACAACAAGAGGAAGACAATTTCTCTATGGAGGAGCAACGCAGAAGAGCACAAGAGCGCATGAAAAAACTCAACGATTTGAGTAATAGATTGCGTACACCAAGTGGAATTAACGATTTGGAAAACGAGCCTGCATACAAACGCAGACAAATCCAATTGAATGACACACCACATTCTAGTGATTCTCAAATCTCGCGTTACACCCTGTCTGAAGAAACCAATGAAGATGGTGAACGCAAAACAGGTCTAAGACCTAACAACTCTTTTCTACACGATAATGTAGATTAAGAACGAAGTTCGGAATTTAACTAGATGATGATAATAAAACCGTCTTGCGAAAGCAGGGCGGTTTTTTTGTTTCTGTAAAACGGGTTCATAATCTTACTCAACCTTTTATCTTTGCAAAAAAGAACCAAAATGAGTTTAAAAGTAGAAATCCAGAAGGAAATGAAAGCGGCAATGATCGCTAAAGATAAAGGTAGACTGGAAGCTTTGAGAGCTGTGAAATCAGCAATATTATTGGCAGAAACCGAAAAAGGTGGTGGAGACGAATTAACTGAAGAAGCTGAATTGACATTGTTGCAAAAATTGGTAAAGCAACGTAAAGATTCTGCTACGTTATATACAGAGCAAGGTCGTGAAGATTTGGCTGAAGTAGAAACAGCTCAGGCAGCTGTTATTGAGGCATTTCTTCCGGAACAAATGAGTGAAGATGAAATTCGTAAAGTTGTTCAAGAAGTTATTGCATCTGTTGGAGCTTCAAGCCCAGCTGATATGGGAAAAGTTATGGGGCCATCAATGGGCAAAATGAAAGGTAAAGCCGATGGGAAACTCATTTCTAAAGTGGTAAAAGAAGAACTCAATAAATAAATCGAAAAGGAGCTTTTAAGCTCCTTTTTTTATATCCTCTTTCTACATTGAAAATTACCTTTCGAAGCGTATTTAAAGCACTTTGGTTACTAGTTCTGCTATACTTGTTGTGGAATGGAAAAATGGTTGTTTATGGCATTCGGCAAGGAGTAGGGCAAGTAAAACTGATTAATAGTGCCGTGCCTGTAGAAGAAGCTAAAGGAAAGGTAACAGCCCGACAAGCAGCAAAAATTCAATTAATACAAGAAGTTAAGACCTACGCTAAAAATCAGTTGCATTTAAATGTAGAAGAGAGCAGCTATGCTAGTTTCGTTCTTCAGGATTCTACTTCAACCATGTGGGTAGTTACTGCGGCAGAACCTTTTGCATTAAAAGATTACAATTGGAATTATGGACCGGTTGGCAAAATGCCCTACAAAGGCTTTTTTGATTACTCTTTGGCGAAAAAAGAAGAAGAGTTCATCAGTAAGCAGGGCTATGATACTGAATTGGGAACAGCCAGTGGATGGTCTACTTTAGGGATTTTAAGTGAGCCCATTTTATCCAATATGTTGGAACGTGATTCTGCCAGATTGGTAGAATTAATCATCCATGAATTAACACACGCTACAATCTATCATTTTGGAGAAACTATCTGGAATGAAAACATGGCCACTTTCATTGGTAGAGAAGGAACAAAAAGATTCCTTATTGAAGAATTGAAAGACACTACTTTATTACTGCGCTATGAAGAATCATTGCAACAAAAAGAACTACGCAGCCAGTTTATACAAGCTAAAGCCAAAGCGTTAAACAACTTGTATGAATCAGAGCCTTTCAAGGTCTTATCCAGCCAAGAAAAAGTAGAATTAAAAACTACTTTTATGCAAGAGTTCGTTACAGCATATAAAACGCAATTTCCAAGGCGGAAACACAACTTTTCTATACTTCCGAACAATACGCTTTTTACAGATTTCCTAATGTATCACTCTAACTTAGACAGTTTGGAATTGGTATTACAACATCAATATCAAGGAGACTTACCCCAGCTTATTCTTGAGCATAAATAATAAAGCCCCCAATTTCTTGGAGGCTTAGATAAATTATTGATTTAACCGGACTAGTATACTGAAACGGGAGTCCTGTTAATTTCATCGTCAGCTTTAATTTCTAGCCAATAAATTCCTTGAGCAAAATGACTCAGGTCTAAATGGACTCTATCTGAAGAAGGTTCAACAGTAGATTTTACCATTTGTCCGGCAGAAGTATAAACTGTTATTGTTATTGCTGATTGGGGAGGAGAAATAAATTTTAACCAGAATTCACCATCAGTTGGATTAGGATATACCTGAAAAGAATTAACAATTCGTTCAGAAGGTTTTACACCCACAAGTACATCAATTAAAATAGAGTCACTGTCTGTACAATTTTCATTGCTAGCTGTAACCCAAATCAAAGTGTCAAATGAAGGAGTAATAGTAATTGAATTACTATTGTTTCCAGTACTCCATTGGTAATTCCAGTTTGTTGGTCCTGCATTTAATGTGATACTTTGTCCGGGAATTAGAGCAGTATCATTACCAAGGTCAACCTCAATCTCAGGAGTAACTTCTAGTCCGTATGAGCAAGTAGTTAAATTCCCACTAAAGTCAACCACTTCATATTCTATAGTATAATTACCAGGAGTTAAAATACTACCTGAACTTGGTCCTGATAGTTGACTAATAGTGGCAGAGCAATTATCAGCATAACTTGGATCATTAAACGTATATTCTCCTTCACAGATAGAAGCATCAGAAGGACAGGTAATAGTAGGAGAAATAGTGTCCAAAACAAGGAGTGTAACAGGTTCGGTTTGACTATTTCCTCCTGCATCAGTAATGGTAACAGAAATTGTTTGAAGCCCTGTATCTTGACAATCAAATACACTATCACTAGCAGTAAATGTTATGCCAGAACAATTGTCGGTAGAACCAAGGTCTAATTGATTGGCTGCTAATTGTGCAAGACCATTTGTATTCAAGTAAATGGTGTCTGCTTGCTTCATTAAAACCGTTGGAGAAATAGTATCTTCAACTTGAATGTTGACAAGTGTAGAGTCACTGTTTCCGTTAACATCAGCAGCAACAAACCAAACACTGTTGCTACCAATATTTGAACAATCAAAATTGGTTTGACTTAACGAAAGTGACTGAATTCCACAGCTGTCCCAAGTGCCAATGTTTACTTGTGTAACAGAGGTGTTAGCTTGACCATTTATATCAAGGTATATGGTATCATCTTGAACAAGAAGTGTTGGTACTGATTCATCTGAAACCAATACTTGGATAGTTGTAGAATTAGTGTTGCCAGAATAGTCAATTGCAGTTAATAAAACAGAATGTAGACCAATATCTGCACAGGTAAATGTATCTGCATTTGCAAAAAGTGTATCAATTCCGCAATTGTCAAACGAAGCACTATCAAGTATTGAAGGCGCTAATACATATAGCCCCATACTATCCAATAAAACGTGTACTTGTTGGTAAGAGTATAAAACAGGAGCAATGGTATCAACAACATTAATAGGGATGGTTAATGAATCTTGATTACCGTTTACGTCAGTAGCATAAACAGCAACTGAATCAACAGGAATAGAGCAACTGAAAGATCCAGGATTCCACCATATACTATCTATTGAACAGTTTTCAGTAACCATTGAGGTAACTTGACTCGAGTCTAAAACAGAAGTTCCGGTACTGTCTGCATAAGTCGTCAATGTTCCGGTCGTAATCACAGGAGCAATGGTGTCTAGAACATTAAAATAAACATTCAGGCTGTCAATGTTTCCAGATTCATCGATGGCATAGAACCAAACAGAATCAAGCCCAACATCAAGACAAGAAAACTGGTTTTGAGATAAATACATGGTGTCAATACCACAATTATCAAAACTTCCAGAATCAACTGTGCTTGTTGTTAGAGTCGCTTGTCCGTTAATGTTTAAATACACATCAAATGTAGCAGAGTAAAGTACTGGTAAAGTACTGTCAATTACTGTAACCATAAATGTGTCAATGGATACATTTCCGGAACTGTCAATTACCTGAATGGTAGTTGAATTGATGCCAGATAGTGAACAGTCAAACGTATCTGTAGAGAGAATGATCTCTTGAATACCACAATTATCAGTAATGTTAGGATCAATGTTAGCCGGGTTTGCAATAGCTAAACCGGTTGAGTCCATATAGATTGTAATGTCTTGTGCACTGAGTGTGGGAGGAATCGTGTCTAACGGGTGAAGCACAATGGCAGAGTCAATTTGACAACCATTGGTGTCCGTTACACTAGCAAGGTACGTTGTATCCACTAAGTTAGAAAGACCAAATGTTGTATCACCTGTATTCCACTGAATGCTTAATGCGCCAGAACCACCACTGGCAGAAAGCTGAATGGCTCCCGTTGGGTTTCCTCCACAATCGTTATTGGTAATGACAATCGATTGAATTTGAATAGGAGCAGGGTCAGAAAGAGTGATGCTGTCGCTAGATGCACATCCACTAGCATCAGTAATGGTAAGATAATACGTCCCCGCAGATATTGAATCGATTGACATGGTTGAGTCTCCAGTGCTCCATGAATAAGAAAGGGAGCCTTGGGATCCTTCCTCAGCTTCTGCAAAGAGAGAGCCTGAATTACTGCCTGCACATAACACATCTTGTTGTACCATTATATTTGCATTAAATCCAGGGCTTACTAGTACAGGACAAGATTGATAGTTAAAGCATCCATTATTCTCTGCAATTGGTTGATATATTCCCGGTTGATTAACATATACAGTTGATCCATTGCCGATTATTTCAGAGGGAAGTAGTTCTGTTAATGTGGTGGAATTAAAACTTATATCCCAAGCAAGCATAGGGTAGCTACATTCTTGCTCTACAAATTTTGCATAGTTTCCGATGCTAGTTAAGTCATTTACTATTTGCATCCACCCAGTATCTTGTAATGTATATATAGCTTCACCTTCTAGGAGTAAAGGACGTCCAAAAGGGTCGTTAGAGATGTCGTGAATGTGATTTAAGTTAGACATCTGTGCATGTCTGGAAGTGATGGTGTCCCACTGTCCTTGATCATATTTTGTTATTAAAGTACCTTCACCCAAAGAATTATAATACTCAAGAACAGAAAAAATAGTCCCATCTGGCATTTTGTGAAGAGCCCATGGTTGAAAGTTAAAAGAGCTGTAGATGGAACTTGAATGTTCAGAAATCCAACCCCCTCCTGAATATCGAACCATTCGATTCCAATTATTGGTATTCTGATAAGCCATCCATAAATCATTATTGTCATCTACTTCAATCTGAAGAGTTCGCATTCTTCCCCATCTAAAATATTCTTCTCCATTTCCAAAATTCAATATTGGAAGAGTATCCAAGCTGTTTCCATTCCATAAATAGCTAGTAAAACGTCCAGAATTGTTAGTTGATATATAGTTGGAAGAAGAATTTACAAATCCAATAAAAAGATCATTGTTTAACCATTCCAATTTAGGAGTAACTATATAATTATAAGAACCTTGAATCTCAAGGATTAAAGAAGTGTCTTGTCCAATTCGCATCACCCTTAGTCTTGGATCGTTCCATCCATTCTCAATAGGATAAGCTAGTATTAAGTTTCCAACAGAATCAATAGTAAGGTCACCATATTTTTGGAATAGAAGAGTGTCAGACCAAACTTCAACCCAACGTTCACCTTCTAATTTGTAAAGAGTTGGATAGTTGTTAACATTTCTGTTTAAAGTGTACTTGATACCATTTCTTTCGATAACAGACATTTCAATATCTCCTGATAATAGACCTCCAATATTGCGAGTTGAGATACTGTCATATGACATCCATTGAATGGAAATAGTCGTGTCAATTATAGTAGAGATTAGTAAGGAGTCATTTTCACAGAGTGATTGGTTTTGACTTCCTATAATTGATGGTGTAGAAAAGGGTGTAGGTTCAGAAATTATTACATTGACTGAGTCTCCATTTGTACATCCATTAATTGTTGCACTAACGGTATAAATTCCTGGTGCAAAGCCATCACG
>CERC01134228.1_pt1 | contig 10330 bp, 6 predicted proteins | sample 530921 | NCBI WGS metagenome assembly CERC01 (sample SAMEA2621099, study PRJEB7988) | marine metagenome | isolation source: saline water (ENVO:00002010), including
CAAAAATCGAAGGCAAGGGCTTTAGCACTCGCATTAGTTCAATAAGCTCACTTTCAGTAAGCTCGCTAGGCAGTGCCTCCACCAAAGGATTTCCGCTGTATTTTGGTAGTTTTTGCTGCTGATAATTCGCTTTGACTCTTGTTACGTCCATCATTAGCAATTCTCACTCTTTGTTTCTACATTACTCATCAATAAACACCTTCGTAATCATCATCGTCATTTAAATCTGTGTGCTGGGCTTGCTTAGCGTCTTTAAGCTGCATAAGCGCTTTTTGCTTTTCTGCCTTTTGTCTCTGTTCATCTTCAATCATGATTGCTTTGCGTTCAGCGATGCCGCTTTGTATTGTCTTCTGTGTGTTAGGCGGAGCATCTTTGAAGTCGTTTTTCAGACGATATTCTTGAACTTCCTCTATTTCATGCTCAAAGTTGACGAGTGCATTTTCTTTTTTGTACTCAAGTACTTTTCGGTGAGTTTTTATTTCATCGAGTCGAAATTGGGCTTGTTGCACAGTCATTCCTCTGTAAGATTCATATTCATCTTTTAGCGCCAGCGGCTGAAGCTCACCGCTGTCGTCTTTGAAATAAATCTCGTCGACTGAGCCACCAAAACTGATGACATTAATACTAAAGCGAGCCACAACGGCTTTGGCAAACCAACCTTGCGCTTCTGCCCAGTCACTGTGATAGCCAAGACCATTAAGTTTCACTTCAGTCCTCGCCACTGTTGCCACTTGCTTTGGCATAAGTGAGTACATCAATTCAGGCAGTCGCTTCTGTGATATTTTTGGACGACCTAAAAATTCATCATTCATTAGATGCGACCACATCGCAGAAGGGGTGGGTGTAACGTCATCCGTTGCCATCTCAACTGTTAACAAACGATCGCGAGCATGCATCGAGTTATGTATAGATATTGCGCGAATGATAAATCGATGAATATCGTCAATCTGAAAAATAGCTCGTTGCGAGGAATGCGGAAGGCCAGCGTCACGGTCTTTTTCAACTGAGCCAGTGACATTTGAAATAAAGCTTTGAATAATGCGTAAAATGTTTTCAACAGTGCCTTTAGCGGCACCACGTGCAGGCGGACAATAATCGACACAAGAAATACCCAACTCATCAGTTAAAACATTTATAAATTGATTTGGCGTATTTTCACCGCCGTTGTCGACACGAAGCCCTTCTGGAAAATGCTGGCATGGCCAATCGCCATCATCTAGTTGAACATTATATTGCTCAGCATACACTTGCTTGTTTTGTACGCAGTTTATGAGCGCCTCGGCCACGCTCATCCACTGCGGTGCGCCAAAATTGAGTGAATACCCCATGACCAGTTGCGTTTTAACGCACACAACAATGCATATATAGACTTTACCAGCCGCCTCCCGTTTTTTTGTATTGAGAGGGTAGACAACATAAACAGGTAGCTCGGTCGAATCAGACTCACACAACTGCCCTGCACGTTCAACGCCTTCTGTGGCACTGCCTGTTTTATCTTTTCTGTTATTTTGATACGCTGACTTACCGATTTTTAATACTTGCTGCTGTTTTGAGTCGAATGCTTTATTAAACAAACGATTAAATTGCTGAGCATTGATTCTTTTTGAAACATCAATTACAAGCTCAAAGTGTGTTTCATTTCCTCTTTTAACGATTCGTTTAGTAGAGCAATACTCTTTTAAAAACAATGTATGCAAATGCTTTAGGCAAAACTTACCATCTTTCTTGTCAACGCAATTTCTCAATGCAAGACGCTGAACCTTTAAAATATCATCTGGCTGCGTCATTCTTGTTGCCAGCTCTGGTGAATTTTTTGGTTTTGGGCCTGTTTTTTTCATACCATCACGCAGGCCTTTGCTACCAATTTTTGCATAATCAATCGGTAAAAGTGCATTTTTACGAAAGCCAAATGAGATATAGTAGTTAAGCGGTCGACGAATAGCTTTTCCATTCACATTCAAGTCGATTGCATGTTGTGCAATAGCCCGGCCAGACTGGCCTAAAAGATATTCCAACACAGCTTTATCTGATTGAAACGGCGTCATCAAAGACCACCTAATGTCACGCTTTTTTAACCATTTAGGGTGCTCACTCTTTAACTGCTCATCGCTCAAACGAGAGAGAGCATCATACAAATAAAATAAAGCACAACCATCATCGTCGAGTGACTGCTTAAAATACGTATGAGCTGGGTTTCTTGTCAGCGCGAGCGGCTTTTGCGGCTCTTTCTTGCGCTTCATCAACGATAAGTTTGTGATTATAAAATACTCAGCGTACTCATCAGTCTCTTGTATAACTTTTGATACTAAAAACTCATCATCAACAGCAAACTTTGATTTGTATTTTTCCACGCCTGCTTCGGTTAATTGCAGTATGTCATTTGCAGCAAACATCAGTCTTAAACCTCTTACTCAACGACAGGGCATAGATTAAGTGGCTTATGCAGTTTAATTTTCTGCGTCAAATCAATTGGTAAAACGTGTTTGAACATTGAGTTTGCAAACAACGTCATGCAATCTGATGGCTTAACTTTGAGTGACGAAGAAACAGCTTTCAATGACTCTCTTAATGAGCTGTAAGGATGTTCAATAACATCATCAAGTAAAGCACTTGCAAACTTTCTTAATTCACTATCGCTAAGCTCAGGGTTATAATGGTTGATATAATTCAGTAAGTTATCTGCTTTTATTTTTGAAACATCATCTCTCAAGACTTGCTCTGCTCTCACGCCAAACTGTTTCCAATACGCTTTTTCGATATCAAATTTTTGCATTGTGCGTGTTTTACTGCGTGCATCGATACTGTGCTTAAATGAGTAAGCAACGCGATATTGAGCGCCAGATTTATCACGGTAAGTGACGAGTAAATCAGTCGTTAAAACAGTTAGTTCACCGGTTAAATGTTTACGCGGATGAATCACCCCCTGCGTATCAGCAATCTCTTGGGTGCGAACATGATCAAGCGGGTATTGCTCTTTAATTTCAACGACATTTGGCTCAAACAACTTTGTGATGTAAAGATGTTTTTCACCTTTGCCAAGCAATGTAATAACTCGCTTTTGAACCGGACAAAAGAAAATAGATCGCGTGCCAATCGACATGAATGTGCTTTTCACATATGGAATATGAACACCGCGCTTTTTAGCTTCGTTAAACGCTTTGATTCGTTTTACTGTTGATTCTGATACATATAAATCTTTCACTGTATTTACTCCAAATATCTCTTCTATTTTTAGTAATAACAGCAAATCAAAGTTAAGCAAGTAAATATCAAAATTTATTTTTGTAACCAACTGTTTTTAAATATCTTTTTTTGGTTTAAATAGATAAAAACAAAACTAAACACTAATCATCTATTTATTACACAAAAAGATAAATTAGAAATAAAAATCAATACAATTCAATTATTTATTTTTTAAGAATATAAAAAACGCCCTAAAACCGACACCTTTTATTGTATGAGAAACACTCTACAAATCATTAGATCAGGTTGAAAAATATGCTGTATATCCATACATAATAAAAAGTGAGCACTGGAGGTGAAATAAAGCGTTGTACCTTTATTCTTGAGTTCACTACGACTTTTAATTTTTAATTGAGGAATAACTATTATGGCAAAAGGCAGTAGTATTAATGGAAATGGCGGCGGTCAAAATGGTGGTAATAATAGCTATACAATTACAGGGCGAGGAGAAGTATCACGCGCTCAACTTGTAAAAGAAGTTAAGCAAGGCCTACATCCTGATACTCACGTTTATAAACGCGACGGTGTCGAGTATGCACGCAACAACCCAAATCACGATAAGCCTGACAATATCAATGATTAAACAACTATAGCTGAAAAGGGATTCGGCTAGTTTATTAGTTATTTCTCATAAATTGGTAAAAATGCTTTTTTAATAATGATTTAGAAACACTTACTTTACTACACCCTAGTTTTATTCCTGCAAAACTTTTGTAGTAGGTATCTCGGACTTTATCAGAAACAACAATCTCTAGAGTTTGCGGTTCAATTGATATTAAAAATCTGTCAAATAATCTATGAATATCAACTCGTAGGCATAAACCATTTTGCAAAACATTAGACTGCTGACCTTTATAAGGAATAATATGCGCAGCTTCAAGTAGAGCCTGTTCCTCACTGCCAGAAATCGCACATTTCAAATAGAAATTATCCAGAATAAGTGCCCTAAATCCTTGTTGACCAACCCTAGTTACTTGACTTCTGGTAACTCTACTTCTGTTATCTTCAGATAACGCATCTAAATCCAACTGCTCTTTTTGAGCAGATTTGTTTAAACTTTCATGTTCATAAAGCTCATCATCTATCTCGTCAAAATCGAAATCCAAGTCAAGAATTTGAGGGTGTTCTAGAAAAGCTTTCCAGTGCTTCTTTTGGTTATCAATTTTATTGGCATAACGAATAATTGCTAAAGCTTCACACGCTGCCGAAACTGAATTAAAGGAGTAATCCCTGTCTTCCCATAAGCTTATAATTCGCCTAAGAGGTAACTGAACTAGTTGCGAGCGACTATATTTTTTTCTATCAAATGGATTAATAGTTTTAATCGATTTTAAGCTTTCTTTGTTATCTTCATGAACAAAGTTATTACCTTTCAACTTACTTTCTAAATCAACAATAGATTCATGATTTAAGTAACTTTTCCACCCTTTATAACTATCAACATTACCATCATTAACATCCATCAGAGCAAGTACTTCTGCTGCGGCTTCTTTTGTGCCACATAATTGATGCCTGTGTAGCCAAACTTGTGAAATTTCATCGAGACTAAGTTCACTTACATCCTCTGGGTCAAAAACAAACAGATGAAGTGGTAACTCATCTCTTTGACTACTTGAGTCGGGATCTTTTTTCTGAAGCTTATCTACCTCGTAAGTGTATGTATGCGATGTTATAAGCGAAGCATCACTGTCTATTTCGAATGAACTACTCAGATATGAATCAAAGCTATCCTTAGCTAGAAGATACCGCTCTACATTAAACTTAGGACCATAACTTTTCGTTTCAAGCTTTTTGCTAGCTAACTTTCTATTACTTTTTTTCTTACTTATTTCATAGTTATTTTTAGCGCGTTCAAAGTCTAATGAACTTAAAAATTCAGTCATAGAGTCAGTGGCATATGTATTTTCATAAGCTATACGAAATGCTTTCTTTTCAGCTTTACTTAGCTTAATTTTGCTCTTAGCAAAACACTGAAAGGCCTCATTGATACTATTACCTTTTGAATGGAGCGCTAAAACTTCCTGTTTTATTTTTAAAGAAAAATGTTCCACTTTTTACCTTCAACTTAGCTCTAAGCCACTCTATTCTTTTTAAAGTTCTCAGCTTGTTCAAATATCTCTTTATAAACTTCATCACGATCAACAGGTGGGTAGCCAAATTTAGCTAACAACATGATCAGGTCTACTTTTAGTTCAGCTTTTATATCATCACGCTGGCTCCAGTCAGTGTACTTTGCTTTGTCATCAACAACATCTTTAACTGCTTTAGCTAAGTCTAGAAGTTTGTCTTCTGGGTATTGGAAATCATATTTAATCGCCAATGCCATTAAAATATCGTAAAAAGCTTTTTCTTCTAGGTTTATACCCATATCGGCAAACGACCCCATTTCAGACTTGAGATCTTGATACATATTGATAATCTCATCAGAAAAGTCTTCAAGCACTTCACTAACTAATACATCCTCTTCTTTGCGTTCGTTATATCTATCAACTAGTGATTTAAAGCGAGCAGAAAAATCGACAGCTTTGAGCTTGTTTACTTGTTTAAACTCGCCAATTGCCTTTGCCAACATCTGCTGAAGTAGCTTGATCTTAGTGTTCGGTAGTTTGATTTTTTCAATTTTTGCCAAATAATCATCATCGAAGATATCAACGCCATCTTCGCCTTGCCCTAGCTTGAAGATCTCTTCTACTCCGTCACTTTTGAGTGCGTCAGAAATCATTTCTCGTACCTTGGCATTCATTTGTGCAGTATCAGGCGCATTACCTTTTGTGAGCTTGTACACAATAGAACGAACAGCTAAGTAAAAGTGAATGTAATCACGCTCTTTCTGCGATAGTTTTTCACTACCACAGCACACGTCATAAGCGGTTTTCAATCTCTTTACTAATGCCATAAAACGATGTTCAAGTTTTTGCGTTTGTAACACAAACTCAGCGGCATTATTGAGGCAATTAAGTTGAGCAACAGGCTGCCCGGTGAAGTATGGCGAGTCATCAAAGTGATGCATGAGTTTGCCCAATAAATCTAAATGGTCTTTAACAACAATGATTGACTGAGCAATATCCTCAAAATTGGTTTCATCCGTTTTTGAATACATTGCTAACGCTTTATTCATCTGCGTTTTGATGCCGATATAGTCAACAACCAGACCTTTGTCTTTACCTTCAAACTTACGGTTAACACGCGATATAGTCTGAATTAGGTTGTGACGTTGAATTGGTTTGTCGATGTAAATGGTATCGAGGAATGGCACATCAAAGCCTGTTAGCCACATATCGACAACAATGGCGATTTTGAAGTTCGACTTTTCATTTTTGAATTGGCGATCTAACTCTTTACGATGCTCTTTAGTACCTAGCAAATCCCACAATTCTTTAGGGTCATCCTTGCCACGAGTCATCACCATTTTGACTCGTTCCATTGGTTTAATTTTTTTGCGTTCTTGCTCTGTTAGCTCTGCGCCAGCTTCGCATTCAAGTACTTCAAACCAATCTGGGCGGAGACCTTTTAATTCTTGATAAAATGAATAAGCAACCTCTCGCGCAGAGCTTACAAACATTGCTTTACCTTTTATGGTAGAGCCTTCTTCAATACGAGATTCATAATGGGCAACAAAATCTTTGGCCAACGCGCTAATACGATCTGGATCGCCCAAAATAGCAGTCATATTAGCGGAAGCTTTTTTACTTTCTTCAATCTGATGCTCATTACTTCCTTCATCAGCACACTGCTGATAATAAGCTTCTATTTCTTCTAATTTCGCGTTATCTAAAATGACCTTGGCCGCTCGACCTTCATAAACGATTCTAACAGTGATCTCATCTTTCACTGATTCTGTCATGGTATAAGCATCTACAACTTGACCAAACACATCAAGCGTGGCATCAACAGGCGTTCCAGTGAAACCTACAAATGTCGCATTAGGTAATGAGTCATGGAGGTATTTGGCAAAACCGTAAGTTTTCTTAACACCCTTTTCCGTCACTCTCACTTTCTGATCTAGGTTAGTTTGACTACGGTGCGCTTCATCAGAGATACAAATAACATTGCTTCTATCAGTTAGCAATTTGGTATCTTCTGTGAATTTATGAATAGTCGTTAAGAACACACCACCACTATTACGGCCTTGAAGCAGTTCGCGTAAGTGATCTCTGCTTTCAACGGCTACGACCGTTTGATCACCAATATATGATTTTGCATTAGAGAATTGTTGTGATAGCTGATCATCCAAGTCAGTACGGTCGGTAATTAACACAATAGTTGGGCTCTCAAACTCAACGCTTTTCATCAACAGTCGTGATAAGAACTGCATGGTAAAACTCTTACCACAACCAGTTGCGCCAAAGTATGTACCACCTTTCCCATCACCTTCAGGCTTTCTGGCAAGCTTAATATTGTGGTGAAGCTTTCTAGCCGCATAATACTGCGGGTAGCGGCAGACAATTTTTACTTCAGCCTTTGACGAATCAGGAAAATAAATGAAGTTGCGAATAACATCGCGCAGGCGAGCTTTATTAAATAACCCCTGCAACATAGTATGCAGAGAATTGATTCCATCTTTTTCTATCGATTCATTGCCCGTTACCTTGCGCCAAGCATAGAAAAACTCATAAGGTGCATACAGGCCGCCCATTTTGTTGTTAACACCATCGCTAATCACACAAAAGGCGTTGTATACGAATAAGGCTGGAATATCCCTGCGGTAGCGTGTATTTAACTGAACATAGGCATCATGAATTGAAGCTTCTTCTTCACGAATGGCGCTCTTAAACTCAAACACCACCAACGGCAAACCGTTGATGTACAAAATGCCATCAGGGATACGCTTTTCGCCATCAACGCCTTCAATCTCAAGCTGGTTAACTATTTTGTATATATTGGTGTCGTTATATGTGGCAGGCTGCTCTGCTACTTTCGGTAATTCTGATGCTAGTTCCTTTGTTAAATCAGGTAACAGACTTTGAACAACATTGGAGTAATCGACTAATTGGATATAGAGATCTTTTTGAGTATGCTGCTCTCCATTAGCTGAAGGCTCTCGTTTTAACAAAAAACCATCACTCAACCATTTACAGAAGGTTTTATTACTGTCGTATAAGTCGCTAGCAGGCAAAGATTCTATTTGCTTGATGATTGAATCAATCTCACCCGCTGTAATATTGTCAGCTTCGTATTTAACAGCTAAAAACTGGCGTAAATCATCTTTAATCAAAACCTCAGTATTGCTACGGGTAAGCTCACCACCGGGTACGTAAGGGAAACCTTGTTCGCCAAGTAATTCAATAATTGCCGCTTCTAGTTGCGCTTCAGTAAACTTCATTTATATGTCCCTACTTAAATATTCCTTTTAGCTTCTCTAAAGAACTAACTGTTTTATCAAGCCCTTCATGCGCAGGCGTTTTATCACCATGCTTTTTATCCAGAGAATCTGACGCATTGGCTGCAACAGCATCAATAGCTGCTGACAAAAGCTTTTCCATTAGTTCTTCTTTTTTATCTGGCACATTTAAGTTATCAATTTGAGTTTTAAAGTTTTGATATGACTTGGCAAGTGCTTCTTTGTGGGCATATTCTTGCTGAAGTCGCTGAGCTTCACTACGCCTTTTTGATGCAAATATAGCAAGCCATAATACAGGCACAATAATAGGTAATTTGTGAATTAAGCTGTTTAATAATTCACTTAGGTTAGTAATATCAACAAATTTTATGACTTCATTTGCTGTCCAAAAACTATCAATACTAGATACCAATGTGGTTATCGTTAACACCGCTACAGACGAGTAAAATAAGTATGAATACTGCTTGATTGGTTTGCTAAAAGACTTCCTCATGGCTCTATATGCTGTTGCTAAGCCAGCACTAGTTGCTCCCGGAAGTAACTCTTCTATTTGATCATTTAGAGCCTTATAACGAGTTTGCTGTTGTTCTTTAAACCTATCTAATTCAGCTTTTCTATCAACCAGCTCTTGCTTCAGACCGCCAGTTAACTTTCCATCATCATTTTCTGTACCGTGAACATCCTTATAAAACACTTTTAATGCATGAATCTGCTTTTCAGCATCATGCAACATCGACTCAATTGAGTCCTTATTTTGCTCTGACTCATTCTTTGCTTCAGCTATCAATTCTTTAATTGAGTCACTGCCGCTACTCAATAGCTCATTATGATATTCAGAAATTTTTTCGTATTGATCGCTTATGGAAGCAAACATTGAGGCTACTCTTGATTCAAGCGCTTCTTCTGACTCTGTTCCATCAAAATACTGCTGTTTTAACCCTGTTATCTGTAAATGAAGTTCTTCTAATTCTGAAAACTTTGACTGAGTAGAGTTTCGATATTTTTCGAATTCATCTAGATACTCACTGGCTTTTTCACTAAAAGTTTCTAACCCATTGGCAACAACCGCAGAATATTCTTGAAAAGCAACTTGAGCCGCTTTAGCAGCTGTACCTGACTCGACTATATATGGCCGAACATAAGTCAGTAAATTATCGATATTGGCATTAGCATTCACTAGGTGTTGAATATTGCGATTGTTTTTATAGTTTGTGGTTTCTTGCAGGCAAGCTTGACTCTGACTTTGAAAGCTTTTCCAAGTCGATTGCGGTATTAATTCAGGATCACCTGCTTCAATTAACGCGTCGACATAAGCAATAGCTTTCTTAAATCGTGCAAGTTCCTCAACATTTGTGACAATACCTTCATCATCTACCTCCGTTTCTTTAGCAAGTTCTTTTAGGTTTTGCCAAATTTGTTGAAACGGATGATTATCAAATTGCTCTTGCCAACGACTCATTATGCAACGTCCTTATTTATTGTTATTTCACCTGAAATTAATTTCGGTAATAGAATATCTCTCAACTGAGAAAGAGCCTCGCTCTCCTTGTTTCTTATAGGGATTACCTGATAATAGTTTTTAACATTTTCTGAGAAAAATTTTTGCAGTGAGCTAGGCGGAATTACAACAGGCCAATCCATAATTGCCTTTTTATCTCCCCTAGGCATTTTTGAACCTTTTGAGGTCGTCATCATGTAGTCAAAAAATACATCTTGGTAAAGCAGGTTCAATAAGTATTCTTTACA
>CERC01036890.1_pt1 | contig 10297 bp, 10 predicted proteins | sample 530921 | NCBI WGS metagenome assembly CERC01 (sample SAMEA2621099, study PRJEB7988) | marine metagenome | isolation source: saline water (ENVO:00002010), including
GCAAAGTGCATCTAAGACATTAGCCATGGTCTCTTTCGCATTTTTAACAATAATGACACAGGATATATGCTCAATATTAGTCATTTACTGGCTTACCTTTTAAGCGCTTCTTGAAGTTCTTAAAGCGTTTATTCTTGTTTGAATAATGCTTTACCCTTTCTGCAAAACCCTTCGGCAGATCGGTATGCTGTTCGTACTCAGAAGCAATAATATCCAGATCGCTATCCAGAGCCCACAACTTTTCAAAACCTCTTGCCCGCATTTCACTGTCTAAAGTGAGTTGCTGCATTCGGTTAACATCAACAATCTTAAACTGATATTCCTCAGTCGAATTTCCTTTAATCAAAATATTACCGGGCGAGTAATCTTTATGAAAAAAGCCCGCATCATGAAGCTCTAAAGAAAATCGTGCAAACGCCCTAAGCACTTCATCCCGATCAGGAAAGCTCATGTCCAATAAGGGTTCTCTAATGGTGAAGTCGTAACTATAACGTTCACTGACAAAGTAACTATTCGCGAGCAGCCCACTCTCAAAGTACTCAACAAATGCGACTGGAAGTGGGGTAAAGTTCTTCAGTAATAGAGAATTGCGGTAAGATTTTTCAGCCTTGCTCGGTCTGAAAAAGGTATAGATACAACGCCGAATAAGATTAGGGACTTTAAATGACTTTAATACCAACGATTCATTCTGGTAATCAACAACCTTAAGTTCGTTACGCGCTTTATGAATAGACGAACTGCTCTTATCAAATGCAACGGGCAGGTCATTTAACAACGTTTGAAAGCGTTCACAGCTAGGGTTAACGACCAATCTCTTTTTACACACGTTGCGTATCTCTTCTTATAAACATCGTTGTTTAGTTATTGTCAGATCCTAGCTAATAACTCAATTGCATCATTCACTAAGTCTAATTCTGAAGTTTACCATATGCTGATTTAGACATACTGCTCAAATTAGAGAATCCTTGCCTTTCATCTATGCTAAATGAACACAGTTAGTTGAAACTTTCCGATCTCCAGCATGTCCTAACTGCACATTACCTCAATTAGGCCTTATCAATGAAAAAACTACCTCTGCTTCTCGTCGTACTGACTGCGATTGCAGCCTTCTTTATTTTCGATCTAGGCCAATATTTAAATTTAGAGTTTATCAAACAGAATCAAGCCCAGTTCGATCAACAATTTGCAGAGAAACCGTTTGAGACTGCAGTAATATTTTTTGTCATCTATGTACTAGTGACAGGTTTATCGCTACCCGGCGCAACGATAATGACATTAGCAGGCGGTGCGCTATTTGGCCTAACGACGGGGTTAATTCTAATATCTTTTGCTAGCTCTATAGGTGCAACACTTGCTTTCCTATTCTCTCGTTTTCTACTTCGCGACAGTATTCAAAAGCGCTTTCAACAGCAGCTATCTTCCATTAATGAAGGCATCGAAAAAGAGGGCGCTTTCTATCTATTTACACTGCGTCTAGTACCGATATTTCCATTTTTTGTTATCAATCTTGGCATGGGTGTCACGCCCATTAAGACGTGGACTTTCTATTGGGTTAGCCAATTAGGCATGCTAGCGGGAACCGCTGTATATGTTAATGCAGGTACTCAGTTAGGCCAGCTTGAAAGCTTAGCGGGAATTCTAGCTCCCGGCATACTCATCTCCTTCACTTTATTAGGCCTATTCCCATTAATAGCCAAGAAAGTTATTAACCTAATTAAAGCGAAACAAGTCTATACAGGAATCACTAAGCCAACAAAATTTGATACTAATATCGTGGTGATTGGCGCAGGGTCCGCCGGTTTAGTGACCTCCTATATTGCCGCAGCGGTTAAAGCAAAAGTAAGCTTAGTAGAAAAGCATAAAATGGGGGGCGACTGTCTTAATACAGGCTGCGTTCCGTCCAAAGCGCTGATACGCTCTGCAAGATTTATGGCCGATTATAAACGTAGTCATGAATATGGAATTGAGCATAGCGAAGTAAAATTTAACTTTGCAGATGTCATGGAGCGTGTACAAAAAGTAGTTGAGACCGTTGAACCGCATGATTCGATTGAGCGCTATACTGGTTTGGGCGTTGATTGTGTGCAAGGCGCTGCAACCATTTTAAATCCCTACGAAGTGGTGGTGAATGGTGAAATTATTACAACACGTAATATCGTCATAGCTACAGGCGCTCGGCCGCGAATTCCCGCAGTTAAAAACATTGAGGCGATGCAACCTCTAACCTCTGACAATCTCTGGCAAATTAGAGAGCTTCCTAAGCGTTTGCTCGTACTCGGCGGCGGCCCTATTGGCTGTGAACTGAGTCAATGCTTTGCACGCTTTGGCTCAGAAGTCAGTATATTACTTCGCGGCGAGCGCATCTTAGCTAAAGAAGACCCTGAAGTTTCAGAGCTAGTCTGCGAACGATTTAAAGCTGAAGGAATTAATATTCTCAGCCATCGAAAAATGCGCGAATTTACTGAACGTGATGGCGAAAAGATACTTATCTGTGAAAACCAAGGTAAGGTAGAAGAGATCCCCTTTGACCAACTGCTTGTCGCTGTAGGCAGGCAAGCCAATGTAGAAGGTTTCGGTTTAGATAATTTAGACATTGGGAGCAAAGCTGATGGGACCCTACAGGTTAATGAGTACCTACAAACTAAATTCCCCAACGTTTATGCTTGCGGTGATGTAGCAGGCCCCTTTCAGTTTACCCATGCTGCAGCTCATCAAGCTTGGTATGCCGCTGTTAATGCTTTATTCGGGCAATTCAAAAAATTTAAGGTAGATTACTCAGTCATTCCTGCGGCAACGTTTACCGACCCGGAAGTCGCTCGTGTCGGCCTAAATGAACTAGAAGCGAAAGAGCAAAACATCCCCTACGAGATAACACGATTTGATTTAGCGGAGTTAGATCGAGCAATAGCAGATAACGATGCCCACGGATTAGTAAAAATCCTAACCGTTCCCGGAAAAGATAAAATCATAGGTGCCACCATTGTAGGGCCTCATTCAGGCGAGCTTATTACTGAATTTGTCACCGCAATGAAGCACGGATTAGGCTTAAACAAGATTTTGGGGACCATCCATATCTACCCAACCTTAAGCGAAGCTAATAAGTATGTAGCTGGAGAGTGGAAACGTTCACACGCGCCAGAAAAGGTATTAACTTGGATTGAGAAATTTCATCGTTGGCAGCGTGGTCAAAAATAGCGTTTTTTAATAAGTGTGCATAACTCTGGCATCGCTTGCTTTATCCACAGATATTGATAGCGAGATGTCAGAGCAAACCATCCTTTTTGGGTATATTTTCGCGCGCTAGTTTTCAGGTATTTGCGGCAACATTTAAGCTTTACACCTTGCTGACGTGCGTACCATACAAACAGATGATCCTCACCATAAGCAGCATTTTCAGGGTATCCGCCTAGTGATGAAAAAACACTACGCTTAATTGCGAAACCTTGGTCGCCAAAAGGGGCACCCAATATCCGTGACCTTAAATTAGCGCCCATGCCATTGAAGACCATACTTGAAGGGCCATCAGCTAAAAACTTTAACAAGCAGTAATGCAGCCGCTCTGGATAAACTGATAAGTTATCGATCAGACTGACAAACAGAGACTGATCAAAACGGCTATCTACATGCAGGAACCACAGATACTGACCTGAGGCAGATAAAGCACCTGCATTCATCTGAATAGCTCGACCTTGTCCTGCATTCATCCAAAAAACACCACTCCCCCCTAAAGCCTTAGTGCAGTGCTGCCTATAACCTTCATCAAAAGACTCATTACAAGTTACAAAGATAATCTCTCTTGTAACTGAAATATGCTGTAGATCATCTAATAAGCCCTGAGGTACAGATAGCTCATCAGGACCTATAGGAATAATCACCGAGAGTAATGGGGTGCTAGTCATAGCTAACGGCTTAACACCGATAGTAAAGCACTCTGCTCTTCATTTAACTGATCTTTAGGCGTTAAAACTGCCGATGCTAAGCTTGATCGGCATGAGCACGTAAATTCAGTTTTCTCTTGCCCAATATAAGCGGTTAAAACGTTTTTCGCTTTTTCTAAACTAGCACCATAGCGTGCAATCACCTGCTCCACACTGACATGCTGAGCGGGATCATCTAGCCAACAATCATAATCTGTTGCAATGGCAATAGTGCAATAACAAAGCTGCGCTTCACGCGCTAAAAAAACCTCGGGCACATTTGTCATTCCAACTAGATCGCAGCCTGCCGCCCCACGCAAGAAGAAGCTTTCTGCTCGCGTGCCTAATCGAGGGCCATCAACACAACCATAGGTTTTACCACGATGTAGTTTAATATCAACCGACTGTGCAGCTTTAGAAAGGCCTGAAGCTAAGCACCCACAAGTAGGTTCAGCTGTTGAAACATGAGCGGCGAGCCCTTTGCCAAAGAACGTTTTCTCGCGATTGCCTTTAACAAAATCAAAGTATTGCTCTGGTAAAGAAAGATCACCTGGCTCAATCTCCTCTTGCAAACTACCTACCGCTGAAAGACCAATAACTTGGGTCACACCTAATGTTTTCAAAGCCCAAATATTAGCTCGGTAATTAACTTCTGAAGGGAGAAGTTCATGATGACGACCATGCCGGGGAAGAAAAAATAGTGTTCGCTTACCCATTTTGCCCTCTAGAATAGGGGCTGAGGGAGAACCGAAAGGTGTATCGATATCATGCTCAATTACAACCTCTAAGCCATCTAACTGATAAATTCCTGTACCACCAATGATCCCTAACACACACATCCCCTTAATTACTAAATCTAAAACATTCCACGTTTTCTATACGTAGCCTTCAGTACGCTCCCTAACTACAACTATCCCTAACTACACTTGTCCCTAACAGCACTTAACCTTCACTACACTTACCCTTCACTACAAGAGGAACCATAAGCAAAACAGCTATAACAACGGTGATGTTTCATACTCACCCGCTGATGCAGACTCTTAGTTAAGCTATCACCTTGATCATACTCTTCATCATCATCCACAAGGGTACATGCGTACACTCGCATCTCACCTTGCTTTTTAACAACCATTTTACTGAAAGCACACATAAAACTGCTGCGGCTTTCCTCTGTTTGATAAGTCGTCATACAGGCTGTGGTTACTTGAGGTACATTTGGCAGACTCCCCGGTGCTGCGAAATCGGGAAACGCAACAATGTTTAGATCTTCAGGTAAGCCCAACGCTTTCAAAAGCTGCTGGTATTGAGCCTCTACAGCAGAAGTGTTTTCACCTTTATCCATATGTCGCGCAATAGAAACAGAAAAACCTGCGTCATATAATTTTTTTAATCCCCGTAAGGCTTTATCAAACGTTCCTTCACCTCGCCCCGCATCATGTAATTCGGCCGTAGGATAATCAATACTTATACGAAAGCTCACCGGGTTATCAGCCTTCAGCAAAGTCTCAACTTCATCCATTCTCTGCTGAATAGCTTCTGTACCATTTGTTAACACTAAACAAGGCCTAAAGCTGGCCGCATAATGTAAAATCTTGACCAACTGTTTCGCGAGAAACGGCTCTCCGCCGGTAAAAGAAAACTGCTCTACACCTAAAGTTAATGATTCATCAATCAAAGGCTTTACGTCCGCGAACTTAACAAGTTCAAGACGTGTATCTCCTGGTCCAGAGCCCTCTAGACAAAACGAACATTGAAGATTACAAGCCGTGCCGGTATGAAACCATAACTCACGTAAGCGATCAGACTCAATATAACCTCGTGAGTCACCTTCGGGGGTTTTAAACCAATTTTCTGTATGAATACGTTGCATCATAGACAGCCTAAAAAGAAAAGTTACAGGTCAATCACGCCTTAATTTAGAACGTTCCCAATCACACGTTTTAACTCTTTACGTGACGGGCGAGGATCAAATTCCAGATCAGTCAATAACTTATCTAAATCCACCTCATGGTCGATATCATAACTAGGAGGAATATATGAGATTGTTCTGTCAGCCAACAAACACGCTTGATTAAGTTCAGCTCCAAGATGCTCAGTACTCCAAGAAAGCCCTTCAATATCAGGCCAAGGTAGATTAGACCCCATTAGAGTAACGCCTCCATCTGAGGCAGAACTAAAAACAACATCCGAATGATCTAAAGCATCAAGGGCTTGCTGATACATATCTCGATTTAAAATAGGTGCGTCCGTACCAATAATAATAACTTTCTGACGACCTTGATCCCGAATCTTCTGATCTACATCCATAATGCGTCGCCCTAGTTTGCCTTGGGGCTGTACATAGACTCTAGCTTCAGGTAACAACCCTTCTGCCCAGTATTTTTCATCCTCTGCTGCTGGAGAAAGCACTACCGTTCCTTCCCAATTAGAGGCATCCTCGAGCGCGCAATTTAAAAGAGCTGAAGCTATATCTAATGTTTTTTCTGCACCTAAGGTAGCGGCTATGCGCTGTTTACCTTGATTTAAGCGAGGCTGTTTACAAAAGACTAAAAGAAAATCGTCACAATCCTGAGGTTTCTCAATCACTTAACAAAGCTCTCTATAATTTAAATATGTAGAAATAGACCTAAACATTTTGAGATAGTTCCAAAAGCATCAATACATGGAAGACCAAGGATCAATGCCGCTTTTATTTTTCCCCTTTTTCTCTTTTATATACTATTCAGCTTATCGACACCCTATGATACAAATAATAAAGCTGAAAAATCACTGATCTTTGATGCACAGGTATTTATGAACAACGTTATTAAACTACTGAATTCACACCGTTCTATTCGCAAGTTTACAGACCGCTCCGTCGAGCAGACGCTTATTAATAGCTGCGTGCAAGCAGGGCAGGCAGCGGCAACATCCAGTTTTATACAGGCATGCACAGTTATCCAAGTTAATGATGAGAAAAAGCGTGCTGACCTTTCGGAATGGGCGGGCAACCAAATCTATGTAAAGGAAGCTCCTACCTTTTTAGTATTTTGTGCCGATATGAACCGACATAAAATTAGCTGTGATATGCATGAAGCAGAGATGCTGTCGGGCTTTACTGAACAGTTTATTACCGCAACAGTAGATTGTGCACTTTTTGCTCAGAATGTAGCCATTGCTGCAGAGTCAGAAGGCTTGGGCATTGTTTATATAGGCGGCCTGCGTAACAAAATCGATTTAGTCACAGAGAGTTTAGCGCTACCTGATCTAGTTTATCCTGTTTTTGGTATGTGTTTAGGTTACCCAGATCAAAACCCTGAAGTTAAACCTAGGCTACCCTTAGATGTCGTTTTAAAACACGACAGTTATGACAGTCAAACTGACGCGGATTTGATCAAAGACTATGATCAAGATGTTCAAGCTTACTATCGTAGCCGTACTGGCGGGCAAAAAGAGATGACTTGGAGCGAACAAATTTCAGGGATGCTACAAAAAGAAGCTCGGCCTCATATGCTAGATTTCCTAAAAAGCCGAGGCTTTTTAAAGAAGTAACCCTAAACAACGTTATAATAAAATTAACCATACGCAAAGATAGGAATGCAGAATGACCGATAATCTTGAAACAGGTGAGCCGCTTGACCTTCTACTTGCTCGACAACCTGTGTTCAATAAAAGTCAGGATGTCGTTTCCTATCTATTACTTTATCGTAATGATGATGAAACCGCCCCAAAGAGAATCAATGATCACCTAGCCACATCCTCTGTCATCCTCAATACCTATGCCAGTATCTGTGAAGAGGGACAAGTTCGCTCTTTGCCTTGTTATATCAAGCTGACTGATAAAACGATAATGGCAGAGAACTTCCCTGAACTTCCAAAAGAAAGCTTTATTCTGGAAATACTAGGGCATTCAGAAGTTACTCCTGAATTTATCGACCGAGTAAGAGAACTGGGTCAACAAGGCTATCGCCTTGCCCTGTCAGATTACAAATTTGATTCTAAGTTAGACCCTTTACTAAACCTAATACATATCCTAAAGCTAGATATTCAAGCTCAAGGATTAGACAAACTACCCAAACTTGTACAAAGTCTACGTAAATACAATTTAGAGCTGCTCGCTGACAAAGTAGAAACGAAAGAAGAGTTCCGCAAATGCCATGAACTTGGCTTTGCACTTTTCCAAGGTTACTTCCTCAGTAAGCCGGAACCAGTAAAAGGCAAGAAGCTTGGCAGTAGCAAAGTACTTTTACTGCAGATGATGGTTGAACTACAAAGCCCTCAGGCAACAGCTCAATCAGTTGAACAAATAGTTATTAACGATCCGTTATTAACGTATAGAATTTTGCGTGTTGTTAATTCTGCTGCATTTAATTTCCCACGTGAAATAGAGTCCCTCTCTCACGCAATTAGCTTACTCGGCTTCGACCAAATCAGGAAATGGGTCAGCCTCTTTCTTGTTACAGATACGCAAGATAAACCGGAAGAGCTCACACGTTCTATGCTAGCACGTGGCCGCATGTGCGAATTACTGGCGGAGATGTTAGGCAGAGAACAACCTATCAACAACTTCATTGCAGGGCTATTCTCCAAATTAGATGCACTGCTTGATATGGATATGCCCGACCTTTTACAGCAGATTCCTCTGCAAAGTGATGTAAAAGCAGCATTACTCAATCACGAAGGTCAGCTTGGACAAATTTTGGAGCAAGCATGCTTATATGAGAGTGGCGAGTTCGAAAATATAGACTTACTACTTGACCAAGCATTCTATGAAACCGCATACAGACATAGCTTGAATTGGTCGCAGCAAGTGATGGCCTCACTTAGTGATAAATAAGTAACCGAGCTCATCTTAAATGCCCATTTTTGAGAATATTGAACTTACACTATTGCTGATCTTTTCTGCGGGGGCTACCTCTTTTATTACAGCCGCAGCCGGCATTGGGGGTGGAGTAATGCTCCTAGCAATCCTTGCAACCACACTTCCTCCTATTGCATTAATCCCCGTACATGGCCTTGTACAATTAGGGTCAAATGGTAATCGAGCGTGGATGACCCGAGCACATATTGACTGGTCAATGGTCAAGTTCTTCGGAATTGGTGCTCTTTTTGGTGCGATAAGCGCCTCCTTCGTTGTTATCCAACTTCCGCTCTATCTCATTCAGCTGTGTGTGGCACTATTTATACTATTTCTCGTTTGGGGACCTAAACCGAAAAAGCAGCAAATGAGTGATAAGGGACATCTAGCCGCCGGTTTCGGCACTACAATCATATCTATGTTTGTCGGTGCCACCGGACCGCTAGTAGCCGGTTTTGTCCACCGCCAGAGCTACGACAAATTGGAAGCCACCAGCACATTCGCCACCTGCATGAGTCTTCAGCACTGTCTTAAGATGGCAGTGTTCACACTAATTGGCTTCTCATTTTGGCAATGGCTGACTTTAATCATCCTTATGATACTAGGGGGCGTTGTAGGCACTTGGTTAGGCTTAAAAATGTTACATAAATTGCCAGAGAAACTTTTCAGCCACGTTTTCCGCTTTGTCATTACCCTGTTAGCCATGCGCTTACTCTGGCAAGCAACAACCACTCTTATTTAATATAAGCCCCAACCCAATAAACACTGCCTACCCAGTTCCTATTCACGATTGCCACTTACGATGGCCACTTACAACGACTGCCTACGGTTTCTACTTGCTGATGTTAAAGGGCTGTACATACATAGAGAACAGCAGCTTGGCCAAAATAATTACCCGAATCGTCAATAATATTCCAAACAATCGCCTCTTCTACTAAGAAGCGATTACCCTTGGCTGAAACTCTGACGCCTTGGTAATCATCAATAAACCCCTTCTCCGTGACCGCTTTGAGTAAACGATCCCGCTCCTCCTGAATCTGAGGTTCTGCCGTATAACGCGAGGGAAGTTTAACCAGTTCTTCCCAACTAATTTCAAACTGCGACATGCCAGCAGCATTTGAGTAATTTAGTTTAGGATCGCCTTCAGCGTTATGGGACAGTACAGGATATTTAAGGTCGTACAGTGCTTTATGACGTTGTTCACCTATATGTTCTTCCGAAATAAGTGAATTACCGGTCAATCGTTGAAAACTACTAAGTATCAGCTCTGCATTCTCTGCGGCGAAGCCATTTGTAATAGAGGGTTTACTAGACTTTTTCATATGGGCTATCTGATCTTAATTACTTAACTTTAAGCCATCTTAGCACTCTTCTTAAACAAAAAAGTAACGGAGCAATACAACCCTCCTTCTCCCTTGAAAATCACCCGTTTTTAGTGAAAGGCGGTGAATACCTATAGAGATCACAATATTTAAACCATAAAAAAGCAGCCCTTGGGCCCTGCTGTCCCATAGTTAGGGGTGGTAAATGAAAAAGCCTGAGA
>CERC01134227.1_pt1 | contig 10280 bp, 6 predicted proteins | sample 530921 | NCBI WGS metagenome assembly CERC01 (sample SAMEA2621099, study PRJEB7988) | marine metagenome | isolation source: saline water (ENVO:00002010), including
CCAGGCTATTGTAAAAGTAGGTAACCGAAAGTTTAGAAAGTCGTTGCGTATTGAAACTGTAAAACCTAATCGTTTAAAAATCTACCTCGACTTTGGTGGAGAAACCATTTATTCTTCTGTATCCAATGTTAAAGGTAAAATGAACGTAAAATGGTTGCATGGTGCTACAGCTGGTAATCTTAAAGCCAAGGTTGATATGACACTAAGTGCAGGCTCAACCCATTTTAAAAACTACAGTCAATACATTTTTGATGATCCAGCCAGAGAATTTTCAGCTCAGACCAATACCATTTTTGAAGGAAAACTAGATAAAAATGGTGATGCTAACATTAACCCAAACATCCAAAGTGCTAACACAGCACCCGGAAAATTAAGAGCAAGTTTCAATACAAAAGTATTTGAACAAGGTGGTAATTTTAGTGTAGATCGTTATTCAATTGATTACTCTCCATTCTCTCATTATGTGGGAGTTAATGTTCCACAAGGAACATTGTATGGTAATGCTTTATTAACAGATGTTGAACACGAAATCAACATTCAAACTTTAACAGAAGAAGGAAAAGTAGCTCCCAACAGAGATGTAAAAGTTGAAGTTTATAAAATAGAATGGAGATGGTGGTGGGATTCTTACAATGATAATATTGGCAACTACATTTCCAGATCGAATATTGTTCCGCTTAAAGAAGCAGATATTCAAACCAACAGTGAAGGAAAGTGGACTTATAATTTAATGATCAAAAGACCTGCTTGGGGTAGATTTCTTATTAGAGTTACCGATAAAAGAAGCGGTCATTCAACTGGTAAAATTGTTTACATCGATTGGCCTTATTGGGCAAGATCAAACCGTAGAGAAACTACCAATGCAAACATGTTGGGCTTCTCAGCAGATAAAGAAACCTATGAAGTTGATGAAGATGTAACTGTAACTTTCCCTTCTTCTGAAGAAGGTAGAGCACTGGTAAGCATTGAAAACGGTACAAAAATACTGCAGAAATTTTGGGTAGAAACCGAAGAAGGAGAAACCAAGTTCGATTTCAAAGCCACCAAAGAAATGGCACCTAATGCCTACATTCACATTACGTTATTGCAACCACACCAAACTACGGCAAATGATCACCCCATAAGAATGTATGGAATCATTCCACTTATGGTAGAAAATAAATCTACACACCTTCATCCTGAAATAACTACACCAGAAGTATTTCGTCCGGAAACCAAAGCAACAGTTGAGGTAAAAGAAAAAGATGGTAAACCCATGACCTATACTTTAGCTATTGTAGATGAAGGGTTATTAGACCTCACGCGCTTTCAAACGCCAGAACCCTGGAAACACTTTTATGCAAGAGAGGCTTTAGGTGTAAAAACATGGGACATTTACGATGATGTAATTGGTGCTTATGGTGGTAAGCTCGATAAACTAATGGCTATCGGTGGTGATGGATCAAATGGCAAGAAAAACGATAGAAAAGCCAATCGATTTAAACCCATGGTAAAATTCATTGGGCCTTTTGAATATACCGGTGGAACAGATAAACACGAAATTGATATTCCTAATTATGTAGGTTCAGTTCGCGTTATGGTTGTTGCAGGCAAAGATTTAGCTTATGGTCATGCTGAAAAAGCAGTTCCGGTGCGTAATCCATTAATGGTTTTAGCTACACTGCCAAGAGTACTTTCTCCCGGAGAAACTGTTGATGTTCCAGTCAACGTTTTTGCCATGGAAAAAGAGGTTAAAAACGTTACTGTATCTATTCAGGCCAATGAAATGTTTACGCTGGATGGACCAGCTACTCAGCAAATCAATTTTGATAAAATTGGCGATAAAGTCATCAACTTTAAACTAAAAGTAAAAGAAGAAACAGGCTTTGGATCAGTAAAAGTATTTGCCACAAGTGGAACAGAAAAAGCTCGTGATGAAATTGAATTGAATGTTAGAGCGCCTAATCCAAGAGTTACAGATGTAATTGATACTGTAATTGAAGCTGGACAATCGTTAAAATTACCCATTACATACAATGGTATTAAAGGAACCAATGAAATAGCAGTTGAGTTTTCAAATTTTCCTTCACTTGGGTTAGAGCAACGTCTGGATTATTTAATAAGCTATCCGCATGGATGTATTGAACAAACAACTTCATCTGTTTTTCCGCAGTTGTATTTGAACAAGTTGATTAACCTCTCTTCTGCTCGACAATCTGAAATTGATCAAAACATTAGAGAAGGATTAAACAGATTAGTGAATTTCCAAACAGCTGATGGTGGTATGGCCTACTGGCAAGGACAAACCTATAGTTCTGAATGGGGAAGTAACTATGCTGGCCATTTTATACTCGAAGCTGAAAATAACGGTTATGCTATTCCTATTGGATTAAAAAATAATTGGTTGCGTTACCAGAGAGAAAAAGCACGTGAATGGTCTCCAAGCGGGAACTATACATGGAGCAGAAGATCGCAACAATTAACGCAAGCTTATCGCTTGTACACATTAGCACTGGCCGGTGAGCCAGAATTGGGAGCAATGAACCGCTTGCGAGAGAATAGAGAATTAACACCTGTGGCTACTTGGAGATTAGCAGCAGCTTATGAATTAGCAGGGCAGCATGAAGCTGCACAAAAACTAATAACAGATCTTCCTACTCGTGTGGAAGAGTATACTGAGCTGAGTTATACATATGGTTCTAATTACCGCGATGAAGCCATGATTTTAGAAACATTAACGTTGATGAAACGCACTAATGATGCCAATGCGCTTATGAAAGAAGTGGCAGAAACATTGCGCAGTAACCGTTGGATGAGTACACAAACAACAGCGTATTCTTTATTGGCAGTTTCTAAATTTCTAGGTAAATCGTCTGCAAATTCAAATATGAATTTCAATTACAAATGGCAGAAAGGCCAAGAAACAGTTCACGGAGATTATAAGGTTTATACCATCAATGGTACAGATGATGATTTATCGAGCAATGGACAAGTTGATGTAGCAAACAATGGACAAGGAAAACTATTTGTACGTTTAACCAAAAGCTCTATTCCATTAACAGATACCAGAACAGCTAAAGAAGAAAATCTGGTATTTAGTGTTACTTATGAAGACATGAACGGAAATGAAATAGATGTTTCACGTTTACCACAAGGAATGGATTTCATAGCTAGAGTGAAGATTAATAACCCGGGTGCAAGAGGAGAGTACAAAGAAATGGCACTGAATCAGTTATTTCCTTCAGGATGGGAAATTATCAATTCTAGAATGGAAGCAGGACCAAGTACACTAGAAACTGATATTCCTACATACCAAGATATTCGCGATGATAGAGTTTACACCTATTTTGATTTGGATACTTATAAAACCAAAATCTTCCGTATTCAATTGAATGCAACATACTTAGGTAAATTCTACTTACCGGTAGTATCATGTGAAGCGATGTATGATAATTCTATCAATGCCAGAACCAATGGGAAATGGGTAGAAGTTATACCACAAGATTAATAACAATAAAACATTGGCCATTATGGGCAAAAACAGCCGCACTTTTTAGTGTGGCGTTTTTGTTTTGGTGGTTATTCTTTGCCCTCCCTTCTACTCTATTTAAAGATCCTACAAGTACTGTTTTAGAAGACAACTCAGGCAAATTATTAGCAGCCAGAATAGCTACGGATGGACAATGGCGTTTTCCACAAATAGACACGGTTCCCTATAAATTTGAACAATGCATTATCGCTTTTGAAGATCGTGAATTTTACCACCACCCTGGGTTTAGATTAGGTTCTTTCTTAAGGGCGATGAAGCAAAATTTCAAGGCTAGAAGAATTGTTTCAGGAGGTTCTACGCTTACCATGCAGACTATTCGCTTGTCACGCAAAGGACAAGACAGAACGTATTTTGAGAAAATAGTTGAAATACTGTTGGCAACCCGTTTAGAATTGCGCTCTACTAAACCAGAAATTTTAGCGCTTTATGCCAGTTATGCCCCTTTTGGTGGTAATGTAGTTGGTCTTGAAGCTGCAGCTTGGCGTTATTACGGAAGATCAGCAGATCAATTAACGTGGGCAGAGGCGGCAACTTTGGCTGTTTTGCCCAATGCACCTAGTTTAATTTTTCCAGGTAAAAATCATCATGAATTGTTGCGGAAAAGAAATGCTGTATTAAAGCACCTCTCAGAAAATGAAATTATAGATCAGTTTACGTATGAATTGGCGTTAGAAGAACCTTTGCCACAAAAGCCTTTCCCTCTTCCTCAACAAGCTTTGCAATTGATGAACAGAGCTGAGAGAGAAAATGCTACAGGAAAACGATTCAAAACTTCTATAGATCGGTTTTTACAACAGCGCGTTCAAACCATTTTACAAAATCATCATGAACGGCTAAGTGCCAATCAAATTTTTAATGCGGCCGCTATTGTTGTTGATGTGCATACCGGAAAAGTATTGGCTTATAATGGTAACGTAAACGATCCTAATCCTGAACATGGGAGTTTAAACGATATGATTACTACGCCTCGTAGTACAGGAAGCGTTTTAAAGCCATTTTTATACGCTTCAGCGATGGATGAGGGTGTTATTACTCCCAACACACTTATAGCCGATATTCCGACCCAATATGGGGCTTATATGCCCAAAAATTATGATCTCTCTTATTCAGGTGCTGTTCCTGCTCAAAATGCTTTGGCTCGATCCTTAAATATTCCGGCAGTTCGTTTACTAGATCAGTATGGATTGCAAAAGTTTCATCATCAGCTTAAAAAACTTGAATTATCAACAATAACAAAGTCGGCATCGCATTATGGGCTTTCTTTAATTCTTGGTGGTGCAGAAGGAACCCTTTGGGATATGGTAAGTATCTATCGCAACCTTGCTTTTGCTTTGGAACAATATCCAACCAATGAACCTTTTCCTGCAGTTAGTTATTTATCAAAACCTTCAACTAAAACAATTACTGAATTACCACTTTCAATGGGTGCTGTTTGGAACACGTTTGAAGCTATGGTTAAAGTGAATCGTCCGGAAGAAGAATCGCTATGGGAATATTTCAATGGAGGTAAAAAAATAGCTTGGAAAACAGGCACAAGTTTTGGTTTTAGAGATGCATGGGCCATTGGTATTACCGGAGATTATGTTGTTGGTGTATGGGTTGGAAATGCTGATGGTGAAGGTCGTCCGGGATTAACAGGAATTGATGCAGCAGCCCCTATCCTATTTAGCATATTTGATCTCTTACCTGAAAGCAATTGGTTTTACACGCCTTATGATGATTTACAGAAAGTAGCGCTTTGTAAACACAGTGGATACCGAGCAGGTAGGTTTTGTAATGAAACAGATAGTGTTCTTATTCCTTTAGGAGCATTAAAGGTTGGTGTTTGTCCATATTGCAAACGCTTTTTCGTCAACGGTGCAGAAACCTATCGTGTAAATAAAGGATGTTCAGACGATATCAAACCCAAGAATTACTTTGTGCTTACTCCGGTTATGGAGTGGTATTACAAACAAAAACACCCCGATTACAAACGTTTACCCCCTATTTCACCAAGTTGTAGAACTAATACTCAAGAATTCCCAATGCGTATTATTTATCCGCGTGAGTTAAGTAACATTTATGTTCCACGTGATTTTGGAGGGAAAGTTTCAAAAGTTGTTTTTGAAGCCAGTCATAGAAATGAGTTGACCAAAATTTATTGGCACTTAGATGATGAATTAGTAGGGATTACAAAAGAATTTCATCAGTTAGAATTATTACCTGAGCCAGGTAATCACAAACTAACCCTAGTTGATGAAGAAGGTGAAGAATATACCCAGATAATTCACATAGTAGGAAAATAAAAAGAGGAAGCTACAAAATTGCAACTTCCTCTTTTCTACAGGATTTACTTAATCAATCGAGTTTAATATTGTTATTCGGCTCTGTTGCCGGCTGTTACAAATTTTGGCAATACATATAAAGCCATAAATCCGGCTATAAGATGCATTGGTAATAAGAAATAAGTAATCGTTCCATCTAGCATCAGACTTTCTTTAAAGTTAAATCCATCCAATATGTTTGATATACTATCTGGATTAAAAGGCCCGTAAAGACTTGCCACAAGAAGTATAAAACCTAAAATGATGAAGTTTCTAGTACCTGTTTGGTGGTTGATACTGTACAAACCATAGTAAACAAAAGCAGATAATAGAACAGGTAAAAAAGAAAAGATGGTAACAGACATAGTATCTACACCATAGGTTCCACTATCTGAAGCAACCAATGAGTAAATGATTACATAAAAAATGTTGGCAATACCAGCTGATATTCCTGTAATAGCACCACCAACCGCAAATTTCCATAGCGACCAGCCTTCTGTTTTTTCAATTGCATGAGTAGCCATAAGTATATATTTTTTTGATTCAACAAACTTTATTTAACTGACTTTCAGTGTATTTCGAATAACTTTTTATAAAAATAGGTAATTTTCCTAATAATAAACAAGTAAATTCTATGAATAAGACGGAAAAATTCCTAAAAAGTTGCTATTATTAAAAGATTAGTAAAAAAATACAGCTTAAATTAATAATAACATAATTATTAGTACACTTAAAAACGAACAATTACAATTTTAGAAGTTGAAACGATTATGGCTTTTCATGGTTGAAATAAATAGTGTAGAAATGCATTTCTTTTACTTCATCATAGCCTTTCACAATGAACTTATCTGCAGAGTCAGGATCATTAAAGTCCAACTTGATTTGGACATTAGTATCTAATTTAATGAGACTTTTAATTTTTCGTTTCGCTTGTTTTACAGCAGAAGGAGCAATTTCGAAATTGGGTTCGGTTTCTACGCCTTCTTTTTCAGCATAAATACGTTTGTAATCTTGAAACTCTTCTTTATAGGCAGGTTTAATCAATACTTCTTCAGCAAAATTATCCATGTCAAACTGCTCTTGTTCTTGAAAGTATTTCACTGTTCTATTCAATAACATGGCTTGTTCTTTCTTGTCTTCTTGACGACTTACAACATCGTTGGTAAAACTTTTTACCATGTCAATGGTGTTCTTTGTTTGGAACACTTCGTTTTTATCTGGTGTAACCTGTAAAAAAGCATCTTTCCAATAATGAGCATCATAATTATTGGCATCAACAACCATTAATCTGTATCCCGAATCTTCTTCAGTATTAAAAACTAAACAGCCCTTATCCAGTTTTTTGATGTTAATGCCTTTTTGAGATTCCAATTGAATTTGAGCAGCTTGCTCTTCAATTTTTAAGAAAGTGTCTTTTTCTTCTGATTTGAATATTCCCACAGCATTTACCAACTCGCCTTCTAATACAATGTCTTTAAAGTGTACAACATAAAACTCACCACCTTTTATATGCGGATGTTGAGATTGTGCATACAAATGCTTTAACATATGAATAGATTGTACCAATAAGCCAGAAGGATGCTCAAAGATGGATTTACAAAAGTTGTACATCTCGTTCATACTTAAATCTGCTTCATGCGAGAAGCAATAAGTATCTTCTACGTTTAAAAAAGGCTTGGTAAAATAACGGTAGAGAACTTCTTCCAGTTCATCGTATAACTCTAACATTTCGTTAGAAGCCTTTACGCCTTCTTCTCTTGATTTATTGCCAACCTTGTGTACTGCAACACCGGTAATAGTAGATTCTGAGAACTCAATCATCCTTTCATAGTTTTATACCGCCAAAAGTAAATCGAAGTTTTTTGGATTAAAATCTGATGAATGTCATTTAATCTCTTGAGCAAGGTCATTTTATGCCTTTTTTTCTTGGCGTTATTTTGGCATGTAGTTACATTCGGAGGTTTAAAACCGAAACACTATGAATAAGAACAAAATTATAGGATTAGTAATTTTTTTAGTGACAGCATTAGTTCCTTTTAACCTTGGACTATTACAACGCTTAGAACCTGATGCATTTACATTAACGATGTTTCTGCTTACAATAGTAGGCATAGCTTTGGGAGGATATTTTTTCTCAAAGTCTAATAAAGGCGCTGATCAGTCGGCTTAGGGGGCTGGCTTGATTTGGTTTATATTGATTGATTGGGGAAAGACCCTTGCACAAGCAGTGCGAGGGTTTTTCTTTTTATACCGTTTCTTGAATGAGTGCAAGCAATTCTTCTTGCAAAGCAACTTGTTTATCAGCATTGTACCATTTCTGTAAAGCAATTTTTGATGTTTCAAAATCGGCTTTTTCGGCTTTAAGTTGTTGATAGAGCTTTTGACAACCCTCTGGTCTGGGACCCCAAGAAAAGAGCACTTCAAATTTTTCGTTGGTTGCAATTAATTTAGGAATGCTTCTGCCTCCGTTTGTTAGAAACTGATCCATTACTTCTAAATTTTCATCGCGATAGATAAAACGCAGCGATATCAAATCATTGTGGGAGGCAATTTTTGCTATAGCAGGAATATTATGTGCGGCATCTCCACACCAGGCTTCAGTTATTACAATCCAATGTTGAGGTTTATTAATGTATTTAACTGTAGTGATGATTTCATCTGACAAGACAGCTTTTTTATCCCAACGGTTCATCCGTTGTAAATTCAGTTTTGTGTAATCGATTAGTGCTTCACTTTGATTAGAACCTGAAGTCTTTTGTGCAGCAACAAATTGATTCATTTGTTGGCTATACACACTGTAGTCAATGCCTTTATTAAAGGTATCTTCTAATAAAATAGCAGTGTCCATTTTTTCCATACTACAAAGGTATGTGTTTATACATGTTTTTGGTAAGTGCATAAAAAAAGCCCCAATTCAATTGGAGCTTTTGATGAGGTCTCGAGCGGATTCGAACCGCTGTACGAGGTTTTGCAGACCACTGCCTAGCCACTCGGCCACGAGACCCTCTTTATTAGAGAAGGGCAAAGGTATTAAAAACAGCAATGTTCACAAGTGTTTCAGTTAGATTGAAACACTAACTTTAACTGAAGCAACATCCAATTCTATGGGTGCCCGTTCTTTAGTAATTGAAACATTAACTGTTTTTACCAATACATGTTCTTTTTTTATACGCTCAGCAATCCGATAGGCTACGGTTTCTATCATTTTTGAGCGTACTTTCATTTCTTCAATAGCAACTTTACTCAACGTAACATAATCAACAGCATCGCTCAATTCATCTGTTTTAGCTGCGGTTGACCAGTCCCCTGTTACAGAAATGTCCACGGTAAAATAGCCTCCGGCTTTGGCTTCTTCATTTATGCAACCATGAAAGGCATAGCATCTGATACCGGAAACATGTAAAGCATCCATTAACCTAATTTCTCTAATGCTAAGTCTATACGGCTGATGACTTCTTCCTTACCTAAAATTGAACAAATTTCAAATAATGAAGGACCCATGCCTTTACCTGTAACAGCTAATCTAAATCCGGGACCTAATTGACCAAAACCAATTTCGTTCTTTTCTAAAACAGTCTTAAACGCTTTTTCAGTACTTTCTTCATCGAAAGTAGTTAATGCTTCAAGGTTTGTTTTAAGCTCTTTTAGGTATTGAGGAGTATTCTCTTTCCATTTTTTATTGAGTGTTTTCTCATCGTAACTTTCAGGAACATGGAAAAAGAAATCTGCTTCTTCAATCATTTCACCAACAAAAGTTGCACGCTCTTTCATTGGTTTTGCAATCTTAGTTAAGAAGTCAACATCTGTTTTATAACCTTTGGCTTCAGCAAAAGGAAGCATTAATTCACCTAATTCGGCTTCAGAGGTAGCTCTTAAATATTGCTGGTTGAACCACTTTGTTTTGTCAGCATCAAATTTGGCTCCGGCTTTACCTACACGTTGTAGCGTAAATGTTTCAATCAACTCTTCTTTTGAGAAGACTTCTTGATTTGTTCCGGGATTCCACCCTAAGAAAGCCAGCATATTCACAAAGGCATCTGCGAAATATCCCTTTTCACGATATCCCGATGATATTTCATTTGATGTAGGATCTGTCCATTCCAATGGGAAAACAGGAAAGCCTAAACGATCTCCATCGCGTTTACTCAATTTACCGTTTCCATCAGGCTTTAAGATCAGAGGTAAGTGAGCAAATTTTGGCATTGTCTCTTCCCAGCCCAAAAAGCGGTAAAGTAAAACATGCAGTGGGGCTGAGGGCAACCATTCTTCACCACGAATTACATGAGTAATTTTCATAAGATGGTCATCTACAATATTTGCCAGATGATAAGTTGGCATTCCATCTGATTTGAAGATAACTTTATCATCAACATTAGATGAATGAACCACTACCCATCCACGAATTTCATCGTGAAAACGAACTTCTTCGTTACGTGGAACTTTTAAAC